>ENA-UOOI01001555-UOOI01001555.1-fermentation-metagenome-genome-assembly--contig:-NODE-1555-length-23329-cov-16.151585_pt1 | contig 23329 bp, 23 predicted proteins | sample MGYA00245779_ERZ724027 | MGnify/ENA primary metagenome ERZ724027 (study PRJEB28704, sample SAMN03018318) | fermentation metagenome | biome: anthropogenic terrestrial biome; feature: soil...
GATATTGTCTTGCAAGCCTGGCGAAAGTCAAAGGCCAGGAATATATCCTGGTTACCGCGCACGCCCCGAGGGAGGGAAATAACATTGAAGATGCCGTGAAAATATACGGCAGATTATAAAGATACTTTGTTGTCAGGCACTTGAGCCATGCCAAAACCAGGTCGCAGCGGTAATCGACAAAGATAGAGAGGCTTCCCAAAATGAAATTTTTTAAACTGGAATTCAAACTGTTGTGGAAGGCACGGCCCACATGGATCGTGGGAATCGTTGCTCTCCTTCTCTCCATCCTATACGCTTTCGCCATAGTGAATAGCGCAAGCTCCACTTATACGGACCAAAAAGGGAAAGCGGTGACTTTAACCGGGCTGGACGCAATCCATGAAAATCAGAAACATTACAAACCGTTTGAAGGGAAGATCACAGATCAAGTATTGCGGAACGATTTGAAAGCTTATCAAACAATCAGCAAAAAATACAATGGAGCCATCCCGGACGACGTATATGTGAAAGACCTGATACCCAGAACGTCCCGTTTATTTTCGCTTGCCGTACTCTATGGCGGGAATTCCTCCGATCTCAGCGTTTTGTCGGGATTGTCTCCCGAACGCATCACGGATTTTTACGGCAAGCGGACAGAGCATCTGCAAGAAGCATTGGTTAAAAATTATCCGGACAGCCCGAGCGCACGGCAGGCGGCGCTGGCGCTCAATTCCAAAATCAAAACTCCTTTTACTTATGAATATGGAATCTCTCAAAATATCATCGGCAGCATCGGCCTGATGATCTTTATCGTCGTTTTGGTCTGCGTCGTGATTAACGGCTCCGTTTTTTCGGGTGACTACCAAAACGGCGCGGACGCGGTTCTTCGGACCACAAAAAACGGCAGGCAGAAATTGGCGCTCAGCAAATTAGGCGCTTCTTTAGCGACGGACGCCATCCTCTTTTCAGCGTGTATCGCCGTTTATACTCTGATGATAAACAACAGTTATGGCTGGAGGGGACTGAACACTTCCGAACAAACCACAGGAATTTTCAGCATTGCACCGATTAATTTCGGGCAGAAGGAAATTATTTTGGTTGTGGCTGGTTTCATTACACTGATGGCGATGGCCTGCTTTACAATGTTTCTGTCCAGTGTAAGCCCGACTCCGGTATCTTCCCTGATTATGGGAATCGGTTTTTGCGTTCTTCCATCCATCCTATGGAGCATTGCACAGGGAGACGCGGGGAATCCCGCCGCTCTCATCTGTAATTTCTTCCCGGCCGGTGGCGTGGGATTCGGCAACGCCTTATCTTTTCAGCTTGACAAAATAATGTTCCTGACGCTCGGCCCATTCAGCATTTGGGGTCCCTATCTGGCAATAGGCACAGCATTGATCGAAATCCCTGTGTTCTTCCTGCTGGCGGTCCGCGCCTACTGCCGTCACCAGGTCGGGTAAAAGGCCGCGCCCCGGCCGGCTCCTTCACGCCCTCCGCTTTCACGGGCGGAGGGTTTCGATTTTGTGACGCGTTTTTCCGCGCCGGTCCGTTATAATGAGGGAAGCGGGAGAAAGGGCGGCGATGCGGTACGACGCGGGCTCCGTCGCGCTGATCATCCTGCTCGCCCTGTTCACGGTCCTGAGGGCGGGGGCCCAGCTCGCGATGGAAAACGAGCTTTGGTTCCGGTAAACCGCCGGCACCGGCCCGCCGCTCAGCCCGGAGCGGATCAGAGGTTTTGTTTGGCGGGACAGAAATACGGAAACTCCCGAAGCGAGTTCATCGCTTCGGGAGTTTCCGCCTTTTGAAAAAGGCGCAGGGATCCGTATCTCAGAGGTTCCTTTATAAGGCGATCACCCTTTCGAGGAACGCTTTGGCTTTCTTGACGTCGATCGTGTTCCCCTCATGGAGGATGATGCGTTTGACCGCCTGGCCGCTGAACTGCGAAACGCCGCGCGAATTCCGGCCCGCCCAATGGGTCTGAATCACGGTATTGTCCACCAGCGTCTCCTGGAACATTGAAATCAGCTTGGTTTTTATGCTTTTCCGCTGATAATCGATGCCGACAAGGTAAATCATGAAGACGGTGTCATCCCGTGAGAGAAATTCCAGCATTTTGTCAAGATTATAACCTTTGGGCGCAGACGTCAAAGCCATGATCTTCGTTTTAATGTCCGTTTCAGTGCGATAATCGGGATAGTCCTTGGAATAATCCCCCAGCCCGTCGCGGGTGACCAGACGCGGAAATTCGGCTTTGTTCAGCAGGGAATCGATGAGCTTTCCTCTCATTTCCCGGTTGGCGCCGGCGATGATGTATTCGATGATCCGCCCGCGGAGATTGACGTTTTCGATACATGCGGCGACAAGGATCTCGCTCTGATACCTGCGGGTCCGTTCGTTAAGGTCCGCGAGCAGGTCGATATAATCCGCCGACCGCGCAAACGCAGCGGCGCGCTCCGGCGCGCTGAGAACGGCATCGAGGCGATCCGCGGCCGACACGTCGAACTTACGGCCCGTCGGCACGATTCCGTGCGTGGACGCGACCAGCCGCTCAAGATTCTCCTCAAAGGTAATATTTTGGTGAATCCCGAAAAGGACTTCAAAATTTTCCGGCGTATTCGGTATGCCGCCGAACGTGCGGAGAATATCCGAACCGTTGAAGCTGCCTTTGATATTATCCGTCCGCAATTCTCTCGAGCTGTGGCTGATCTTGGAAAGAAACGTGGAATTGGCGAGCAGCAGGTAGTTTTTCCCGGGTGCGGAAACACATACGATAAAGGGCCTGTCGTCGTATTTCTGAAGCGCGGACAAAGACAATACCGTGTTGCTGAAAGCCGCGGATTTCGCTTTGCAAAAGCGGACGGCGAAATCGCGGGTATAGTAAACGGACCGGTCTTTCACGCAGCGGAACCGCTCGCCGACCAAGGCGGAAAGGGCTATTTTGTCGTTGATTCCGTCCTGCCGGCGGATAAAATCGATCAATTCCGATAACACGGCCGTCGCCGCCTCCCCGCCTTATTCGGCAGCCAGCCGGTCCGGCGGCAACCGATCATTGCTTTTGAATTTCCGCTGCAGCGCCAGCGTGTTGCGTTCCCAAAACACGCCGCCGCAGTAGCCTTGTATCTCCGTATCGCCGCCGGCCAATTCCAGCCGCTTCTGAGCCAGGGCGCAGTACTCGCGCTCCCATTCAATGCCGGCGAAATGCCGCCCTAATTTTTTAGCGACGACGGCGGTCGTGCCGGAGCCGAGGAACGGGTCCAGCACCATATCCCCCGGATTGGAGCTTGCAAGAACGAGCTTCGCAATCAGCTTTTCCGGCTTTTGGGCCGGGTGGTCCGTGTTTTCGGGCATGGACCAATACGGGACCGATATGTCGTCCCAAAAATTGGACGGGAACGTATCGCGGAAATTCCCGTCTTCGGTTTCCGTCCAGTCTTTCGGCTTGCCGTCCACCTTATAGGGGGCTATGACCCTGCGGCGCATTTTCACGTCGTCCGCATTGAAAGTAAAAGTCTTCGGAGACACCGTGGCGAACCAGATATCTTCCATCGAGTTTTTCCAGTTATGCGCGGCCCCGCGCCCTTTTTCGCGCTGCCAGGTGATCCTGTTCCGCACGTTAAAATGCTTCTGCAGGACGGAACCGATGATCAGGCTGCTCCGCCAATCGCAGCATACGTAGACCGTCGCCGTGGATTTCAGCAGGGGCTTCGCGCGGATCATCCATTTCTCGGTGAATCCGGCGTACTCGTCATCGCTCATTTTTTTGAAGACGCTTCCGCCGAAAGCCTTGTGGAGATTGTACGGCGGGTCCACGACGAGCAGGTCCACAAAGCCGCGCGGAAAAACGGGGAACGCGTCGAAAGCGTCCCCGAGGATAATCCGATCGGTTACCGCGCAAACAGAAACACAATCCTTCGGCGCAATGCACCGATCGGCATAAAGAGCCGTTTCGTTTTCAGTAAGGGTGATCGTGCGGTTGCGCCCCGCGCGCTGCTTCTGCATTTTCAAGCGTCCCCCTTCGGGCACAAATTCTATAGTTTATTTACATTTTAGCACGAACTCAAACGCAGCTCAAGGATATCGCGGCAACCGGTTCAGAAACCATTTCTCCCCCGCCGAAGGGCGGGGGAGAAGACGCCAGCGGTGAGGCGCAGGGGGCAAAGAGGAAAACGGAGCCGCAGGGCGCATTCTTCTTACGAGCCGGCGCTTTCCCTCCGGACCGTGAAATTGTCCGCGAGCAGCGCCCAGTTCTGCGGGAACGGATAGCCCAGGGCCCAATAGCTGATTCCGCCCAAGCCGTAGCGCTGGACCGTATCGAACTTCGCCTGGGCGCTGCGCGCGTCCTCGAACCACACCTCGTGCTCCCTGCCCTGTTCGTCCGTGTACCGGAAAAACGGCGCTTCGGCGGCCGTGTCGTACTGAATTTCCGCGCCGTAGCGGACGGCCCGCGCGACGGCTTCCTGCGCGCTGAACGTCTCCGCCTCCTGCCCCTCCTCATGGGGCAGCAGCCAGTCCCGCGCGTAGATCTGAAAACCGAGATAAATCTTCTCCCTCGGGATCGCCGTGATGGCGTAATTGAGGACCCGCTCGATCTGGTTGAGCGGGGAGATCGGCTGGGGCGGGCCCTTCCGGTACCCCCACTCGTACGTCATCAGGATCACGAAATCCGCGATCCGGCCGTGCGCCTCATAGTCGTGCGCCTCGTAGAGCGCCCCGGGCTGCCGGGCGGAGGTCTTCGGCGCGAGCGCCGTCGAGAGGAAGAAGCCCTGCGCATGCAGGCGCTCCGCCGCGCGCTCCAGAAAGCGGTTGTAGGCCTCCCGGTCGGCCGGGAGCACGTTTTCCAGATCGACGTTCAGCCCCCGGTACCCTTTCTCCCGCATCGTATCGATCACCCCGGTCAGCAGGCGCTCCACCGTCTGCGGATCGTTCAGCACCGCGGAGGCGAGGTTTTCCCCCCGGGAGGTGGCCGTGAAATTGGTGAGGACCATCATGGGGACCGCTCCTTCGCCCTGCGCGGCCCCCACGGCCGGCCCGTCGTCGAGTGACTGGAGCGTCCCGTCCTCCCGGAACAGGTAGGCGAACGGGCTTAAATAGGTCAGGTACCGGCCGTCCTCTTGAATAATCGGGACGGCGGCCTCCCCCAGGGTGTAAAGATAGCCGTTCACGCCGATCTCCGGCCGCGGCCGCACGGGGATGACCAGCAGCGTGCCGGCGGCGACCCGGTCCGGGTCGGCAATCCGGTTGACCGCGGCCAGGGTCTGCAGCGGGACGCCGTAGCGCCGGGCGATCCCCGAGAGGGTCTCGCCGCTTTGGACGAGGTGCCGGGGCGCGGGCAGGTACAGCGCCGTCCCCGGGGTGATCTCGTCGGGGTCCGCGATCGGGTTGTTTTGCAGGATCGCCTGCACCGTCGTCCCGTAGGCTTGGGCGATCCGCCACAGCGTGTCCCCCGGCTGCACGATGTAAAAATCCTCGCTCGGAATCACCAGGGCCTGGCCGACGACGAGCCGGTCCGGCTCGGCCAGCCCGTTGACCTCCTCCAGCTCCGCGAGGGAAACGCGGTACCGCTCCGCGATCCGCCACAGGGAATCCCCCGGCTCGACGACGTGAATCAACATGGGGCGCCGCCTCCTTTGGTACCAAATCTATGAGGGCGCCCCGGGGGTTTATGCCGCGCCGCCGGATTATCGGCAAAAGCGGCGGCTGTCATGTTGAGCGAATACCGGAATATTCTCAGATAGGGATCGTCCCAAAGGCCGGCGGGCAGCTATTGAAAGAGCGACGGATCGACGTCGGCGTTTTCATATTCGTCCCTGTCGACATCCTCAAAATGCCACCATTCCGTATCGAGCGTCATAAAACCGCTCGCGGTCATGGCTTCCGTCAGCAGGGTGAGGTTGGACTCCGCCTCCGACGACATCGGAGAATTGGACCGGTACGCCTTTTCCGTGAAATCGTCGAAGCCCGAGGGCATTTCCACATCCCTTCCGTCCCGGTCCGCCAAAGTCACATCCACGGCGCAGCCCCTGTTATGGATGGAACCGCCGGTCGAGGGATCCGCCACAAAATCGGTGTCCGGAACAAGGTTCCAGAATATTTTCTGAACGGAAACCGGCCGGTAAGCATCCCATACCTTGATGCGATACCCTTTCTCCTTCAGCAGGCCGTTGGCTTTTACGAGCTTTTGCGCCGTTTTGAGCCGTAAAACGGCTATATCCGTCGGATAGACCTTTTGGTGCGTAAAGTTGTCGGCCGTCGCATATTTCAAGTCGATCACAATGGAAGAGTCCAAGTCGGTGATCTTGACGAACCCATCGATCGTCCGGCAGCCGGAGGAAACGGGCTGCCCGGCTTCCAACGGCGCGGACAATCCGCTCTCCCCGGCATTTTTCACCGGGAATGCTCTTCCCGAGCAGGCGGGAAAAGAAGTCACGCATGCCGTAAGTATCAGAGTCAAGGCGGCACGCGCGGACCGGATCGGTAGGCATCTCATAAACTCATCCCCCTACAGTAGAGTAATGAAGCGCCCGGGCCTTGTCAATAGGAGAAAGAGACATGTTTGTTATCCAAACGATATTGATCGGGGGAAACTCCCTGCAAGGCGCGGCGGCCGTCAGCGGTTCATACGCGCGCCGCCGCCTTTGCGCAGAAAGGCCCGCACCTCGTCCTCGGTCACAAGGTTGAGGTCGCCGCCGATCGAAAGCTTGAGCACGCCGGCGGCGATCGCGAAATCGACGGTCTCCTGCGGGCCCGTCCCGCGCAGCAGGCCGTGCAGAAGGCCCGCGCCGAAGGCGTCCCCGGCGGCGACGCCCTCCATCACGTGCACCTGATGGACCGGGCTTTCATAAAAAGTCCCGCCCCGCAGCAGGATGCCCATCCAATCGCTCTCCTCTGCGGAACGGATGTTGCGCAGCACGCTGGCGACCGTTTTGCAGCCGGGGTACCGCTTCGTGATCTGCTCCATCCCGGCGCGGAATTGTTCGATCTGCCCGATGCCGCGCGAGAGGTCCCCGTCGAAGGCGGGAATGCCGAGCGTCGCCTCGAAGTCCTCGTCATTCGCGATGCAGACGTCGACGAAGGGCATCAGCTCCGCCATCACGGAACGGGCCTTTTCGGGCGTCCACATCTTCGCGCGGTAGTTCAGGTCGCAGACGACGGCGATCCCGCGTTCCTTGCAGCACGCGAGCGCGTCCTTCACCGCGCCGGCGATCTCGTCGGAAACGGCCGGCGTGATGCCGGAAAAATAAAACGCGCCGGCGCCGTCGAGCAGGGCGGGCCAGTCGAACTCCGTCCGCTTCGCCGTCGCCAGCGAGCTGCCCGCGCGGTCGTAGGTCACGCGCGTCGGGCGGGGGCCCGTCCCCTTCTCAAAATAATAGACGCCCAGGCGCGGCCCGCCGCGCAGCACGCGGCCGGTGTCGACCCCATAGCGCCGCAGCGCGGCCAGCGCGGCCTCGCCCAGCGGGTTCCGCGGCAGCTTGGTCACGCAGGCCGCCGAATCCCCCAGCAGCGAAAGCGAAACGGCGACGTTCGCCTCCGCGCCGCCATAGCACGCCTCGAACGAAACGGCCTGCGCAATGCGCTGAAAGGCCGGCGGCTTGAGCCGCAGCATCATTTCCCCGAATGTCACGACCTTCAATTTCCCAATCTCCTCCCGCGCGCCCGGCGCGCCGTTTGTCGGAAAGGCCGGGCAAGGCCCGGCCTTTCCGGAAGGTATTTCCACGCTTTCCAGTATAATTTCAACCGGCGCGCCTGTCAAGGGAGGGGCGGCGTCAGTAGCCCAGAGGCTTGCCGACGAGGATCACCGTGATCCGCCCGGCGGGGGTGCACATCCGCGTCCGGACGACGGTCGCGCAGATGCATTCCTCCGCCCGGCAGTCCGCGCAGGAGCCCGTCACGGCGCACGGGGTCTTTTCCAGGCCGAGGCGCGCGGCGTTGAGGGGGGCGGCGTAGGTCCGCGCCCGGATCTCCGCGTCGGCGGCCGTGCGGCACACCTTGTTCATGCCGACCACCGCGATCACGCTTTTGGGCCCGAAGGCGATCGCGGCGGTCCGGTTGCCCCGGTTGTCGACGTTCACGAGGATGCCGTCCTCGCTGAGGGCGTTGAAGCTCGTGAGGAAGACGTCGCACAGCAGCGCCTGCCGCATCCGTTCGATCCGCTCCTGCGCGTCCTTCGCCCGGTCGCGGTCGATCACCGCGTACCCTCCCCGGCGGACGCGGTCGAGCAGGCCGATCTGTTCCAGCGTGACCGAGCCTCCCCACGAAACAACGGCGCCCGGCGGGATCAGGGAGACGGCCTTTTCGGCGGCGGATGCCGCGTCCGGGCAGTAAAAGGCCCGGAACCTCCGGCCCTCCAGAGCCCGGATCAGCTTCGGCGCCAGAAGGGCGCTTCTCCTGGAAAAACTTTCGTCCCGTTCCATCGTTTTTCGGCTCCTTTCCGCCGCGCGCCGGGCGCGGCCCTCTTCCATAAAAATAAGAATTATTATTGACATTCCCGCGGCCGCCCCTTATAATGGGAATCAAAGGAAGCGCCGGGCCGCCCCCCGGCGGATCATAACAAAGATATGGACAGGAGATGTCAGGTATGAGCAAGATAAAGATCGGCGTGTTCGTCGGCAGCCTGCGGCGGGCCTCCTTCAGCCGCTCGATCGCGAAGGCGGCCGCCGCGCTGGCCCCCGCGGAGCTGGAGATGAGCTTTGTCGAGATCGGCGGCCTGCCGATGTTCAACCAGGATTTCGACGACGACGGGACGACGCCCGAGGCGTGGGTCCGCTTCCGCAAAGAGGTCGCCGGGCTGGACGGCTTCCTGTTCGTCACGCCGGAGTACAACCGCTCGATGCCCGCGGTGCTGAAAAACGCGCTGGACATCGCCTCCCGCCCCTACGGCAAAAATCTCTGGGACGGCAAGCCGGGCGGCATCATCAGCGTCTCTCCGGGCGGGCTCGGCGGGTTCGGGGCCAACCACCAGCTGCGCCAGCCCCTGACGTTCCTGAACGTGCCGCTGCTCCAGCAGCCGGAAGCCTATATCGGCAATGTGGCCGATCTTCTCGACGAAAAGGGCGGGCTGAAGAACGAATCCACCCGCTCGTTCCTCAAAAAGTATATGGAGGCGTTCGCGCGGTGGGTGGGCGTCGTTTCCGGCTCCCGCTGACGCAGTCCGCCGCCCGCTCTATAAAAAAGAGGCCCCGCTTTCCGCGGCGGGACCCCTTTTTTTCTCATCAAACGGTCCGCGGCGGCGCGGTCACGCCTTGCCGGCGCAGCCGAAAACGGCGCTGATCTTGTGCTCGACCAGGCCTTTGATGGCGTCGCGCGCGGGGCCGAGGTACTTGCGGGGGTCGAAGTCCTCGGGGTGCTCGGCGAAATACTTGCGCACGCTCGCCGTCATGGCCAGGCGGAGGTCGGAATCGACGTTGATCTTGCAGACCGCCATGGCGGAGGCCTGGTGCAGCATCTCCTCGGGGATGCCGATGGCGTCGGGCATCCTGCCGCCGTACTGGTTGACCATCTTCACGAACTCCGGCATGACGGAGGACGCGCCGTGCAGCACGATCGGGAAGCCGGGCAGGCGCTGCGCGACCTCCTTGAGGATGTCAAAGCGGAGCTGGGGCTTCTGCCCGGGCTTGAACTTATAGGCGCCGTGGCTCGTTCCGATCGCGATCGCGAGCGAATCCACGCCGGTGCGGGAAACGAAGTCCTGCACCTGGCCGGGGTCGGTGAACTGGGCCTTGTCGCCCGCGACGTTCACGGCGTCCTCGATGCCGGCCAGGCGGCCCAGCTCGGCCTCGACGGTCACGTTGTGCTTGTGGGCGTACTCCACGACCCTTTTGGTCTGCTCCACGTTTTCCTCATACGGCTTGGAGGAGCCGTCAAACATCACCGAAGTGAAGCCGTCGTCCACGCAGTCTTTGCAGACCTCGTACGACGGGCCGTGGTCGAGGTGCAGGGCGATCGGGATCTCCGGGTGCTCGATCACCGCGGCCTCCACCAGCTTGACCAGGTAGGTGGGCGTGGCGTATTTGCGAGCCCCGGCGGAGGCCTGCAGGATCACGGGCGCCTTCAGCTCCGCGCACGCCTCGGTGATCCCCTGCACGATCTCCATATTGTTGACGTTGAACGCGCCGACCGCGTACCCGCCGGCATAGGCCTTCTGCAGCATTTCCTTCGTGTTGACCAACGACATGGCTTTCACTCCTATATTCTTTTACATTTCTTTGTTTCCGGACCCTATTATACCCCAACCCGCGGAAAAGATAAAGAGCGGATTTTCAGGCCTTCCCCGCCGCGCGTGCGGGAACGGGTGCGGCCGACGGGCCGGCCTTCTCCCCGCGGAAGAGTTCCGGGTGGTTCCTTCCGTAATGGTACAGGTACTGCTGCGCCACGCCCGCGTAAGGCCCGAACCACGCGGGGCTTTTCCCGGGGAAAAGCGCGCGCATCGTCCGCCGGATCCACACGTCGGCGGGGAAGGCGTCCAGCCGGTGCAGACCGTAGAGCAGCGCGCAGTCCGCCACCTTCGGCCCCACACCCCGGATCGCCGTGAGCCGGGCGCGCGCTTCCGGCAGCGGCATCCGCCGCAGCTCCTCAAAATCCAGCCGGCCTTCGGCGGCCCGTTCCGCCGCGTCCCGCACATAGGGCGCGCGGAACCCGCAGCCCAGCGCGCGCAGGTCCCGCTCCCGGGCCGCCGCCAGCGCCTCCGGCGCGGGGAACGCCGCTCCCCCGCCCCTCGCCGGCCGGCCGTAGGCGGCGCACAGCCGCGCGACCATCCCCCGGATGCGCCGGATGTTGTTGCACTGCGAGAGGATGAACGAGCACAGCGCCTCCCACGGGTCCTGGTTCAGAATTCGGATATCCGGCGCGTAGCGCACGGCCCGCGCCAGAGCGGGGTCCCTGCGGCGGAACTCCGCACGGATCGCGCCGTAGTCCCGGCCGAGGTCGAAATAGTCCGCCCAGAACGGGTCTTCCCCCAGGCGCGGAAAGTTTTCCTCCGTGATGCGCAGAAAACGCCCGCCGGCCACGCCTTCCCAGGCGCCGTCCGGCTTTTCCTCCCACCGGAAGCACTGCCCGCAGCCCAGCGTCTGCCCCAGCGCGCCGAATTCCATCCCCTTCACCCTCCTTTCGCTTCGCCTGCTAAAATTATATCACGCTCCCCCGCGGAGGACAATACAGGAAGTTATGAAACAATTTACTTAGCGTTTACATAAAAAAGGATGTAATTTTACCCATTCACTTTTCCACCCCCGTGCAGTCGTACTTTTCCACATCTTCAACCGTGTTTTCCACCGCCCCTCCACTCCGATTCCACAGTTTTATGTCAACCTGTGTCAATACGCACCGTATAAGCAGCGTGAACGCCCCGTCTTCGGCCCGCAGGCAAAGCCTGATTCGGCCCGCCGTTCAGCCCGGAGCAAAAATCAAGCTTATTTGCAGCATTTCCCATTGATTATGCAAGGGGGCTTGTGTTTTCCCCCCGCCGAAGGCGGGGGGAAAACAATGCCCGGGCTACCCGATGCGGAAAATGCGGAACAGCCCGTATTTGATCCAGTCGACCGCGGCCATGAACAGGGCCGCGATGCCCAGCAGGGCGGCGATCTGCGCCCACGGGAGCGCCGGCACGATCCCGCCGCCCAGCGCGCCCAGCAGCGCAAAGCCGGCGATCGTCGCGAGATTGATGAAAAGCAGCTTCCCGCCGGGCATGGAGGACCAGAAATGGCGGCGTTCCCGGACGATCAGGATGCGGAACTGGGTGTTGAAGACCAGGCTGAGCAGGACCAGCGTGCAGAGCGCGGGATAGGGCAGATGAAAGCGGAAAAGCCCGATCCGGACGACGAGCAGGTCCTCCAGCGCGAACAGGACGCCGAGGACCGAGGAAGCGGAGACGATGTTCTTCATCCTCCACGAATTGGGCGACGCCGTGGAGACGACGCGGTCCGTGGCGATGGAAAGGGTCACGAAGTCGTTGGCGAAGACCAGCAGCGACATGCCCAGAAGGGAAACAAGCATCTCGTGCAGCCAGAAATATCCCGCGGTGAAGAGGACCACGACCTCCACCACTTTCGTGATCTTGTTGATGACCCACGTCAGCATCCGCTGGTAGGTCTGGCGGCTCACGGTGATCGTGTCGATCAGCTCGCCCAGGCCCGGCTTCGTGAGCACCACGCTGGCGGAGGCCTTGGCGACGTCGGTCGCGCCGCTCACCGCCGTGCCGAGCTCGGCCTGCTTCAGGGCCGGGGAATCGTTCACGCCGTCCCCGGTCATTCCCACCCGGTGGCCCGCGTCCTGCAGCACGCGGACGATCCCGAACTTATCCTCCGGATAGACCTCCGCGAACCCGTCGCTGTTTTCGATCAGGGCGGCCTGCTCCCGGCGGCTCAGGCCCCTGAGCTCCTCCGCCCGGCGGATCCGGCTCCCGATGCCGACCCGCTCCGCGACCTCGCGGGCGGTCTCCAGGCCGTCGCCCGTCAGCATCAGGCTCCGGATGCCCAGCTCCCCGATCCTCCGGATCATCTCCGCCGAATCGCCCCGCGGCGGATCGGAAAGCGCCAGCAGCCCGGCCGGCCGGAACTTTCCCCCTTCCGCCCCGACGCGGACCGCGACGGCGATCGTCCGGTACCCCTTCGCGGAAAATTCCCGGACGGCGTCGCCCGCCTCCTTTTCCGTCCGCGGGTCCGCCGGCCCGCAGAGGGCGAGGATCGCCCGGGGCGCGCCCTTTGCGATGCGGAAGCGCCGGCCCCCGATCTCCGCCTCCGCCTCCGTCCGCCTGCCGGCCGGGCTGAACGGAAGATACGAGAGCCGCCGCCATTCGCCCGGACCGATCCCGCGCTCTTCGGCGCACCGCAGGACCGCCGTGTCGATGGCGTCCATCTCCTCTTCGCGGGAGGCCAGGGCCGCGAGCCGGACGACCTCCTTTTCATCATAAGGGGCGAAGGCTCTGCAGCCGGAGACGGAGAGCCGGTTCTGCGTGAGGGTGCCGGTTTTGTCGAAGCAGAAGACGTCGATCGAGGAGGCGTCCTCGATCGAATCCAGCCGGGTGACGAGGACGCCCTTTTTCGACAGGCCGAGCGCCCCGACGGCCTGCACGATCGTCATCACGGCCGGCAGCGCGACGGGGATCGCCCCGATCAGGAACACGGTGATCAGGGAGAGGATCGAAAAAAGGTCCTTCCGCAGGATCACGGCGTAGCAGGAGACCACGGCGGAGGCCGCCACCCCGAGGACCATCATCGACCGCACGATCCCGAACATCAGCTCCTGCTGCCGGGACTTCGGCCGGGCGATCTGCACGAGGGAGACCGTTTTGCCGAAATAGGTGCGCAGGCCCGTGTTCACCACCAGGCAGGTGGCCTCGCCCCGCCGGACCACGGAGCCGGAGTAGACCACGTCGGAGGGGCGCAGCTCCTGCGGCAGGGACTCGCCCGTCAGGGCCGAGGCGTCCGCCGAGACCTCGCCGCCGAGGATCAGCGCGTCGGCGGGGACCAGGTCGCCGAGCCGGATCCTCAGCACGTCCCCCGGCACCAGCTCCCGCGCGTCCTTCCGCGTCCACCGGCCGTCCCGCAGCGTCCGGGCCTGCACCTGCAGCCGCCGCTTTAGGAGCTCCACGGCCCTCTGCGAGTGCCGCGACTGCAAAAAGCCGATCACGGCGTTGACCGTGAGCAGGACGAAGATCAGCGCGCTCTCCGTATAGTGCCCGAGCACGGCCGTGAGCGCCATGGCGAACTCCAGCAGCCACGGCATGGGGCCCCAGTACCGCTTCAGGAATCCCAGGACCGGGTTTTTCCTCTCCTCCTCGATTTGGTTCCATCCGAACCGCCGGGCCCGCGCCGCGGCCTCCGCTTCCGAGAGGCCTTCCCTGCCGCTGCCCAGAGCCGCCATCGCCTCTTCCGGGGCCATCGACCGATATTCGTTCGTCGCCTTCGTCCGCACATTCATCCGGGCAAGCCTCGTTTCCTGCCGATTTTACAAACACCGGGATTCCCTTCTATTATAAACATCATCCGCCTTTTGTAAAAGGCGGCGCGAAAACTTTACCGCCGCGGATTTTTGGAAAAAACTGTTGACATTCTGTGTTTACGGTGGTAAACTCAAAGTGAAAAGTTTACCGCTGTAAACATCAGCGGAAAGGGAGGCCGCGCGGTGAAAAATCTGGAACGCATGGGGAACGCCGAAGCCGAGGTTATGAAGGTCCTCTGGGAAAGGGACGGGAAGCCGGCCGCGTCGCCGGAGATCCTGCGGGCGCTCGGGGAAAAGACCGACTGGACGCGGTCCACCGTTCTGACGCTGCTGCGCCGGCTGGTGGAAAAGGGCTTCGTCGCCTGTGAGAAAAAGGACCGGTTCTACTACGCTCCGCTCGTGACGGAGGACGAATACCAGCGCTACAAGACCCGCCGGTTCATCGACCGGATCTACGGCGGCAGCGTGAAAAGCCTGCTTTCTGCCCTGTGCCGGTCGGAAAGCCTGAGCAAAGAGGATATTGAGGAACTTCAGAATTACCTTGAGCGGGAGGCAAACCGAAATGAATGAGTTTCCCGAGGGCCTGTTGGTCTCGTCGGTTTCGGGCGCGGCGCTCACGGCGCTGCTGCTCCTCGCAAAGCCCTTCGCAAGGGACAAAATATCCCATCGAGGCCAATATTTCATCTGGTATCCGGTCTTTCTGCGGATGCTGATCCCGTTTTCCTTCGGCGGATTTATACTCGGCGGCTTTCCGACCGCCCAGAGCCCGGCCGTCCCTCCGACGGCCGGTTCCGCGCCGGCGGGCCTTTCTTCCGCCGCCGGCGCCGCCGCTTCCTCCGCCGAAGCCGCGGGCGCTTTTTTCGCGGGCGACGGGCGCGTCTGGATTTTCGCCCTCTGGCTGCTCGGTTTCCTCGCGCTGCTGGGGTTGAATCTGGCCGGATATATCGGGTACGGGCGGCGCGTCCGGTCCTCGCGCAGGCGGGCGGAGGGCGCGCAGGTCGCCGCGCTGCTGCGGGAATGCGGCGCGAAGCTGGGGATCCGGCGCCTTCCGCCCGTCTACGTCAGCCCCTGCACCGGCACCCCGGTGCTGACCGGGATTTTCCGGTGCTCGATCGTGCTGCCCGACCGGGGCTTTACGCCGGAGCGGCTGCGGCACGCCTTTCTGCACGAGCTGGCCCACTTCCGCAGGCATGACAATCTGCTGAAATGGATCGCGGCGCTGGCGGTGTGGGTCCAATGGTTCAACCCCGCGGCCTGGCTCGCCGCAAGAGAGGCCGCGCGGCAGTGCGAGCTGGCCTGCGACGAGGCGGCGACGGCCGGCTTCCCGCGGGAGGAACGGCTCCGCTACGGCGAGACGCTGATCGCGATCGCGGCGCGGTCCGGCCGCCGGCCCTTCGCGCTGTCCGCGACGATGAGCCGGGAGAAGCGCGACCTGAAGGAGCGCCTGAAAGCCCTGGCGGGCGCCGAAAGCGCGGGCCGGAGAAAGGCGCTCTCGGTTTGGCTGGTTTCGGCCGCCGCCGCGGCCGCCGCCCTCACGCTGACGGTGAGCTGCGCGGAAGGCCCCGCTTCCCCCGCCCCCCAAAGCGCGGGCACGGGCCGCCCCGGCTTTTCCGCCTCGTCGCAGGGCGCGGACGACGTCCCCCGGATCGCCGGGACGGCCGGCGACGTTTGGAAAACGAAATACGGCGACATCGGGATCGCGAACGAGTGGATCAGCGCCGTGGGGACGGAGGAAACCCGCCGCCTCGCGCTTGCGGGCGCACTGAAAAGCGACCCGCGCCAGGGTGTGGTGGAGGTGGTCGTGACCGACCGCCGCGGAACCGCCGTGAAAAGCGACCGGCGGTTCCTCTGCCCACTCCGGAGCGGCTCGCTGAAGGTTTCGGAACTGGGGGCCAAGGACTTCACGATGGGGCTGGAGGACGAAGACGGAAACGCGTGGAACTTCTCGGTCTTCAACGGGTTCGATCCTCCGGCGCCCGTCTCCTCCGGCGCGGCCTCCTCTTCCCCGGATCCGCAGGCGGACGTCCCGAGGATCAAATCCCTTCTTTCCGTCCTTCAAAATACACCGTCCATCCGGTCCTACAGCAATTCCATTTCAATTTGCGAAAGATGATGTGTTTTCCCCCCGCCTTCGGCGGGGGGAAAACACAAACCCACTTGCATAATCAACTGGAAATGCTGTATCTTACCGGAGCTTCGATCTCGGCAACCATCGAAGCACCGCGTTCGCCGCCGTCGGGGGCGGCGAGGTCTGGTACGTGACGGGCGGCGGGGATTCAAAGCAGGGAAAACATCGCGACAGCCGACGAAAACAGGTTGGCCGCGCCGTGGATCATCCAGCTTGGCAAAATGGAGCCGTCCGCTTTTTTCTCATTCACATAGCCCATGCTCCAGCCGATGCCGCCCGTGAAAAGGACCACGATCAGGGCCTGCACCGCGCCGACCGTGGAAAAGAACATCGCGCCGTGCAGCAGGCCGAACAAACAGCCCTGAACCAGGTTTGCGGCCCCGAATCCGAATTTGGCGGAGAGCCTTTTAAGCAAAAAGCCTCTGAATAAAATCTCCTCCGGCAGGGCCGTGTTGAAAAACGCATAGACGAGCGCCGCGGGCAAAACGCCGACGCCTTTCCCCGCGAAGTCGGAAGTGGCGGTCTCGACGCCGCGCACCATCCGCAGGATGCCGACCGACAGCAGGATAAAACCCGCCGCAACCGCCAGCGACGTCAGGCAGCACTGCTTCTTATGACCGGGCGGCAGGCCCTTCAGGCCGATCCACGAAAAAAAGTTCTGCTTTTTCCTCGCGGCGACCAGCCACCAAACGAACGGGAGAGCGGAGAATGAAATGATCTGCACCAGGCTGCTCAGCAATTTCGACGAAAACAGTTCCAAACGGGCATCTCCTTTTCTCCGGCGGGGAGCTTACAGCCGGACCCAGTATCGTTCCAGGTACACGCTTTCGGGCTCGCAGTACACCGTGCTCTCGTAGACCCCTCCGTTCGCCAGGATGGTCCGCCGGCTGCCCTCGTTCCCCTCGATGCAGGTGATCAGAACGTCCTTAAGCCCGTAGGCTTTGCAGATTTTCAGGCATTCGGCGAGCATCCTTTTCGCGTATCCCTTCCGCCGCTCGCCCGGCCGGACCGAATAGCCGATATGCCCCCCGTACTTTTCGAGAAAATCGTTGAAAAAATGGCGGAACTGGATCATCCCCACGATTTTGCGGTCGGCCTCGCGCACATAGGCGAACTGCTCCGCCTCCACCAGCCCGGCCGGGGCGGTGTCGCCGCGCTCCGCCCTGCGGTTGAATTCCACCCATTCCGCGGCGTCCTCCATCCGCCTCAGCGGCCCCGTGCCGTCCATCGAGCTGCGCGCGCCGAGCATCTCCCTGCGGTAAGCGGCGATCTCCCGCTCGTAAGAGAGACCGGGCTTGATCAGCCTGCATGAATCCATCCGCAACCCCCCGCCCCGATCAAAAATTTTCTGCCTGCCGTTTCCGTTATTATAGCGGATTGAAAAGCAAAAGGGAAGGCGTGCGCCCAAAAAACGCGCCCCGCAAAAGCGGAGCGCGCCCTGTTTCACGCCTTCTTCCGGATGCCCAGGACCAGATACCTCACGACCGGGATGCGCCGCAGCAGCTCGTACAGCGCGGGGGAAAGGACCAGAACCGCGCAAACGGCGGTCAGATAGATCACGGGCACGGGCAGGGCCGTCCGGAGTTTCAGATAAGAGCAGGCGGAAAGCACGACAAGATAGTGGACGATGTAAATCCCGAAGCTCGATTTCGTCATATAATCCGCAAATTTCGAGGTCCCGCCGAACCACGCCTTGCCGCAGCCCAGGATCGCCAGGATCGCGGCCCACAGGTACGCGTTGGTGAAAACGCTTTTCAGGCAGGCGTCGTCGGTATAATTCCGGCCGAAATAATAGACCGTATAAGCGACCCCCGCCGCCGCGGCGAGGATCAGCATCGGCAGGTGGATCCTCTCCACTTTGTCCTGGATCTCGTCGTGAGAGAACACGAAATAGCCGATCAGGAACGCGGCGAAGTAAATGCCGAAGCGATACGTCGTAAGCACCGGCAGGTTCAGAATTTGCGACGCCCCCCAGAGCGGGAGGAAAAGGAGCAGGATCACCGGAAGATTACACCTCCCGCAGAGCGCGTAAAACCGGTCGCCGGAATCGATTTTCCGGATCAGCACCAGCAGCAGCGAGAAGACCCACAGCATCTGGATGAACCACAGCGGGCCGACCCCGGAGATCACCATGACGGGGTAGCGGACGGCCGGCGGGATCGCGTCCCACGCGCCGCCGAGCCGGATGTTGAGGTAGCCGACCATCCATTGGAACGCGAAGAGCCCGAGCGTGGACGGAACGAGCAGCTTCACGGTCCTGTCCCGGATAAACTGCTTCGGGCTCCGGCGCTCCAGCGCATACCGGGAGCTGACGCCGGAAACCAGGAACAGCAGCGCCATGAACCACGGGTACACGAAATACATCACGGCGTCCTGAACTTGCACTTTTGAAAAGCCGCCGCCGCCGCCGGGCACGCCCACGGCGTTGAACAGATAAAAGACGTGGTAAACCAGCACCACCAGAACGGTGGCCCAGCGGATGTTGTCGAGATAATGCCTCCTCATGGCTTCTCCTCCTTCCGGTCCGCAAAGATTTTCGCCGCGAGCTCCGCGAAGCTTTGTTTGGGCGGGATGGCGATCCCTCTCTTTTCGTCGGCAAGCACGATCAGCGTGTCGCCCGGCCGGATGCCGAACACGTCCCTCGCCTGCTTCGGAATCACGATCTGTCCCTTTTCCCCCACGGTGACCGTCCAGGCATACCGTTCTCTTTTCATGCTGTCTCCGCCTTCCCCGGCGTTTCCCGCCGAGTTTCAGATTTTTTGCTTCTCCCCGCGGGAGGCGGGGGAGAAGCAAGTTTATCTCTCCAGCACAGCGGGAACCGCCTTATGTTCAAAAAGTATGATTTGTATGACATATCATACTCCATGGAGCCGCGGAAGTCAATCCCCCTTCCGAAGATCGGAAAAAAAGAAAGGCGGACATCAAAAAGCGCGCCCCGCGGAGGCGGAGACGCGTTCAGGAAGGATACTCCGGACCAAGGGCCGGAACTGTTACAGCATTTCCAGTTGATGATGCAATTGGGTTTGTGTTTTCCCCCCGCCGAAGGCGGGGGGAAAACACATCATCTTTCGCAAATTGAAATGGAATTGCTGTAGGACCGGTTCCTCGCTCCATAAGGGGTTCCTCCGTAAAACCGCCGCGGTTCAGCTCACGATCGTCCCGCTGTTCACGTGCAGAACCTGGCCGGAGATGTCGGAGGAATCCCCGCACCCCAGAAAGACGTAGGCGGGCGCCAGCTCGCAGGGCTGGGCCGCCCGCTGCATCGGGGTGGTGGAGCCGAAGGTCTTCACCTGCTCCGGCGGGAAGCTGGAGACGATCAGCGGCGTCCAGACAGGGCCGGGCGCGACCGCGTTGACCCGGATGCCCCGCCCCACCAGCGAGAGGGCCGCCGACCGCGTGAACGCGACGATCGCCCCCTTGGTGGCGGAGTAGTCGATCAGCGTCGGGTTGCCCTCAAACGCGGTGACCGAGGCGGTGTTGATGATTGCGCTGCCTTCCGGCAGATGGGGCAGCGCGGCTTTCGTCATATAGAAGCAGGAAAAAAAGTTGCTTTCAAACGTGCGGACCAGCTGCTCCGCCGTGATCTCCGACAGGCTGTTTTTCGGGTACTGCACGGCGGCGTTGTTGACCAGGACGTCGATCCCCCCGAGCCGCTCCGCGGCCTGCCCGACCGCCTGGGCGGCGTTCTGCTCCGTGCGCAGATCGGACTGGATCGCCAGGCATTTCCTGCCGAGGGCTTCGACGGCCCGGACGGTTTCCTGCGCGTCGCCGTTTTCGCAGAGATGCACGATGGCCACGTCGGCGCCTTCCTTGGCATAGGCGAGCGCGACCGCGCGGCCGATGCCGCTGTCGCCGCCCGTGATCACCGCCTTTTTTCCGGCCAGCTTGCCCGAGGGCCTGTACGCCGGGTCGTCGTACCGGGGCGGCGGGTTCATCTCCGCCTCCCGGCCGGGCTGGCGGTTCTGGTGCTGGGGCGGGAATGTGTCGTGAGGCTGCGGCTGCATAGTTTTCTCTCCTTTTCGGGGCTTAAAACAGGCCCGCTGCGGTTTTCTTGCGGTCACCGCCTGTAGTCTGCCCGAATCGGAGCCGAATATGAGGCCTATGCTTCAAAAGGAATGGAAGCCGTTTCGGAAATCCCGAAGGATCGAAGCTCCGCGCTCAGGAAACATCGGACGCCGCGCCGCGCGGGGGAGCATCGGCAACCACCCTGTTGCGGCCGCCGTTCTTCGCCCGGTACAGCGCCGAGTCGGCCGCCCGCGAAAGCTCCGCGGGGCCCGGGTTCCGGGGGCCCAGACAGGCCAGCCCGCAGCTGAAGGTGATGTGCATGGAATCTTCGCGCAGCGCCGAGGACTCCATGGCGGCCCGCATCGCGTCGCAGATTTGGACGGATTCCCCGGCGCCGCGGCCCTGGAACAGCACGGCGAATTCCTCCCCGCCGATGCGGAACACACCGGTGCTTTCCGACGCCCTGCTCTTCAGGATGCGGGCCAGATGCAGCAGCGCCCGGTCTCCCGCCGCGTGCCCGTAGACGTCGTTGATCCGCTTAAAATGGTCGATGTCGATCATGGCGAGGGTGAGGCTCTTTTCCCGGGCTCTGCAAAGCCCGATCCACTCGGGCAGAACCTCGCTGAAGGTTTTTTTATTGTAAAGGCCCGTAAACGGGTCCAGCTTCAGTTCCTCCCGCATGTGCTGCTGCAGATGATAGGAGGACATCAGCGCGACCGTGTTTTCCTGCCCGTACCGGATCAAAACCCTGCAGAGCAGATAGGAGCATAAGAGGATATCCCACGCCACAAACAGTTCCATCAGCGCGGAGCTGCCGGAATTTCGTTCCAGAAAATTCTTGGCGCAGAGGAAAAGCAGCGCGGCGCTGCCGATCCCGAAGATTCGGCGGGTGATCTTGACGTTGGAGAAGATCGTGGAGGCGAAGACGGAGAGCGCAAAACTGCCGAGCAGCACCGAGGCGATCCTGTGGGTCAGGCACAGGTAAAAGGAGAAGACCAGGAACAGCAGCAGCGAAACATACTCTTTCGCGATCAGCGGAGGCCGCCGCCACCGGATGAAAAGATCCGCCGCACCGTTCAGCAGCAGCAGCCCTATGAAGGGGAATACGATGAATTCCCATACATAGACCCGCGGGGGAACCGCAAGATAGCGAAACGCCGTGAAATACCACACGACGTGGGCGAGAATGATCACTCCCGCCGTGGCGTAGCCGGCTTTCACAAGGCAGCGGCACCATTCGATCGGTTTCAGATAGGGCCTGTTCGATCCAGGCGCCGGCGTTCCGTTTTCCGACAACAATCATCATCCCCCGGCAATACAGTATATAAAATATACCGTATCTGACCGGAAAAGGCAAGCGGGCCGCTTCGCGCATAAAAAAGGAGGGCACCGCTGCGGGCGGCAGGGCCTGAAAGCGGCGGCGGGCCTGCCGGCAATAAGCTCTTTCCTTATTTCCCGGGATACTCGGCCTTTATATCGCTGGCCCCGCTCAGATAATCCATGCTTCTAAGATAAATCGCTATAAAGAAAAGGCAGATGAGACTTAAGACGGTGAACGCGCCTACCAGCGGCAGGCCGTTTGTACCTGCTTTTGCCATGGTCACAAGGGTCAGGCTGATGATATTCACGTTGGTAATCAGAGCAAAAACCAGCATCATCGGCGCAAGAAAGTAACCGAGACGTTTTTTCCTGATCAGCAGCACGCCCGCGATCACGATCAGCGGCAGGAAAAAGGAATAGTCGAGCGCGTGGACAGGGTTTGTCAGCAGCGCGCCGCTGACAACGGAAGCGGGCACTCCACCCGTGACTGCCGCAGGCAGCGACTGTGAAAGCCACAGGAAATAAAAGGCGGCCGCAATGACCAGCAGAAAAACGCCGACCGCTTTCACCGGAACCTTCTGCGCGAACCAGGTCTTAAAATCGAGGCTGAAATGCTTTGCGCAGAAAACAAGAAATGAATAGACCGACAGGCCGAGAATGATGCAGTAGAAATGAAAGAGCTCGTTGAAATGCACCGCAAAGCAGTAGAGAACATAGGAATAGATATTGGTAATCATCGTTCCAGCCCAGATAATTCTGGCAATCCGGCTGCCCTTTGCCGAAAGAAACGATGTAATCAGCAGGATGGGTGCAACCAAGAAAACATTTGAAAAATCCTGACCCACACACTGTGCCAGCCAGTCAGTCGTTTCCCTTTTATAAAAATCCGGCTTAAGGATACCAATCCCGCTGCAAAGCAGAATTAAGAGCACAATGGGTAAGGTAAAATAAAGAAAATAGTCTTGGCGCTCTGTTTGCTCGTTCATGTATTTTCCTCCCTGTGATCCATTGCTTCAATGTTTAACAGCAATTTTCCCATTACGTTTCTTAGTGTTCTCAGTTCCTCTTTGCTTACTCTGTCAAAGAGCCTTTCGTTAAATGCATCCCGCTGAGCCCTCACCCGTTTCCAGCGCGCGCGGCCTTTCCCGGTCATCCGCAGCCGCGTCGCACGGTTGTCCCGTTCATCCTTCTCAAGCCTGAGCAGCCCCTTGCCGCTCAGCTTAAGCGCGAGCTGCTTGACATTCTGGTGTGAACTGCCCATTGCGCGCGCGGTTTGCTCGATGGTGGGAGGCTCATCAAAAAGCCTGTCGATGACAATGGATAAAAATCATATAGCCGAAGTTTGAGGCGAATTCTATATCGTCATCGTCATATTCAAGCTTGTGACGAAAAACAATAAAACCGACAATCTTACTGTCGCTTTCACGAATTGCCATATACCAAGTTAATTGGCCGGACATATTTTTGCAAAACCGAAGCCAGTCAAGTACATTGTCGCACCTTTCAAGATAATCCATACCCGGGATTCTGCTTGGGTCGTATGTAACTCTCTCACGTTCAGCAGAAAATTCCGCTTTATATTCCGCAATTTTCTCTGCATACTCAGCAGATGGTTTTATCAACTTAATTTCGCTCATTTTCGCTTGCTCACTTTCATGATGCATGATGATCTATGATGCCACTCTTTTTCACGCAAAAGACATAGCATTCCCTTGGCGGAAAGCTATGTCTTTTCTGGTGCGGGCGACAGGATTTGAAGGTAGTGCAATCTCTTCCCGCGTTCCGCGAGTCCCTCCGTTTTTCCGGCCGCACCGAAAGGGCGGAGTTTTTCTCCCGCCTTGCGCCGGCAGGCTCTCACCCGTAGCACGGCCAAACCGGGAACCGGGGCACGAGGCCCCGGCTCCCGGTCTGGTGCGGGCGACAGGATTTGAAGGTAGTGCAATCTCTTCCCGCGTTCCGCGA
>ENA-UOOI01001557-UOOI01001557.1-fermentation-metagenome-genome-assembly--contig:-NODE-1557-length-23319-cov-3.705640_pt1 | contig 23319 bp, 16 predicted proteins | sample MGYA00245779_ERZ724027 | MGnify/ENA primary metagenome ERZ724027 (study PRJEB28704, sample SAMN03018318) | fermentation metagenome | biome: anthropogenic terrestrial biome; feature: soil; material...
ATCTCCAGGCAAAAGGGTTTGACACCGATCTGTTTCCCGATGGGGAAGCCGGTTTCAAAGGATTTGTGAAGACAAAGTATGATCTTTGCATTGTGGATGTAATGATGCCAAAAAAAGACGGGATAACGCTTGTCAAAGAGATAAGGACCATCAATACGGAAATACCCGTGATCTTCCTGACTGCGAAAAACATGAAGGAAGATGTGTTGGAAGGGTTCAAAGCAGGCGCCGACGATTACATCACCAAACCGTTCAGCATGGAAGAACTGGTGCTTCGTATCGAAGCGATCATCCGCCGTGTGAAAGGTAAAAAGAGTAAAGAACAGCAGGTATATAACTTCGGAACAATGACGTTCGACACGCAAAAGCAAATTCTCACTATTGGTGATACCCACACCAAACTGACCACCAAAGAGTCTGAACTGCTTTCGCTCCTCTGCGCGCACGCAAATGATATACTGGAACGAAACCACGCTCTGAAACAGATCTGGGAAGAGGACACCTATTTCAATGCACGCAGTATGGATGTGTATATCACGAAGTTACGCAAATTGCTGAAACCGGAGCCCAATATCGAGATTATCAATATTCACGGTAAAGGGTACAAGCTGATTGTCCCCACCGATGAGAATGAAAACAGCGAACAATAATAACGCAGTTTTCTGACCTGACAAAAGACCGTTCCTTCCGGAACGGTCTTTTTATTCATAAAATTTTCCGTCACAAATTCGTAACATTAAATTTATTGACTACATTTGCACAAGGTACGTGGATGAGATTAAAATAAAAAGTCGTATGAAAAAAAACAGACGAGAAATGGCCAAATCACTGCGGCTGATCTCAAGTGATCGCCGGAGAACAAATATGCTTCGTGAGTGGGAACAAAAAACCATTGCCTACCTGGTACAGAAAATACCTTCCTGTATTTCTTCCGACGGGCTTACAGCCATCGGCTTTTTCGGCAACGTAACGGTTGCCTCCGGTTTTGTGATGGGAGCCTTTCTGAACCGTTACTGGCTGCTGCTCTCCCTGCCCGGCTTTCTGATCAACTGGATAGGAGACTCGCTCGACGGACGGCTCGCTTACTACCGCAACAAACCCCGTAAATGGTATGGATTCTCACTCGACGTAACGGTAGACTGGATCGGCACTTTCCTTATCGGGCTCGGTTATACCCTTTATGCTCCCGGTTGGTGGAAATACGCGGGTTTTTTCTTCGTCGTTCTGTACGGATGGGAGATGATCACCGCCCAGTTACGTTATAAGATCAGCGGTCAGTATTCTATCGACTCAGGCATCTTTGGCCCGACAGAAGTCCGTTTGTTATTAGGAACCATTATCACCATTGAGGTCTTCGTCCCGAATTCCATACAATACCTTGCCTCTGCCGCCTGTATCGTGCTGCTGATATCCAATCTTGTGGAAGCCCGTAATCTCCTCAGGCTGGCTGATGAACGCGACAAAGTGGATCGGGACCTGAAAGAGGAAGAATATAAAAAGAAGCGAATGGAAAATGCATAAAGTAGGCCGAAAATCCCTACCTTTGTGCAAAATATACAAAATGACACAGTCGATGACGGGATACGGCAAAGCTGTTGCAGAACTCCCGAACAAAAAAATAACAATTGAGATAAAGTCATTAAACAGCAAGCAATTTGATCTGTTTATACGTCTCCCCTTCGCTTATCGCGAAAAGGAGATCGCCTTGCGAAATTCACTTGCCCGCCGTCTGGTGCGTGGAAAAGTGGATTTTTCCATGAATGTGGAGGTGATTGCCAAAGATGTGACATCGAAGATCGATCACAATGTGTTAAGCCAATATCACCGGGAAATCACGGGCCTGGCGGTTGAATTGAATATTCCCCAGCCACAGGAATGGTTTTCGGTGCTGTTACGGCTTCCGGATGTGATGAAACAGGAACAGGAAGAACTGAGCGACGAAGAGTGGAACATCATTGAACAGGCTGTCAACCGTGCTGTAGACGAAGCGATAGCCTTCCGCAGGCAGGAAGGGAAAATGCTGGCGCAGGTATTGACGACAAAGATCTGCAATATCCGCTCTCTGCTCGAAGCCGTGGAACCTTTTGAAGAAGAAAGGGTCGAAAAGGTCAAGAGCCGTATCCGTGAAGGATTGAAAGGCCTGGAAGGGATCGAATACGATAAAAACCGGTTTGAACAGGAGATGATCTACTATATTGAGAAGCTGGATCTGAATGAGGAAAAAAACCGTCTGGCACATCATCTGGATTACTTTACCGCTACGCTGAAAGAGATAGAGCCCCAGGGAAAGAAGCTCGGATTCATCGCGCAGGAGATAGGTCGTGAGATCAATACCCTCGGTTCAAAGTCCAACCAGTCAGATATGCAACGAATTGTGGTACAGATGAAAGATGAACTTGAGCAAATGAAAGAGCAGATTTTAAATGTATTATAATTACCGGTCGGGCTGTGAGTGCCGACACCGGAAAACGGAATAACAATGGCCAAACTGATCATCTTTTCAGCACCCTCAGGTGCAGGTAAATCAACATTGGTACGATTTTTACTGGTGCAGGGACTGAACATCCGGTTCTCGGTCTCGGCAACCAGCCGTAAGCCTCGCGGAGAAGAGAGAGATGGTGTGGAATATTATTTTCTCACGCCGGAAGAATTTCGCAGGCGCATTGCTAATAACGAGTTTCTCGAATATGAAGAGGTATATAAAGACAAATTCTACGGCACCCTGAAAAGCGAAGTAGACCGTATTCTCGCCGAAGGGGTGAACGTTGTCTTTGATGTGGATTGTATTGGCGGATTGAACATTAAAAAAATATACGGTGACCGCGCATTGAGTGTTTTTGTGATGCCACCGTCGGTGGAAACACTGCGTGAACGTCTCGAGAAGCGGGGAACCGATTCTCCCCCAGTGATCGAAAACCGCCTCGCAAAAGCTGAATATGAGATGAGTTTCGCCCCCCGATTTGATGTGACGGTCTACAACGACGATTACGATCAGGCCAAAGCAGAAGTATTGAAACTGGTTACTGATTTTATATCAGAAGGCTAATGTGCCAATGTGACTAATGTATTGATTTTTCACTTTTAGTTTTTCATTTTTCACTTTTTACAGGTAATTGGCAATTATAATTCTGTTAATCAGTATATCTGTAAATCGGCTAATTAATAATGTGATGATTGACAAACAAATATTACTGCTGACTGTCTTCCTCTTTCTGACGCTGGTCCTCTTTGGCCAGGCAGTACGGAAAGAGACACGCCTTTACACCACTATGGAAGCAGGGGAAGAACTGAAGATGGATATTTATAAAAGCGACTCTGTGCCCCTGCAGCCGCAGCCCTGCCTGATGTTTGTCTTCGGCGGCGGCTTCAAGGAGGGTAAACGGGATGCAGAGATCTATAGCCCTTTTTTCAACTATTTCGCCGTCAGAGGCTTCACCGTGGTTTCTATCGACTACCGTCTGGGAATGAAAGGACAGAAGGCGCCGGGAATATTCAATAATAAACCATTACGGAACGCCATCGACCAGGCAGTTGCCGATCTCTATTCCGCAACCGCCTATCTGCTGGAGAATGCCGGAGAGCTTCGTATCGACCCGTCACTCATCATCATCAGCGGATCGAGTGCGGGCGCCATTACCGTATTGCAAGCCGATTACGAAAAAAGGGATAAACATCCCTCTGCGGATGTGCTGCCGGAAGATTTCCGCTATGCGGGTGTGATTTCCTTTGCCGGCGCTATCTTCAGTACCGAGGGTGTGCCGTCCTATGCACAACGTCCGGCTCCCACCCTTTTCTTCCACGGCAGTGCGGACAAGCTGGTACCTTATGACAAGACGCGGTTTTTCAGCCGGGGCATGTTCGGTTCGAAGTCGTTGGCAAAAAAATTCAGGAGCGAACGTTATCCGTATATGTTCTACAGTATGGAAAATGTAGGACACGAGGCGTCGGAATATCCCATGCAGGAATTCCTGCCGGAGATCGAGCAATTCATCTCCGATTACGTGTTCGACAGTAAACAGTGGATGACCGACATCCGCTTCAAAGATATGTTCCGGAAATCGGATAATTCCACAACCCCCGGGAACTATTACAACTGATATGCGGAAATATACGGAGAAATACCTGCTCCCCATCGCGATGATCCTGGGGATCATGTTTCACAGGCAATTATCGATACTCTCTCCCGTCATTCCTTACCTGCTTTCGATGATGCTCTTCATCACCTATAGCCGCGTAAAATGGAGCGATATCAAACTCACAAAATTCCATTATATTCTCCTTTCCATTCAGTATGTGGGAAGTGCGCTGATATACCTGGCGCTCCGACCGTTCAACGAGATCCTTGCACAGGCGGCTATGATCTGCGTGCTGACGGCAACGGCTACTTCGGCGCCTGTTGTGGCCGGAATACTGGGAGGCAGTATCGCGGCGACCGCAGCCTACTCCATTATCAGCAACCTCTCTGTAGCCTTTATCGCACCTGTTTTCCTCTCCCTGATCGGGAAGAGCGGCGAGACCGCCTCATTTGCTACCTCCTTCTGGCATATCTTCCGCAGTGTTATCCCTATTCTTGTCCTACCGTTCATAGTGGCGCTGCTGCTGAGAAAAACAGCCCCTCCACTACACCGGAAAATCCAATCGGCACAGATCGTCTCTTTCTATCTCTGGGCAGTCGCCCTTACTATAGTAATCGGCAATATTACCCAATATGTGCGGCTGCAGAGCGATAACAATTATACACTGGAAATAATCATTACGGCTACATCGCTGGTAATCTGTCTTTTTCAGTTCTACTTCGGCAGGAAGATCGGCACCCGTTTCGGACGAACAATAGCCGGAGGGCAGGGACTGGGACAGAAAAATACGGTGCTCGCCATCTGGCTGGCACAAACCTACCTGAACCCGCTCGCTACGCTGGGCCCGGGAATGTATGTGCTATGGCAGAACTTAGTGAATTCCTGGCAGATCTGGAGAAAAAACCGGAAGAGTTGATGGGATAATTCGATGATGTGATGATGTACCGCAAATCAACAAATCTGTTAAGAGATATATCATTTCTAAAAAATTTATGTATCTTTATCGTTCGTAATAAACAGGTAAATAACAAACTCTCAACTTAATTTGTCATGCAAAAATTCATCGTTATTGTACTTCTGGCAGCCTTTACATTTCCTCTTCCTATGAACGCGCAAGAGGAAGAAAAAGGGGGTGAATTCTCCATGGATATTAACCTCCGTCCCCGGTTCGAATACCGTCACGGATATTCCTATCCCCGTTTGGAAACCGATAAGGCATCGGCCTTTATCTCCAACCGCGCCCGTATAGGTGCTAACTTCGACAACGGATTCTTCTCTGCCAGGATAGCCGCCCAGGATGTTTCTATATGGGGACAGAAGCGGCAAAATGATAACGACGGCAGCCGCTTTACCATGCATGAAGCATGGGCACAGATGATACATAACGGGTTCTTCGCCAAAATAGGGCGCCAGTCGTTAAGTTATGATGACGGACGCATCCTGTCGGAGTCAAGTTGGACACCCACCGGCATATGGCATGACGCGCTAAAAGTGGGTTACGAGAATGCGATGAACACACTGCATCTGGCATTCGCCTACAATCAGTCGGGTGAGAAAACCAACGAAGGGACTTTTTACGAGCCCGTGGGACAGCCTTATCAAAATATGCAAACCCTGTGGTACCAATACCGTAACCCGAACGGGTTTACCGCTTCGGCCCTTTTCGTCAATCTCGGCTTTGAAGTGGGGGATCCCGCCAACCCGGCACAAGGGCTTCCGGCCGATCCGAGGAAAGCCTACATGCAAACCATGGGCAGTAACATCGGCTACAAAAACAATATCTGGAATATCATGGGAACGTTCTATTATCAGACGGGTACCAACAGCAATGACGAAAAGGTGAGCGCCTATATGTTGGCATTGAGGGGACGCTACGCGCTCAATTCACAATTCGCCCTTTATGGAGGAACGGAGTTTCACCCCGGACAGGATCCCGACGCGAAAAAGGTGACCCGTATGGATCTGTTGTATCGCTCCAACCATTCCTTCATGGGATCGATGGACTATTTCAAGGGATACGACTATTATGGCGTTTGGGATAAATATATCGGTCTGCAGTGGAATCCATGGAAGAAATTGAAGTTAGACCTAAGGTACCATCACTTCTCTTCTGAGCAGCCAATCGATGTGGATGGAACAGAGAAAAAAGTATTAGGCTCGGAAATAGATTTCACCTTTACCTACCCCATCCGCAAATATATTATGTTGGAAGGGGGGTATTCCTTTATGCTGGCTACCGACGCCATGCCTATCGCCAAAGGACGCCCCGGCAATCCCGATGCCTGGCAAGACTGGGCCTATGTGAGCCTCACTATTAATCCCACCATTTTTAAAAACCGTTTTTAGAAGGGACACTTCAATGTACAACTAATAGGTATCGTTCAATCAATTGCACGAATTGAGGTTTACGCAAACTTCTTACTTGTATCAACCTGCAACACATAAAGCGTGATATATTTGTTCCTATAAAGGCCCCGAGTTGGCGACTACAATTGGGCCATTGGCACATTATTCACCTTCCTAATATCTTATCCATTACCCAATTGGTACGTGCTGCCGATATACCGGTGCTGACAGGTATATTGCCGTGGCCGTTCAGGTAGTTGACAATACTTTCGACCAGGTAGTACTGGATGTTCTCCGGATTCTTTTCATGGAATTCCTGTACGCCCGCCGCCGTTTCCAGCAGGATGGGTGAAAAATCAAAAGTGGCACAGGTCAGCCTGCCTTTTGTACCGGAGATATCGATCAGATCCGTACGGGTGTTCACAGGAGCGACAAAACTCCAGCTTCCGCTGCCCGCTACGCCCGATTTGAACCGGAAAGCGGCGGTTACACTATCCTCCACATCATATAATCCTGCCACATTATGGGTGAAGCCGCAGACATCGGTGATCTCCCCGAAGAGATAATCGAGCAGGTCGAGTTGATGGGAAGCCAGATCATAGAAATACCCTGCACCGGCAATCTCTTTTTTCACCCGCCACGGCAGATTTTTGCCGTTGTAATCTTCCTCATAAGGGGGAATAGCGAAACGGATCTGCACCGTGGAAATATCACCCAGTAATCCCTCATCGATCAGTTGCTTCACCCTGAGAAAATAGGGCAATGTCCGGCGATAGTAGGCTACAAAACAAGGTACGCCAGTCTCTTCGGAAAGCCGGTTTATCTGAAGACACTCTTCGTAGGAAGCGGCCATCGGCTTTTCCACATACACAGGTTTGCCTGCTTTCATGGCAGCCACTGCATATTCCACGTGCGACCCGGGAGGCGTAGCCACATAAACCGCATTTACCTGCGGATCGTGGATCAGATCGTCCGCGTTATCGTACCACTTCCCTATCCCATGCCGGCGGGCATAATCTTTCGCCTTTTCTCCATCACGGCGCATCACTGCTACCACATCCGACCCTGTGACCTTACTGAAAGCCGGACCACTCTTCTTTTCGGTGACAGCTCCACAACCGATAAATCCCCAGTGGACCATAATCAATGTGTTAATTTGTTAATGTGACAATATGCCAATTAATTGATAATTAGTAGTTTAATTATAATCAGTAAATCTGCTAATCTGCCAATTAGTAAATCTGCTAATCAATAGATCGATTTCTCTTCGTGTAAGAAAGGACGCCCAGGATACCGAGCGCTGCAAAGGCAGCTCCAATATACATAAAAACAGAAGATATACCTTCCGTCTGACCGTAAGAGTGCATCCCGCTAAGGAAATAGTTGACGCCAAGAAAAGTCATCAGGACAGAGGCGAAAGCAAAAACCGAGAGCAGGTTAAAAAGCCACTGGCTGTTCCATCTCTTCACCAGGTGCAAATGGGTTACAATGGAATAGATCACTACGGTGATCAACGCCCAGGTCTCCTTAGGATCCCATCCCCAGTACCTCCCCCACGATTCGTTGGCCCAAACGGCGCCGAGGAATGTGCCGGTAGCCATCAGTACAAGCCCTACCAACAACGACATATTATTAATGATACTCAATTCTTTGATGCGATGGGGCAAACGGGGGCTGTTCTCTGCAAAAGCCATCATCGAGAGATTGGTGATACCCAGCAGAAAGCTGATGCCGAAAAATCCGTAGGCGGACACGATCACTGCTACATGAAACATCAACCAGGGCGATTTCAACACAGGCACCAGCGTATTGATCTGCGGATCCATCCAGTTGAGGGCGGTCACAAAAAGAATAACGCCGCCGAAAAGTACGGCAAGCGCACGGGTAAGGGTGCTTTTTCGTCCAAAGATAAAACCGGCCAGTACGGTGGCCCACGACACATAGACCATGGTCTCATACGAATTGCTCCAGGGCGCGTATCCCGATATATACCACCGCATCCCCATGCCGGACATATGACAAAGGAACAATAACACGATGCAGACGGTGAGTACGGCAGCCGCATAACGTTTCCATCGCTTTTCGCGCAGCAGTTGCATTAAGGCGACAATGAGCAACAGTCCGCCGGTGATAAAATAACCGACTTTAATACGATTAAAGAGATCCATCCGGTTGTAGCGGATCTCAGCCTGCAGTTTCTCCGGTTGGATAAGAGAGGCTTTGTCGTTTTTCAACTGGTGTGCCTCAATCACACTCAATGCCTCGTCCGGTTTACTCCAGTCGCCGCTCTTCATCGCTTGCCTCACTTCCGAAAGATACCGTTCGAACGCCTGCGTAATAAAGATCGAATCCGCCTCGGGGAACACGGAAAGATCGTCACCCGGGGCATACCAGGTATGGGAAGGATCACCCGCATCGGGAAAGATCCCGGGCATGGTATGATTCAGCAACTGATAGAGGATATTCACCCGTTCATCGAACTTTATGAGGTCTTTTTCCGAAGCAGTCCTTGTATCCGCAGGCCGATGGTAGATTTCCTGCAATTGAGGCAGCAGCCTGTAATTCCCCTGCCGGTCAAAAAGATGATAGTAGGATACATACTCACCGGAGAGGTTATATTGCACGCTCATCTGTTTATCGGGCTGGGCGATGAGAGGTACCTGCATCCACATTTGCGGCATGGCGAGGAGACCGAGTAGGAACTGATCGGGATTGAGGTCGCCGAATGTCTGTTCCTTATGTACTTTCCGGAGAATTTCCGAAGAGAATGTATTCATAGGCATTGTCCGCCCGCGGAATTGCACCGGCAACGCACCGAACCGGGCCGCGTGTTCCGGAGGAATCCTGTTTTGCCGTACTGCTTCAGACATCGAACCTCCCGGGGTATTCTGTGCGTAACCGGATGCCACAATTATCAGGAAAGCCGGGACAACCGCACCTTTCCTGATATGCTCTCTCGTCTCTTTCAATTGCTGCTGCAACTTATGGAATCGGGAAAACGGCATAAAGAACATAAGGAGAAAACCTATCCCTAGTAGGAAATAACCGGTATAGGTAACGGTCCGTCCTGCCACATCCCTGCTTACAGAGAGGACGGTTCCCATCTCATCCCGGTCGTATGAGGCTTGGAAGAAACGATACCCCTTTACATCCAGCACGTTGTTCATAAACACCTTCGCCTCGCGTACCTCCCCGTCGACATGCACCAGCAGATCGCTTTCGTAGGAGGACGGACTCTGGGATCCGGGATAACGGATCAATCTGAAATCGGCCAGTTCCAGCACAAAGGGTAAAGTTTCCGTTTTGATGCCTTTGGAGGTATGCATGACCATCTGATCAGCTTTTTCACCTTCACGGATATGCACCTGTCCCTCTTTTCCGAACAGGAGGGTGGTCATCGCCCCCGCAAGAATAACGACCAGCGCACAGTGAATCACCAGCATGGCCCACTTTTTTCTCTGGATAAAATGGCGACGGAAAAGGATCAGGATAAAATTCACCACCAACAGGAATTGCAGGAAGAAAAACAGGGGTGAATAATAGATCAGCATCCTGGCAGCTTCCGTCCCCATCCATTTTTCAACAAAAGTAGCTGTTGCCAATCCAATCGCGTAGATCAGCAACAGCACTATTGATGCTTTATATGATGAAAGGAATCTCAAGCCTCTTCCCACTGTTTACGAAGCAATTCAAGGGCTGCCGGCACCACTATGCTGCGGTCTCCCTGGGCGCCACATTCAAAGCTGACATACTTGTCATAGCCCATCATCTTGAGCCCTTTGAAGCCGTTCACATAGTTATCGGCCTCGCCGTCTTCCCCGGGCATGCTGCGTCGCTTACGGCTGGCCACATGCACGTGCTGCAGGTACTCTCCGGCGGAAAGGAAGGCAGCCATATCGCAATTCTCTTCCCAGGTCATATGCCAGAAGTCGCCCATACATTTTACACCGGGATTGTTGATATCGCGGCAGATGGAGGCGGCATCGGCCACCTGGCGGAGATAGAAGGCCTCCTTGCGGTTCAGCGGCTCGAAAATAACGGTCGTCCCGTGCTGTTGGGCAAAGGCGCCCATCTCATCGAACTGTCCGCAGAGGAAATCACGTGTTTCCTGCGTGTGAGGCATCGCGGGTACCTGGCTGTTAAAGGCAGGGACAATGATCACGCCTTCGGCTTCGAGTTCACCTGCGGCGATCATCAGCACCTCCATGGTATCACGGCACTTTTTCCGAATCTCCGGGTCGGTAGAAAGAATAAACCCTTCAAAACCGGCACAGATGACGCTCACCTTGATATTACGCCCTTGAAGAGCATCCCTGAACTCCTGCATGCGGTTGCGGATACCTCCTCCGTGAGGCTCAAAACCCACCACGCCATGCTCTTCCATGAAATCGAATTTTTCATTCAGAGTGGATCCCGGTGCAATACCTTCCTGGAAAGAAATATTCAGCTTCGCCTTACCCTTACCACAAGAGGCGTCGTCTTTTCCATTGGCCGAAGCAAAGGAAGTGCATCCGCCTATGGCCACGGCCGCAGATCCGGCGAGGGTTGTTTTCAAAAATCTTCTCCTGTCGAGTGTCATAATCACCACTTTTTATTTTGCACTTCCCGGTACGGGTACCGTAAATCCGGCCATATCCATTTTACCTATATTCAGGTCGGCGGGCGTATAATCGAGCGGTGAAGCGGTCATAGTATCCCATGTCACTTCCTGTCCCGTATAGGCCGACTCGCGTCCCATGATACCCGCCATATTCGAAACGGCCGTCTCCGATGCCAACTCGATCGGTTTGTTACCCCGTATGGAATTAATCAGGTTGACATGTTCCAATGTATAGGGGTCAGTCTGTGTAAAGGCTACTTTTTCGGCCTCACCGTCATACTGCCAGACCACGTTGCCGGCAAGGTCTTTGATCACATGTCCGCCATTGCTCGTCCACGATCCTTTCGTTCCCTGGATAAACTCGCTCACATTGTTGGCACACCCGTCGATCTGGCGGCACATGCTGTGCATATGAATACCGTTCTCCATAGTGAAATCAATACTGAAATTATCGTACTGGTCACCCGTTATACGACGATGGCGTGAGCCGAAACCGACAGCGCTGACAGGTTTCAGGCCGGAAAACCAGGTAAACACATCAATATTATGTACATGCTGCTCCACGATATGATCGCCCGACAGCCATTTCCAATTCACCCAATCGCGTACCATAAATTCAAAATCGCTCCAATTTGATTGCCGGTCGCGGTACCATAACATACTCTGGTTCCAGTAAACGGTTCCGCCGGTGATTTCACCAATAGCGCCGTTCATAATTTGCTTGTATGATTCTACGTATTTGCGCTCATGGTGACGCTGTGTTCCGGTAACAACGGACAGGTTTTTGGCTTGTGCCTGTTTAGCGGCAGCCACAACTGTACGATACCCTACCGCATCCACACAGATCGGTTTTTCCAGGAAACTATGCCTGTTCTTCTCTACGGCATATTTGAAATGCTCCGCACGAAAGAAAGGAGGCGTACAATCGATCAGCACGTCGATATCACTGTCGATCACCTGTTTGTAGGCATCCAGTCCCACAAAACGTTTGTCAGCAGGAATATCGATATTTTTTTCGTTCTTCAGTTTCTCGGCCAGGCTGTCTACCTTGTCCTGAAATACATCGCCCAAAGCTACAATGGTCACCCCATTGGCAGCATTCAAAAAGTTGATAGCTGCTCCCGAACCACGTCCGCCGCAACCTACGACGCCTGCTTTCAGTTCTTTTCCGTCAGCAGCCAGATCGGGGAGATCGGGGATATAATAACTACCGGGTGCTTTTAAAGGTACATTGACGCCTTTTCCTTTTTCCGCTCCGCCGCAGGATGTCAGGATCGCTGCGGAACCGGTTCCGATCACTCCTACTGCCCCTGCTACGGCAGAAGTCTTCAGGAAGGATCTTCTGGTTACATTGTTCTCTTTCTTCATTACTTTGATTGTTTTAGATTATTGTTTTAGGATATTGTGTAAGATTTGTTGATTTACTAATTTACCAATTTGCCGATTGAAATCAAGAATTCTATATTTTCCCTATAAAAACGCTCCTTATAGAGAATCCTCCCGCATGAGATCAGTTCTCCGGGAAAGATAAATTCAATACTAATTCAAATTAAGAGACGAATCGGGTTCGCATACCACGCGGAATCCGATCCCTTTTATATCGGAATACCACCAGATACTCTTCGGCTGCTGTGGATCTGTTTTCAACCATGCATCGTGTTGGGTATGGCTACGGCTTGCACTGCGCACGTCGGCCGCATCGGACGAATAGAGTCCTCCCCGTACCACCCACTCTTCTCCTTCGGTCACGCGGGGGTTATGGGTAGCTCCCGAGCGTTTGGCATATGCTTCGGGATCATATTTGTCGGACGTATATTCCATCACATTCCCCAGCATATTCTTTAATCCGAACGGATTAGTCTTGACTACAGAGGGCGACTGTGTGCGGCCATCGCTGTTTTTGTCATAAACCACATATGCCGTGATACTGTCGGTTTTCGGCTTGAAGATATTCCGCATAAATCCCTGGTCTGAAAAATCCTTCGGACTTCCAGGGAAGAAATAGGGTGTTTGGGTCCCTCCGCGGGCAGCGTACTCCCATTCGGCTTCCGTGGGGAGGCGGTATTTCTTGCCTGTCTTTTCCGACAACCACTGACAGAATGTTTCTGCTGCATAATGGGTCATCGTAATGGCGGGACGATCGCCCTGTCCCCAGCCCTGGTCGGGATAACCGAACGGAGGTGTAGGACCGGATATGGCATCTACTCCCATTGCTTTCAGATTGTTCTCATACACTGTCTCGGGCGGGGTACGGCCCTCACTCATCGTCTCGGCGTAAAATACCCAGTACTGATCCCATGTGGTCTCTACTTCCGCCATAAAGAACGGACTCAGGGAAACCTCATGCTGCGGCGATTCGTCCGGATTATGGAAAGGTTCTTTTTCGGGACTTCCCATTGTAAAGGTACCTCCTTTGACCGCGATCATATTGAATGAAACGGCTGTTCCCGGGATCTGTTCCGTGTAATCGGCAAAGGTGGCAACCGGGGTCGCTTCTTTATAGAACAGACTGGTGTCCACTGCTGCGGATCCGGTCACTCCGGGAATTCCCGTCATCTGCCCGTGTGAATAATTAGGATTGTAATGTCCCGCATCCAGGTGACAACTGATACATTGCAGATCGAGCTTTTCCGCATTTTCTTCGTAATAAAGATGTGCTGTGATACCATCATCGGTGATTCCCTGGGGAAACAGGTTCTGATGACATTTCACGCAGGATTCGTTGGGAATATATTTCACGGCATGTTCCAATTCCGATTTCTTATCCCAGTCTATCTCAGCGGGATCCTTGGTAAGGTAGCCCCACAGGTCACGCATTCCCAGCGCCGCCTTTGCCGAATAATGAGCCCATGTGTCGTCTTTGGGCGGAAGGTGGCAATCCACGCAGTTCACCATCACCCCGCTCCCGTTGTTCACATGCACCGACAGCATCCAACTCTCTTCCGCATGAGGATGCACATGGCACATCATGCATGATTCATTCGTGGAAAAATAGACTGAGGTCTGATACAGGGCCGCGACAAAAACAATTCCGATAAGTATTCCAATAATCAGGAAAAGACCTTTCCGTTGATGATATTTTTTATCTGTTCTCCGGTTCCTTCTTGCACGCTTAGACATTACGATTTTTGATAATAGGTTTTAAATTATAGTTTTTATCTATATATTATCGTTATTTGCCTATAAAAGTACGAAATTTTATTCTATTTGAAAAAATGAATGTATAAAATGTACTTCTTTGACAAAAATTCTCTTTATTCAATCCATTTTAACCATTTTGTATGGTTATCGCTGCTGGCTTCTACCATAGTTTCCACAAATTGCATTCCCCTGACGCCGTCATAGACGGTGGGAAAGTCGGTAATCAGTTCGCCGGGTACTTCCCCGTTTCTTTTAGCCATCACAGTCAAAGCAAAATTCCGGTAGATATTGGCAAATGCTTCGATAAAACCTTCCGGATGTCCGGCAGGCGTCCTGGTATTCCATCTCGCGAGATCGCTCAGGGATTCGTTATTACCCATATACAGTTCCTGCATGGGTTTATCAGCCCATCTCAGAATTAAGCGGTTCGGCTCCATCTGTCTCCATTCCAGTCCTCCTTTATCGCCATATACGCGAATGCGGATATTGTTTGCCTCTCCTGTGGCTATCTGGGTAGCCATCAGTACGCCGGTAACCCCTTTTTCAAGCCGCAACAGCGAGGCGCCATCGTCATCCACCGGACGTCCCTCTACATAAGTCTGCAGATCGGCACAGGCCTCCTGCACTTTGAGCCCCGTCACATATTCCGCCAGGTGCCAGGCATGCGTGCCTATATCTCCCATACATCCCGCTTTACCGGTAGTATTGGGATTTGTCCTCCATCCGGCATTATTGCCACCCTGTAATTCTATGCGTTGTGACAACCATCCCTGGGTGTATTCCACGTATACTTTCCTGAGCTTGCCTAACTCCCCGTCGGCAATCCGGGCTTTCGCCTCTTTGACGGCAGGGTATCCCGAATAGACGTGCGTAAGCGCCAGCACCAGACCGGTTTCTTCCACCTTTTCCCTGAGCTTTACCGCTTCTGCGAGAGAAAAGGTCATCGGCTTGTCGAGCACCACGTGAATTCCTCTTTCCAATGCCATCATGGCCGGCTCAAAATGCCATTTATTGGGGGTCACGATGGTGACAAAGTCCATCCGCTCTTCTTCAGGCAATGCCATTTCGCGTTCAAACATTTCATGATAATTGTCATAAATCCGGTGATCCGGAAGAAAATACTCCCTTCCCGAATTCTTCGATACTTCCGGATTAACGCTGAAACAACCACAGACCAGTTCGATCAGGTTATCCATAAATGCAGCGCGACGGTGTATAGCTCCGATAAAGGCATCGCTTCCACCGCCGACCATGCCCATTTTGAGTTTTCTGTGTTCTCTCATACTTGAAATTTATTTAACATGATTTGGATATAAAAATACATTCTTCATTGTTTATTTCTTTTACTGCACGTAATCAACATTATATAAAGCATATACACAAACGAAATCAACATACATATCCGAACCGTTTCCATAACGCTTCAAATCAATGGCCCAACCGCTAATGCCTCCTATAATACCCAATTATTACCGCATCCTGATGACAACTTAAATTACTCACAATACGAGAGCCAAGAAAATTATTAACCATACCTCAAATGTATAAAATTTATACAGAATAAACGACCTCGGGGCAGAATCCCCGAGGTATTAAATGGAAAATTTTTTTCATTCGGCTAGGATTAGGGGAATTAAATCCAAAGAGATTAAAGTAGCTGCAATGAATTTCGGATTTTAGCCTCAAATTTGATAATAAAAACATGAGAAAGGTGTAATTAATCTTTAAAAATATAAACACTAAAATCTCCTACCATGGCAAAGTCATTGCTTCCTCTATATTTCTCAGCTATAAATACTTTTATGTAACGCGCTATTGGAAACTTGCTCAAGGGTTGTATCTGTATTCCATCCTTGCCTGAATCGAAAGAAATGTCGCCTTGATCTTCCCAGTCCCATGAGGTCGGATCATTTAGGTTTACGGCACCGTTTTCAGTACAAGTAAAAACCTGATAACCTTTCTGTCCACGACCATCTCCGGTTCGTCTCGCCATGCCCACCTGTGCAATTGTAACCTCTTCACCCAGGTCTATAATAAACCAATGCGGATACTTGCTGGGGGTTCCACCCCATCTGGCATGCCAGTATGTGTTAAGATTATCGTCTATAATGGATGGTATGCCGCCACCATCACTCCTTTGTTGCGAACTATACCCGATAGTACCATCATCACTGTTTGGGTTGTATCCGGGAATACTCCAACCCGATTTATTCATTTTCATCGGAGGTGCAGGAACCCAAACATCTACTGTCTGTTCAATATCTCCATATTTTGCAGTTATGGTAGCTCTTCCTTCTTCTAAGGTCTTAACCAGACCATTACTATAAACCTCTGCGACTTCTCGGTCAGACGAAGTCCATTCAATATTCACATCCGTTGCATTATCAGGAATATACGTAACAAAAACCTGTGTTGTATTTTGCCAGAAACTTATCACAGAATGAGTACTCAATATAAATCCTGTAAGTGGAATATATTCTTTTACATTCACATCAATAATTATCTGGTCGTCAGCCGAGGCAACCGTCACAGTAGTAATACCCTCACCTACAGCCGTCAACAGACCCGTTTGATTAACCGTAACCACAGAGGGATCCTGGCTGGTCCATATATATGATTTTCCACTAGGACTACTCACAAGTTGGACGGTATTCCGATCGCCTGCATGTTCCCCTACGTATAGTTGCACTGATGTTTGATTTACATAAGGCTTTTCGGTCACAACAAACGAATCGTAATTATTGCATCCTGCCATTATCGCAAGCACAACAATACTTAGATATTTAAAATATTTCATATTTATTGCAGATAAATTGTTTATTTAATATTCATCTCTCTCACTAAATGCCAATCTCAGTTCTTCTGACATTTCATACGTATTGCCATCGTCAGGATCGATATAATTATAACGAAGCAGGAACGTTTTATACGTATTGTAACCATCGTTCACTATCCTGAATGTATTTGGAAAATCTGCATTTCCGTCTATTTGGGTAACTTTCATACCAAACTCTGACGTATTCCAAGGCAGGATAGTCACTTTATTATCTTCGCCGATCACAAGCCTGATTGACCATCTATCTATCAGTTCTTCCTCTTTTTGAAATTCCTTAATCCCCGCCATAATCCTCACCTCATTGCTTGCCGTAGGAAAAACTTTTTTCTGTACCATGGTATTCGTCGTTCCTTTTTTTCCACGATGACTGTAGATAGTAGCCCCATCTCCATCCTTCGTAGACGCGTAATCGTTTTTCAGATACAAGCGATACAGTAGAGTATTTTTCTTGGGATTAAATTCATAAGCGGAGAAAGAATTTACCCTGAACGGAATACAATAAACAGAGTCCGGAGATAATCCCGCTGTACGCAGGCCGATATGCATCCGGCCCGTTCTTTCCCCCGCGGGTATAGTTATACTGTGTTTCTCTATTTCATACCTGTCCGCACTCAGATAGAGAGCATAACGATGTACATCCGTATCAAAATTACTTACATTGTAGGAGGAAAGCAGGCTTTCATCTTCAACGATACTCATATCTATGGGTTCGGTCGTAGGCAAAACGCCTCCACAGGAAGCCGCAATATATCCGTCAACTCCCTCCTCCGAAAATGGCAGCTCCTCAGAAAAAATATTAAAACCGTCATCACTGAGTAAGGCAACCACTGCTTTGTATTGCTCCCGTTCAAAAATCTCGTCCCTGTTACATGACAACAAGGCAAATACGAGAATAGAAACAAACAATAGGTTTGTAAATCTTATGTATTTCATATGATTAAAATAATTTATTATCTATTAAAAAAAATTACAAATCATTTTTACCAACCCGGATTCTGATCGAATGAAGGTAAACGCCTCATCTCTGCTTTTGGGATCGGCAAAAATATCATTTTCCGGTTGACAACCCTGTTAGAGATACGATAACTGGTTGGTACAACACGCTGATAATAGGTTTCTCTCGAGCCTGCTGTATTCATTCCTTTTATTGGTTCACTTTCAGATGCTTCATAATCGCCCCATCGGCGTACATCGAAATATCTCCGGTTTTCATACAGGAATTCTACCATGCGTTCCTTTTTAATTTTTTCTAACACCTTATTTACATCAGCTAAATCAGCATCTTGCAGTCCCGGCAGACCGGCGCGGTAACGCACCAGATTAATCGTTTTTTTAATCTCACTGATATCTCTGCTGAATGTTTGTGCCTGTCCGTCAACTTCAATTGTAAAACTCTCCCCTCCAAGCTGATTCAATGCCTCAGCGTATGACAACAGGATCTCTGCATAACGGATAATCGGGAATGGTTTATCAATCCTTCTCGCGGCAGTACCTGCCCATGCATCGATCGGGTTTACATACTTTCTCAAAACATAGCCCGTCATAGGATGGTCATTCGGATTAGGCGCTCCGCTTTTTCCATTGGGAGAATCATTATAATAGGTAATTGTCAGGTTTTTTTGTGTATTATCGGAAGTCGATCCCATTAACCAAAAACCTTCGCTAAAACCGACCGAAGCGTAAAAACGGGCCTCTCGATTCACATACATATTGTAGACATTGGCATTCAAATAATATTCGCGGTACAACTCTTTCCTTTCACTTGTGAATCCGTTTTCGTTATAAGGATACTCATCACTTGCATCATTGATAGTACGTCCGTCAACCATTTCGTAGGCATCCACAACCTTTTGGGTCACGCACATACCATTCCAACCCCCGTTGGCAACAGGGAACGAATGTTTTGTATACTCTCTCAGAACAGGTGAATTTCTCGCCCAGATGAATTCCGGATTGACATTCATTACGGTTTCGCCATTAAACATATCTGTATAAGAGTGGAAAGGATCTATACCTCCGGCTCCCTCCGGAAAAATCTTATAGTAATCCGGATCGTTCACATTGGTTGGTAACTGAGGCGTTTTATCATCGGCGTTCACTGTGTGGAGACGGTACATCGGTAAACCATCTTGCTGGAGATCTATCACACGTTTAGCTGCTGCGGCGGCAACTGCCCAGCGTCTCGGATCATAAGTCTGTTGAATGTAGTGTTGTCCGTCCGTTTTTCGTGTCCAACTACCGAAATAGGTACGTGCCGCCCGCCCCCCATTGAAAAGATCACTGGCATGCATCAGTCTAAGCCTGGCCACCAACGCGAGTGCCGCACCTTTGGTAGGACGTCCGTATTCCAAAACCGAGTTGACTTTAGAAGGAAGATACAAGGCTGCCTCTTCAAACTCGGTACAGATGTATTCCATACAATCGTCGTAAAGGTCACGCGGACGGTCGTAATAGGTAATATCTTCATTGTTATTAGGCATCTCATCCCCCAGCAAAACTACCGGACCGAAATTCATCAAGAGATTGTAATAAGCGTAAGCCCGGATAAAACGGGTATAGGATATTACATTCAGACGTTCCACGGCTGTCCAGTCGGAAGCCTCATCAATACGGGCAAAAATAGTATTGCATTGACGGATAATCCTGTACCATTGTCCCCATCTGTTGAAATTACCAAGATTCGCATCGTTGAGTTCTCCGAGCACAAATGCCATTCCCTGAAACTCCCCCGAACCAAACAGGCAGAAAGCTTCGTCTGTCGCCATGGGCCCCGGTGTGTACATGCTTCCACCACCGAATATGGCTCCTTCATCCTGAAATTGTGCTGCCGCGTTCCACATAAATGCTTCAATATACCGTTTGGATGCAAATATCGAATCCAGTTTCAATTCATCGTCAACGTAGCCGTCAATATTCAGAAAATCGCAAGAAGATAGTCCCCATGTAGTAAACAGAGAGAGAGTTATCAACTTGATTGCAACGGCTTTTTTTATATTATATTTTTTCACGTTCATCTTTGTAATTATTATGTAATCCAATTAATTAGAAATTTACGTATAACTGAAAAGAATATATGGCCGGGATAGGATAAACACGCCCAACCTTATCGGCCTGTTCGGGGTCAAATATTTTCACTTTATCCCATACATACAGATTATTTCCTACCAGTTGTAAGTCCAATGATGAAATACCCGTCTGTTTCAGGAAATCATTTCTCAGGTTGTAGTTTATTGTCACCTCCTGAAGGCGCAAATAACGGGCATCCCCTTTCCAGAAATCCGACAATTGCGTATTATTGGAATTATTTCCATATTGCAAACGTGGTAATTGAGCGTTCGGATTTTCTGCCAGCGACAGATCCATTCCATGTGCTTCAGCATATGCTCTCGGTATCCATCGCGTGGAAGGGTCATTAAACTGAACCAATACATTCCCCATTTCCCCATTATTGAAAGGAATATACCCCGTATTATTCCGGAAATAATCCACTTTACCTGTACCCCTAAACAAAACCCCTAACGTTAGATTCTTATAACGGAACTGACCCCCGAATCCGTACATCAATTGAGGATACATCTGCTGGTAAGAAATAGGAACCTGGTCGTTCTGGTCAACTTTGCCATCGCCGTTGATATCCTTATATTTCAGGTCGCCGGGTTTCACTTCTCCCCAACTTTGTTTAGGGCTGTATTTTATATCATCCTCGTCTTTAAAGAATCCCAGACACTGATATCCCCGCCATACATTGTTAGGCAACCCCGTATAATCCTGATACGGGTATTCGTCATAAGTCTTTTCGTAGTTTAATATTTTATTTTGTGCGAAGGTATAATTCCCCCGTACCGTAAAATCCATATCATTGCCGAGAATCTGTGTATAAGCAACATTCCCGTCTGACCCCCAACTTTCCATTTTTCCGACATTACCGTAAGGCAAAGTCGTTAACCCCACATAGTCAGGAACTTGCACACGTGGCTGGAAAATTCCGTCGCGTCGGTCCTTAAAAATATCCACTGTAGCGGTCAGGCTATTGTCAAAGAAGCCGCCATCGATACCGAGATTCGCTTTTTTTGCTACTTCCCATACCAGATTATCAGCTCCAACACGGGCAATGCCAACGCTTTCAACAGAAGACATGGCTCCCCATACAGCAGCGTATCCTTGAGAAACCCGATTCAGGTAAGGAAAACGTCCCCCTCCGATACGATCATTCCCTACCGTACCATAGGATGCCCTGAATTTAATCAGGTCGATCCATTTAAAAGTATCCTGCATAAATTGATAATTTGTCGGTATCCATCCCAAGGCGAGTGAAGGGAAAAACCCGAACTGTTTACCCGGTATAAAGTTTTCCGACCCGGTATATCCGAAGTTTACATCTATCATGTAAGTATCCCGGAAACCATAGGTAAGTCGACTTGACAGCCCCATGTATCTTTTAGGGATTTGTGCCAGACTTGTACTTAAATTTGCGTTTTCATCATCTAAAAATTGGTTAGTACCCTGCTGGTCGCTGAGGTAAAAATAAACCAGCCCGCCTACCCTGTGATCTTCGTTGAATACCCGGTCGTAATTTAAAGTTGATTCAAAATGGAATTTTCTCCACTGCGCTTGAGAACTTCCATAAAAAGCCGAAGTACTCGCCGGAACCTGTTCCCGCGTTAATAATTCCCCATTTGCGTTGCGTCCGATAGCCCTATATTGAGCCGGAAAAGTAAAACGCCTTTCTGTAAAGTCTCCATTACGATTATAGGCTCCTTGCACTCTTAACTTCAATCCTTTGGTGATATTCTCCAGGTTCTGGTTTATAGCGATAGTATACAAGCTACTGTTATGATTGATTGTGGTTTTGCCTGTATAATTAATCAACACATAGGGAGACATGCCGCTATCTGTACCGGCAGCGGGAAGCTGACCATTGGAAAAACGCACAGGGAAAATCAAAGGAGTAAGATTAGCTTGTGACTCCCAGATATAATCCGTATTGATTTGTCCCGGACGATTATTAACGGAAATAAAGCCGTCCGCACCAAAGTACAATACGGTGTTTTTGGTCAGATTAATATCCAGGTTCAAACGTAAGGAGTAAGTATTGTATCCCGTATTGGATGCATAAGGATTATTTTTCTCGGCTTTGTATGCCGCAGATTCATCGGAGGCTGCAAGGCTCGCAAAATACTTCGCAACATTGCCTCCTCCGCGTGCGCTAACATAATAATTCTGTTTAAAGGATAAATTCTGTATCATTTCGTCCTGCCAATTGACATCCGGATATAAATCAGGGTCTAACCCATCCTGGATGACATTTAACTGGATATTATTATATGTAGGATCTTCACCTCGGACTTCTTTAGCCTCATTGACCAATAATGCATAATCATAAGCCCTCAGGTATTCAGGTAAGCGACGCATTTGGGAAATCGAATAGTTGACTCTTCCTGTAAGGCTCAGCCTATCCGTTTCTCCCCGCTTGGTAGTAATAAGCACCACGCCATTGGCGCCGCGTACACCATATACGGCTGTAGCCGAAGCATCTTTCAGCACGGAGAAACTTTCGATATCTGCCGGGTCAATCGAGTTAATATCTCCTTCAAGACCATCTATCAGTACCAATGCACTGCTATTTGCCCCAAAAGTTCCTATACCGCGAACCCAAAACTCTGCAAGGTTTTTGCCCGGTTCTCCACTGTTTACCATCGAAATAACTCCGGCTACACGCCCCCCCAATAAATTGGATACGGAAGGTGTAGGCACTTGAAGTTCATTTGCCGATACGGTGGATATGGATGCCAAAGCGGAAATTTTACGCTGGGTACCCATTGCTGTTACAACGACTTCCTCCATTTCATAGGCAGTACTCTCCAGCTTGATTTCCAGATCCTGTACTTCTTCTGTTACAAGATACTCTACCGTTTCATAACCTACATAGGAGAAAACCAATTTGTCACCTTTAGATGCCCTGATTGAAAAATTTCCATCCAAATCGGTTACAGTACCTCCCATTTTACCTTGTACCGTTACAGTTACACCGATTAACGGATCCATATTATCAGACACCGTACCCTTAATCGTATACACTGCTTCCTGCGCTAACAACACTGAAGTCACCGCAAAGAAAAAAATCAAGAAATAATATATTTTTTGCATATTATAAAAAATTTACCCGTTATTGTTTATTCAATAGCAATTCTGCGAATCCTTTTATTAGCATAATCAGACACATAAATAATACCTTCAGCATCTACAACAATCCCGTGAGGTTCATTAAAAAGAGCATCGTCTTTCGAGCCGTCTTTGAATCCGCGTTGTTCGGGTATCCC
>ENA-UOOI01001558-UOOI01001558.1-fermentation-metagenome-genome-assembly--contig:-NODE-1558-length-23291-cov-6.813780_pt1 | contig 23291 bp, 20 predicted proteins | sample MGYA00245779_ERZ724027 | MGnify/ENA primary metagenome ERZ724027 (study PRJEB28704, sample SAMN03018318) | fermentation metagenome | biome: anthropogenic terrestrial biome; feature: soil; material...
AGGTCTTTGCCGGGAAAATTTTTAAGACGGTGCATCCAAAGATGCGCCGTCTTTTGCTATATCTCATCATAATTTTTCTTTAGAATTAACATTTCAGATCTGCAATTGCATCAGCGATATAGCTGGCGTTTGGCAAGATTCAATAGTAGTGTGTCGTTGACATTTTCTTAAAAACAGGTATAGTGGAGAAAGAAGGATCAAGAAAAGATGGAGGAAATTGGCGGATATACTACGAATAGAATGCTAAGTCACAATAGATAACTGAATTAAGTATCCAAAATATTATAATCTTTTTCGCGGGGCGCTGTTTTTATTGGGTAATCATCGAAAAAACAAGTCATTTACAGGAGGCTGGCCGGAAAATGACTGTCAACATGAGAAACCAAAAGGGATTAACGTTACTGGAAGTACTGGTTGCCCTATCAATTCTGGCCCTAATCATGATGGGCCTGATGTTTGTTGTTGGTTCTTCTTCAAAAGCAATAACTATGAGTAAGGACCGCGACCGTGCTACGACATTGGCCTCCACATTTTTGGAATTACTCGGCACGACGGCTTATGATGATCTTGTTGAGTTTAATAATGTTATTACAAGTGACCCCGTAGGTACATTTCCCACAAATCCGCAATTCTTTGACATTTGCGAAAGATGGCGCAATGAAATTGAGACGATATTGAGTCAAGATGCTTTTGGAACTGTGCTGGTTGAAACGAACACGCCTGTGAGTGGCAGAACCCGCGTTACTGTTTTTGTATTTTGGGAGCGCGGCGGTATTCAGCACAGTGCCAATTTAGTAGAGGTGAGATAAGTGATGATGCGCGACAAGCAACGTAAACACCTCCAACTCTTTCAACGCATAAGAGGATTTACCTTAGTTGAGACAATGGTTGCTTTGGCGGTATTTGCCATCGTGGCTATTGTCGCCATATCCATGATCGATAATGTCACCCAGGACAGCCGTCTGGTTGAGTTGCGGTCACAGGCAAACGAAACCGCCCGCGACACGATGATGCTGTTGTATCAGGACATCCAAAACGCCGGATATCAGATTAAAAGCTCTGCGGCTGCGTTACCCCCGATCATCTCTGTCGTTAATAATCCTTCCGTGCCATACGAGCTTGAGATCTATTGTTCCCATAGAGTCGGCCATACGTCAGCCGAGAGTGCAAAAGAAGACAAGTACCTCGCAGTTGAAAACATAGAGAACTACGAAGGAATGGAAAATGGTTATCTCATTTATACATTTGAAGGCGAAACGCAGGCATTACAGATTACGAATATCAGTTCTGTCATCCACTTTAGCGCAGATCCTTTGATAATTGGATTGCCGTTGGGTGCTTTGATTGTGGCGGTCGATCAGATTGTCTATACCTACGATGATGATACGGGTGTTCTAACGCGTAGTGTTAATGGAACAACAACCCATAACATATCCGGCATTGAGAGTCTCGATGTCGATTTTGCGCTTGACGACGGAACGACAGTAGCTAATCCCACTGCTGCGCAGGCAGCGCAAATCAGGTACGCCGATTGCGAAATTGGAGTGCGCTTGGAACGCCGGGTTCCTCATGGCCGCGTATATAACGCTTCAGCTTCCTTATCGCAAAGAGCGGCGATCGTCAGCGTAATTAAGTAACTTAATAATAAGTGAATTTACAATAGTGATTTCAGCTGAGCGAACTTGGGGAATGGGGGTATCTGTCTTGCTTAAGAAATGTCTTGCGAGAATGAGGGATGAGCGCGGGCAAGCTCTGCTGATCGTCCTCGGAATTGGAGCGGTGGTCATGATTTTGTTGATGGCTCTGATGATGACGACTGACTCCGAAATTAAACAGGCCAGAAGTAACCAGTCTGACTATAGCCTCGACTGGGTAGGACGTTCAGCACGCTCGATCGTACAGGAAAGCTTTAATGAATACATCTGGGGTCCGATCGCTCAAGGGATTGAGGATAAAGAGAAGATCAACGAGGGGCTTATCATTGATTCCTTGCTTTCGAATGATCCGTTAATGATATTGGAAAACGCGCTTAGTGTCACGCGCCAGGAAGCAGATAAAATGTATTTTGTAGTGGATCTTGACGATCCAAACGTGATTGTTCCCGGCACGGCCTCAATTACCAACAAGTTGGACGATAATCGGGGTTTTGATGCTGCGCTCACAGTTAGGCCAGGTGGTACGGCTCACTTTTCCGGGGATAATTCAATGTATGTCTTTCCAATCTCTTTTGAAGCCAATGTGCGCAGTCGAGTCACGGCTAAATCCTCCAAAGTCAATAGCGGATTCAATCGCGAAACCACTACTGCTTTTGGCAATTTCACCATGTATATCTGCCGCGGTTCTTTTAGTGCGTATGTGATGTTTATGGAGGAAACCGGCGGTGTACGCCTTACTGTAAATGACCATATTAAGGGGCCAATGCATAGCAATGGCGCCTGGAATTTCGTGGGGAACCCGAGTACGCTCCTTACTGGGACTGTTACGCAAAGTGATAAACTGGCAGGCTTCTACGTGGGCAACAAAAAGCATCCTACAGATGGCGACCATTACCCTCCGAACGAAAAGGATCCCCAAAAAATCAAAGTTAGGCCGATATTCCAGCGCGGATTTTACCGTGGCGTTCCCAAAATATCACTGCCCACCGACTTGAGTGAGTTTAAGGACGGCGTGCTCTATGGCAGAAGCGTCCCCGCAGGCAATGTTGGAATTGTGTTGCCCACAACGGGTGACGAAACTACGCCTGGTGATATTACGCCTGGTGGAGGAATCTATATCAAGGGTGATGCGGACATCACCCTGCAACAAGGGGATAAGTCCCAAACATATCTAATAGTGCAGTACGAAACAAAGAGAGAACAAGTATACAACCCGAAGAAAAATAAATGGGAATGGCAAGATATAGAGTACAGATATGAGCATACGATCACAGAAGACTATAGTACCGAAAAAACGACTGTCACTACCAAAACTGTCATGAATGGCGATGAGGGTAACCCTACAATCACAGGACCGACAATCCATAACAGGACTTTCCGTGTCAATCCCGAGAGTACATTAAGGCAGAATGCCATCTATGTTGATGGGAATATTACGGCTTTGAATGGTGAAATAGATCGAAATGCCAGTCTTTCGGTTTGTGCCAAGAAAGACGTAACGATCAACGGTCATCTGCGCTATGAAGATAAAGACGATGTTACCGCACCTCATAAACTAGGGGTTCTATCTGAAACTGGTGATGTGACTGTCGACTATTTTGTCGATGAAAATGGCAAAGCGCCCGAAGAAATTGACATGCATGCTTCAATCATGACTCCGCATGGCGTGTTTAGCCTTTGTGATGCTCTCCAACGGGCAGTTGTTTATCCTGACCTAAATCAAGGAAAAGGCAAACTCAACATCTGGGGCGGCATTATTTCGCAGCAACTGGGAGCTACCGAAAAAACCGTGCAAAACCAAGGCTACGGTCTCATGTGCGAATATGACAATCGGCTCATGTATGATCCGCCGCCACTTTTTCCGAAATTGGAGTCATGCAAAATGACGACTAATAAGCCGGGCGGTATTGGATCGGGAGGTTCTGAGGGCGAGGAAACCACCATCCAATGGATTTGGTCCGCAAATTAAGACAAATAAGAGTTCACACTGCTTTGCGGCGAAGATGTCTTAAGATGCCTTTATGTATAATTAAGGCAAAGCTGGAGCAAATTATAGCACAGAGGAGGGGCGCGCCTTTTCTGGCGGGAAGTCCGATGATTTCCCCGTGCGGCGCACTACCTTCTCTTTTTGTTTTCTGCAGCAAATAGGCAGGAAAAGGTCTTTCGCAGGAGAATGGAATCGCTGGTGTCTTTATCTGGAGGGCATATGCAGTGCAAGAAAAGAGACTTCCACGGGAATATATCCGTCGTATCTGGCGCGCTATATATGAATTTGGACTGTTGGAGCCCAATGATCGAATTTTGATTGGCCTTTCGGGAGGGAAGGACAGCCTTTTTCTGCTTTATGTGATGGCTGTTTTGCGGGAGCATCCGCCGTTTCCCTTTGAATTGGGGGCGGTCACAGTAGATATGGGCTTTCCGGAAAACGTCAACACCGCCACCTCCGAACGAGAGGCGTTGGCCCAATACTGCCGCGACCTGGATGTTCCCTATATCTGGGTGCCGACTAGAATTGCCGAAGCAGCGTTGGGCATATCTTCTGATAATAGGGTTACCGGTAAAGATCCCTGTGCCAGATGCAGTCATTTCCGCCGGGCAGTACTGGCTGAAACCGCTGCCAAACATGGTTATCAGAAACTGGCATTAGGACATCACCATGATGACGCCGTGGAGACTTTTTTGCTCAGTATCCTTTATTCTGGACAAATCCGTACATTTACACCCAAAGCCCACATGGATCGCTCCGGCATCACTGTCATAAGACCGCTCTGTTATCTCAGAGAACATGAGGTCAAAAAGGGCATTGCGCTGACGGGACTCACGCCACTGGCGAGCCGCTGTCCACTTGATTGCACCTCTCAACGGGCAGTCGTCAAGAATCTACTACGTGACTTGGCTCATGACAACCGGTTCGTTTATACCAATGTCGCTGCGGCGATGCGGGCCGGAAGGCCATGCGAATTGTGGCCACCGGTGTTGCGCCCACAGGAGCGGCGCGAGCTCAATTTTGGTGCCTGGCAACATCAACCGAAACGTCGGAAGGAGGAACATGTCGACGATGACTGACAAGAAGACGCGCATTAATCCCGATATCAAAAAGATACTGTTAAACCTGGAGAGGCTATTGCAAACACCCAGCGTGACTGGTAATACTGCTGAAATCATCAGTCTTCTAAAAGATCAATTTGGGAAAATGGGCTACGCGGCGCAGGTCCTGCCTAAAGGGGGACTACTGGTTAAGATTCGGGGCGGCGCAGGCGCCAGCGGCGCCAGCGGCACCAGCGGTGCCAGCGGCGACGGCACTGGCGCAGGCACCAATAGCGGCGCAAGTACTGGCGTCGCATTTTTGGCACATGTTGACACATTGGGAGCAGTTGTCAAGGAAATCAAGAGCACTGGACGGCTCAGGCTATCCAGGATCGGCGGATATATGATGAATGCAGTAGAAGGTGAAAACTGCCTGGTCGAGACGCTGGACGGCCGTCATTATAACGGGACGATTCTTACAACGCAATCATCCACTCACATTTTTAACGAAGCTACCAAATTGGAGCGCAATGAAGCCAATATGGAGATTCGCCTTGACGAGCAGGTGCACAGTGCCGAGGATGTCAAAAAGCTGGGTATTGCGGTCGGCGATTTTGTTTCTTTTGATCCCCGCACCACCATCACGCCAGCCGGGTTCATCAAGTCACGTCATCTAGATGATAAGGCCAGTGTCGCCGCACTCGTCGCGGCTGCTGATTTGCTCCGTTCAACCGCCGCCCTCAGCAGCTCCGCCGGGACGCCGCCGATCTATTTCTTTATCACTGTTCACGAAGAAATCGGGCATGGTGCCAGCGCAGGCTTGCCGTCAGATGTTGGCACCGTATTGGCTGTTGATATGGGCGTAGCCGGTGAAGGACAAACCTCCGACGAGTACAGCGTCTGCATCTGCGCCAAGGACTCTTCCGGCCCATACGATCTCGAGCTTAGACGCTATCTAACCGCCTTGTGCGAGAAGTACCGCATCCCCTATCAAGTAGATGTATATTCCTATTACGGTTCTGATGCTGGGGCGGCGCTACGTGCTGGCCGCGATGTACGCACGGGTTTGTTTGGCCCGGGCGTGAACGCTTCCCACGCCTATGAGCGCACGCACAAAGATGCAATTGAAGCCACCGTCAAGCTAATTGTCGCCGCGATTTTGGAGCCGTTTAATCCCTGATGCCTCTGACGCCTGCCGCTGAGACTTGTTTCCGAAACTTGCGGCCCGCGTGTCTCGTATATAATACGTATGGAAGGAGGTAGAGATTAAATGCTTATCGCAAATGAACTATCAAAAGATTTTGGTTCAATTAAGGCCATTGATCGGCTCTCGCTTAAGGCACAAGCTGGCGAGGTGCTGGGGGTTCTGGGACCCAATGGTGCCGGAAAGACGACCTTTTCCCGATTGATCGCCACCCTGCTCACCCCGACCTCCGGGACAGCATCTGTCGACGGCCATGACATTATCAAAGAATCCGAAATAGTGCGGCAGGTAATCGGTTTTTTGCCCACCGAACCCGGCCTTTACGGCAGGTTTACCGCCGTAGAAAATCTGCAGTATTTCGGTCGACTGCACAGCATGGATGAGCGAGTCCTCTCGCAACGCATTGATCAATTACTGAAGAAGTTCGACCTCTATGAGGAACGTAATCGTCGCACGGCCGGTTTTTCCAAAGGCATGATGCAGAAAGTTTCATTGATCAGAGCGGTACTGCATGATCCCAAGGTGCTGCTACTCGACGAGCCTACGGCTGGTTTGGATGTTCCGGCCGCTCGCGTCGTGCTTGATATGGTCAAAGAGTTTAAAGCGGAGGGGAAGTGCATTCTGTTTTCAACCCACCGCATGGTTGAAGCAGAAAAAATCTGCGATCGCATGGTCATCATTGCCAAAGGACACATTGTAGCCCAAGGTACTGTGGCGGAGCTGCGGCAGCAGGCCGGGCAGGATGATTTAGAAGAGATTTTCTTGCGATTGGTGGGTGAAGTATCATGAACTGGCATCATATTAAGACGATTTGGTTTAAAGAACTGCTCGACACCTTTAGAGATAAGAGAACCTTGTATACTATGATTATAGCGCCGATCATTATTGTACCATTGATGATGGTGGGCGGCCCGCTGCTCATGTCCAGTCAGGAAAAAGCTGCCGAGGGAAAGCCGAATCCTATCGTGGTGATCGGGGCCGAAAACGCACCGACTTTCATGAAAATGATTGAAGAATCGGGTTCCTTTCAGCTAATTGACAGCCAGAATCCAGAAGATGATCTGAAAGAAGGGCTGATTACATTAGCAGTAACTGTTCCACAGGACTTCGAACGGATTATTGCCGCTGAGGGTACTCCGGCAGACATTATGATTATGTTTGAAGCGCGGCAGCAAGCTTCGACCGTTAGCCTGCAGAAGTTCCGTAACATTCTGCAATCCTATACCGCATCCGAAGTTGCTGAGCGTCTTTCCAGGCGTGGGATGGATACTGCTTTGCTGAACCCGATTTGCGTCTCAGAAAAGAACGTCGCCAATGAACAGGAAATGGGCGGCATGATACTGGCAGCCATTATCCCGTTTATGCTCGGCATCTGGGCGGTATCGGGCGGCATGTATACTGCGATTGACACCGTCGCCGGTGAAAAAGAGCGCAATACCATGGAAGGCTTACTAGTATGTCCGCCCAGCAGATGGTCGGTAGCAATCGGCAAATTCCTGGCCGTCTTTGTGATTGCCTCAATTACAGTAGCACTATCATTGGCTGGGATCATTGCAGCGTATCAGCTGATGCTTCCGGCCATCGTCGGAGAGGAATTCCAATTCGATATGTCCCTCAGCTTGGGCAATGGGCTGATGCTGATTTTGATAGCTGTGCTCATGATCACCATGATCTCGGCCATTGAAATTGCCATCTCCGCCTTTGGCAGAAGCTTTAAGGAAGCTCAGAACTATATGACGATTTTGACGTTCGCAGTGATGCTGCCTGGTATGTTGCTTGTCTTTATGCCTGATCTGCGTTTAACAGGGGCAGCGCTGCTGATTCCAGTCGTTAATCTTTTTGCGGCCACAAAGGATATTTTGATGGGTCAGTCGGAAATCTTGAATATCGTAATAGCGCTCGGCTCATCGCTAATTTACGCAATTTTGGCGATCGTTTTCAGTGTACGGGTCTTCAAATCAGAAAAAGTCCTCTTCAGGGGATAAGCAATAGTCTCGCTTCTGAAAATGGTTGTTTCGTTTCTTGAGAGGAATCAGAACTAAAGCAGGGAATAGTAATAATATGTGTGTTTGAGAGACAGATACTTTTTCGGGGGGATCCTTTTTTGGATAAAATCTACCTACGTGATTGGCAATCTACCATTTTTTACACTAGAACAGTTGGCGAAGGGAATCGGTTACTGCTTTTCTTACACGGTCTATCTTCGACGTCCGCTGATTTTCGCGAGATCATGCGCACACCTGCATTTACGGAGTACAACACGGTAGCTCCGGACCTGCTTGGCTTTGGTGCTAGTGATCGGCCCAAGAAATTTGACTATTCGATTGAGCATCATGCTGAGTGTCTTGTTGAGCTTATTGACGAACTGGGTTTTGACAGTGTTGTCTTGGTGGGGCATGGCATGGGTGGTACAGTCGCGGTCAGGCTGGCTAATTTGCGTGCCGACCGGGTGGTTGGACTAATTGTGGCCGAACCGATTTTGACTGAAGCGGAGAGAGGCTATGAGAAGCGTTTTCTGGCTTATACTGAGGATGAGTATGAAAAGCATTTTCCCAGATTGATTCGCGAACTGTCAGTAAAAGGCGATGTTGAACCGGACTTGGCATATTGGTCAAAGGCATTGAAAACAGCTGATTCGCGTGCCGTTTATCGTTCGGTGCAATCGCTGTATGCGGTAACAGCGGATCCAGGGTTTAAGAAGGCCCTCGCTACCACCCGGTTGCCGCGCTATTACCTGGTTGGCGAAAACTCGGAACCCAGTCCGGTGCTATCCATGTTGGAGGAGAACGGCGTGGCGGTCCATACAGTTCCCGGCAGCGGGCATGCAATGATCCAAAGCAACCCGGCGGCCTTTGCTGACGTAGTGGCAAGATGTTTGAAAGAGATGGACCTTTGATATTGGATCAAGGAAGGGGACTGTAGGGTAAGGATAGGGACAAAAATCTTAAGTGCTATAAATGCGATTGATACGGCCTGTGCTGGAACTATATCCAGTACAGGCCGTTCGTCATATTAGGAGGAGCTTAGAAGCGGTTCAGAATGGTCTGTGCAGGACCTTTTTGGCAAAGTCCTTTTTTGCGCAGAACCCAACATTTCCCGGTAATGGTGGCTAAATATTATTTTTCTTGAAAGGAGGGTTAAGCAGGGCAGCGAATATATTACGAGTCACAGTGGCAATTTTGAGTCGCCGCCGTGCTTATTATAAATGAAGCGGGTGTTTGTTCTTTGCTGCAGAGAGATACGAAACGAATTATCCCAACCGCAATTATTTTGCTTTTCTTGATTTCTTGGTTTGTCAGACCGCTTCTTCTTGAAACATTGCCTTTGGCCAGCGTTGGATCGACTGGAGTTCCCGCTGAAGAAGACTCTCTAAATAAGTCGCCAAACCGTCAACCCGGCTGGAGTAAAATAGTCAGCCGGGAAGATGATGAGGTCGCAAACGAGGGCGGTATCGGAGACGGTGCCGACAATGGTGCCGCCGGCGATTCAGGCACAAGCACTACATGGAAGAGAGCCTTTCTGGAAAGGCTGAGGCTGAACCCGAAAGCCGGGTCTACGACGGACGCTTTTCTCCCGAGTAGTCTTACTAATTTGAGACCGCCGACCGGCCCTGATATTCGCCTGCTGCCTCCCGATTATTACGAATCGCTCAAACAAGATATTCCGGTTGTTAAGGGAGTCTACAGCACAGGATGGATCGCGGGCTCCAAGTATTTTAACCCGCTGATCACCTTCATCCAAAATACTGAGGTTAATGCCCTAGTTGTCGACGTTAAGGATGATACGGGGTCAATGAGCTATCTGAGTAAAGTCCCGTTGGCCAAGAAGATCAATGCCAATGTCAGCAAGATTAAATCGATCGAGAATCTGATGGACACCTTAAAAAGCAACGATATCTATCCGATCGCCAGAATTGTGTGTTTTAAAGATCCGTTGCTGGCGAAAGCGCGCCCTGACTTGGCCGTGAAGAGCAAAAAGGGCGGGATCTGGTATGACCGGCAGGGTCTGGCTTGGGTCGATCCGCATAGTCGCGAGGTCTGGGATTACGCAATCGATCTGGCCAAGGAAGCCGCAGCCTTAGGTTTTAAGGAAATTCAGTTCGATTACGTTCGGTTTGCCAGTGATGGTGTGCTTTCTGATATTATCTATCCTTTTGCTACTGGTCAGTCCAAGGCTAAGGTTATTCAGAGTTTTCTGGCTTATGCCAGAGAAGAGCTTTCAGTCTACGGGGTGGTTTTGTCCGCCGATGTCTTTGGACTAGTCTGCTCCGTGCCGGATGACCTTGGCATCGGGCAGCAACTGGAGCTCATCGCGGAGGAAGTGGACTTTATCTGTCCCATGGTCTATCCGTCGCATTACTACCGCGGCACTTATGGCATTGAAAATCCCAATGTCAAGCCGTACGAGACGGTTTATAAGAGCCTTACGGATGCGATGCAGCGTATTGAGGGAAAACGCGCCAAACTGCGTCCTTGGCTCCAAGACTTCAGCCTTGGTCATCCCTATGGCCGCGCAGAATTGCAGGCTCAAATCAAAGCAACGGAAGATGCCGGCATTGATGAGTGGCTGTTCTGGAACCCGACTTGCCGTTATGATGTTACAAAGTATTAATAAGGATTATTCGCTTAACCGGTATGGCCTGCTATGCTATGGCAGCAGTACATACCGGTTTTTTGCGTGCGAAAGGCTGCATGGCTACATGTGGAGATAGTTTGGGGCGATACAGGCAAGAATAACAGAGAGGGACACAAGGGGACGGTTCTTCTGTGTCACAGATGGCCGTGACCAGGCATAATGACACAGAAGAACCGTCCCCTTGTGTCCCCGGGTTCGCTTGACACGCCGGGTCGGCATTGATATGCTTAAATCGTCGCCCGCATCGCCCGTGCTGCTAGTCGAGCAACCGCGTATGCGGCTTTAGTGCTTCACGCAGGGCTGGGGCGATGCTTTCGGCAACTTCCGCATGGATTTCGACATTCTGGGCGAAGACGCGGTCGATAATGGTGGCTTCATATTGGGTCAGAATGTACTGCACCTGATCAACGGCGGAGTATTCAACGATTAGGCGTAGAGAGGCTTTTTTCTGGCGTTCAACAATACCGGCTGCTGCGAGTACTAAAGACGCAGTTTCGCCGTAGGCGTCAATCAAACCGCGCACTCCGAGTTTTTTGCCGCCATAATAACGTGTGACCACTACGGCAACATTGGTCAGGTTCAGGCGGGCAATCGCACCCAGAATTGGCTTTCCGGCAGTACCGCCAGGCTCGCCATGATCATGAAAATATTCGATGCGTTCGCTGTTGGTGCCAACGATGTAGGCAAACGGGTTATGGGTAGCCTGACGATGCAACTCGCGAATTTCTGCCACAAACTGCCGGGCCTCGTCTTCATTGCGGGCTGGAGCAGCAAAGCCAATAAAAACCGAGCGCTCAATGCGTTGTTCGGTTTGGGCTCGTTCTACAATTGTCAGATAAAGATCACTCATGTCAGCACCCCGCCTGCCGTCTGCGATTAGCTTTGTCATTTTTAGGCTTATGTAAAAGGCACTATGCAATTGCTTTTTTTTGTGGATAGATGTTTTTTCGTCAGGATGGAACGCTAGTCCTGCACGAAACCGGGAGGTAAATGTGAGTGAGTGTATCCCAATATGATGTCATCATCATCGGGGGCGGGCCGGCCGGGATCTTTGCGGCTTTGGAGCTCGTCGAAACCGGTCTGAAAACACTAATTGTTGAGCGTGGCCGGGATATTTCTGGCAGAACATGCCCCTCACACGAGAAAGGGATCCCCTGCTGCCAGTGTAAGACCTGCGCCACAATCAGCGGATGGGGCGGGGCGGGCGCTTTTAGCGACGGCAAGCTGACTCTCTCGAGCGAAGTGGGCGGCATTCTGGATGAGTTCGTGCCTAAAGAAAGGCTCAACAAACTAATCCGCTACGTAGACGATGTTTATCTGAAGTTTGGGGCACCGCCCGAAGTCTACGGCACCAATGAAGATGCAATTAACGAAATTAGTCGCAAAGCAGTGAAGGCTGATCTGCGACTGATCCCTTCACGTATCCGTCACTTAGGCACTGGGCGTTCCAAAGCAGTGCTGGAGGCTATGAAGGATTATCTGGTCGAAAAAGGAGTCGATATCACCCTGCAGACGCAGGTTGACCGTATTCTGACCGACGGACAGAACGGGCTTTGCGGTATTGTGACCGTCGATGGTCAGGAATATCGGGCGAAGTATGTAGTAGCTGCGCCTGGGCGGGAAGGCTCCAAATGGTTGGCTGACGAAGCCAGACGGCTGGGATTGTCGCTGGCGATTAATCCGGTTGATATCGGAGTGCGCGTGGAAGTCCCGGCGGAAGTAATGACACATTTGACGGACGTCATTTATGAGTCCAAGTTTGTCTTTTATTCGCAGAGTTTTGAAGACCGGGTGCGCACTTTTTGCATGTGTCCTTATGGCGAAGTAGTTACCGAGAACAACGACGGTCTGATTACGGTCAACGGTCACAGCTATGGGGAGCGACGCACGGGCAATACCAATTTTGCCTTATTAGTCAGTAAGACGTTTACGGAGCCCTTCAAAGATCCGATTCAATATGGCCGCTATGTTGCCGGCCTGGCAAATTTGCTGAGCGGCGGTGTGATTGTGCAGCGTCTGGGCGATTTGCAGGCGGGCCGCCGGTCAACCCCGGAAAGGCTTAAGAAAAGTCTGGTAGTTCCCACGTTGAACGAAGCTACGCCGGGAGACTTGAGTCTGGTCTTTCCTTACCGCCATCTGGTGGCGCTACTGGATATGTTAAAGGCGCTGGACGTGATTGCGCCGGGGGTTAATTCTCGCAATACGCTGATTTACGGGGTGGAAGTCAAGTTTTACTCTTCGCGTTTTGAACTGAATGCCAATCTGGAGTCCCATATTGATAACCTGTTTGCAATCGGTGACGGCGCCGGGGTTACCCGCGGTCTGATGCAGGCTTCCGCCTCTGGCGTTATCGTAGGGGAAGAAATCAAGCGGCGCGAGGGTGTTTTGCAGAACGGTATTATCAGGAAGCGCTAAAGTAAGGATCTGTAACGGTAAGGATCTGCGCGCGCTTTGGCGTGCGTGACGCGCGCTCACAGCGCGCGCTTGTTGTGAGAGAGGATTGGTGTGTGCGGATGGCGGACGTGATTTTGATTAAGGGGCGGGATAAGCGGATTAAAAGCCGGCATCCTTGGGTCTACCGCAGTGAAATTCAAGCTGTGGATGGTGATTTCGCTCCCGGTGATATTGTCGACATTAAAGACTGCTGCGGTAAGTTTTTGGGACGCGGCTACATCAATCCGGAATCGGAGATTACAGTACGGGTGCTGACTTATGAAAAAGAAGAAATCGATCACTTCTTTTTCAGGAATCGAATAGCCAAAGCCAAGTCTTATCGGGAATGGCAGATGCCAGGCGAGCACTCCTATCGCGCCGTCTTTAGTGAAGGCGATTTACTGCCTGGACTCATTGTGGACAAATACGGGGACTATCTGGTCGTGCAGTTCCTGGCGCTCGGTATGGATGTGCGCCGGAATATGCTCTTGGATATTCTGGAGGAAGTGTATCAGCCAGCCGGGATTTATGAGCGTAGCGATGTGGGCACCAGGCGCTTGGAGGGTTTGCCGGAGCAGAAAGGACTGCTGCGCGGACAAGTCCCATCGGTTATTCGGGCTCAGGAAAGCGGTCTGAAATTTATCGTGGACGTGCAAGGCGGCCAGAAAACGGGTTTCTTTTTGGATCAAAAGGAGAACCGTCGGCTGCTGCAGCCCATCAGTCGTGGTGCCAGAGTATTGGACGCCTTCTGTCATTCAGGCACTTTTGCGTTGACAGCGGCAGCCTCCGGGGCCAAGGATGTGATTGGTCTGGATATCTCGGCGGACGCCCTCGGCCTGGCTGGCGAAAATGCTGAATTAAACGGATTGGACGATGTCTGTCGCTTCATTACGGTCAATGCTTTCGATTATTTGCGCCAGGCAGAGCAGGACAAAGAACATTATGACGTGATTATTCTGGACCCGCCGGCTTTTACAAAAACAAGAGGTGCAGTCGGCGGAGCGATTAGGGGCTATAAGGAGATTAACTTACGCGCCTTTAAATTGCTGCGACCGGGCGGGTTCTTGCTGACCTGTTCCTGTTCGCACCATGTCAGTGCCGAAATGTTCCGCAACACTGTCGAGAATGCCGGAGCCGATGCGAAACGTGTCATCCGGATGATTACTCGAGGCACTCAAGCCAAAGACCATCCGATCCTCGGCAATGTGCCCGAAACCGAATACCTCAAAGCACTGCTCTACCAGGCGCTCTAGGGCGGAACTTTGGGGACGGTTCTAAAAGTTCAAAATGGGTAAAAAAGGAAAAGTGAACTTTTAGAACCGTCCCCAAAGGGCCAGAACCGTCCCCAAAGGGCCACAATGGATCGGAGTGAGAAGATGATTAATATGGTCTATACAGATGAGCAGGGGAATTTATATGATCATCCATCGCTGGCGGCCTGCGGGCGTAGCGGGGATCAGTTTTTGCCACTGGAATCCAGTCAGGTTATACCATTGCCGGAAGGATCCAGTCTGGTCTCATTGCCGGAAAGGGTCGCTGCTGGATGGGACCGTCGGCGGGGCCTGCGCTTTGTCGATCAGGCAGTTACAGAAAGAGGCTGCGGTCGCGTTTATCCGGTAGGGGTATTGCTGCCCCAGGGATTTACGCGGTTTTTGCTGCCCGGGTTTAGAAGGCCATCCAGCACAACCGCCGCCGCCGCTGGCACTGGCACCAGAGCCGGAACCAGCACAACCGCATCTATGGCACCACTGCCGCTATACGGTTATACGGCAGTCGGAATGCGCCATGACCGTCTGGTTGTGGCGGCGCTCCAAACGGACGAGCATCATAAATGGAATCCGCGTTTCTTCAACACACCAGACCTGAAAGAGCGTGTTTCAGCGCGTCTGGCAGATGATCCCGACAATCGGATTCTCCGCCAGCTGGCCAAGTGCTCTTTGGATTATAGCTGTTTTACTGCCCAGAATATTTTTTATCAGCGCTGGGAGGGTGGATTGCCAGTTTCACCTGCATGTAATGCCGCCTGTTTGGGCTGTATTTCTTTGCAGGAATCGGAATGCTGCCCTTCGCCGCAGGGACGGATTGCGTTTCAGCCCAATCTGGACGAGGCGGTCAGAGTGGCCACTACCCATCTATCCAGCTTTTCCTGTGACGACGATCCAATCATCAGCTTTGGCCAGGGATGTGAAGGGGAACCTTCGCTGGAAGCGGACTTGATCGCGCAGATTATAGCGCAAACCAGAAAAGCGGTTTCCAGAGGCGTTTTTAATATCAACACCAATGGTGGTTACACCGATGGGATCGCCAAAATTGCAGCAGCCGGCCTGAACAGTGCCCGCTTTAGCATTATCAGCGCGGCGCCGGCGGACTTTTGCTCCTATTACCGCCCTAAAGGCTATCAATTGGATAATGTCGCGCGTTCGATCGATAGCTGCATGGGGCGCGGAGTTTATGTCGCCCTCAATTTGCTTTGCCTGCCAGGATATACCGACCGTGCAGATCAGATGGAGGCGTTGAGTGCCTTTCTCGCTGAACATCCGGTCAATATGATCCAGCTGCGCAATTTGAATATAGATCCCGATAGCCTCCCTGAACAATTCAGGGCGGGTCAGGGCGCGGGTTTCGCTGCTCTGATTGAGCGCCTGACCGCCATCGTCGGTCGGGACGGGATTGGCAATTACACTAGGGTGCAGACGACCCATTAAACGTGCCTGTTGCGTCGCGGTAGATAAGTGTGATATAATTCTATGGTGTCAAAGTGCCAAAGAGGAGTGAGATTCAGTGAAAAAAGAAATACATCCGAATTACCAGAAAACCACAGCTACATGTGCCTGTGGCGAATCCTTTGAGACCGGTTCTACAAAAAAGGACCTACGCGTTGAGATTTGCTCGAAATGCCATCCGTTCTTTACCGGCAAACAACGTATCGTTGATACCGGCGGCCGGGTAGACAAGTTCAACAAACGTTTCTCGAAAGAGAACGGCTGAGCAGAGCCGCAAGGCTCTGTTTTCTTTAGAAAGAAGGTGGCTTCGTGGCAGGGAAATTCCAGTATGGAGGACAGGCTGTCCTGGAAGGTGTCATGATGCGCGGCCGGAAAATTATGGCTGTCGCTGTAAGGTGTCCGGACAAATCCATATCAGTGCATACAGAGCCGGTGAATTCCCTGACTCAAAGGCATCGCATCTGGCGGCTGCCATTTCTGCGGGGCATGGTCGCCCTAATTGATTCCTTTTCCATTGGCATGAAGGCCTTGATGTTTTCTGCCAATGAAGCGATCGATGCAGAAGAGGAAGAAAAAAGTGGCAAAGATACAACCGCTGACAATGACAAAAAGGGACTTTCCACTTGGGAAACCGTTCTTACTGTGGGCTTTGCCATGATTCTGGTCATTGTACTGTTTGTCTTGCTGCCGCTGGGTGCGGGCGAACTAATGAAAAAGCTGGGGCTTTCCCCTTTTGCAATCGGTTTTGGCGAAGCGCTTGTCCGAGCATTGTTGTTACTTGGCTATATTAGACTGGTGACGCTGATACCAGATATTCAGCGCGTATTCGCCTATCATGGTGCCGAACACAAAGTGATCCATACTTTTGAGGCTAGCGAGGAGCTTACGGTTGAAAACGCCAGAACCAAAACGACCATGCATCCCCGTTGCGGCACCAGCTTTCTGTTTTTTGTCGTATTGGTCAGCGCAGTTGTTTTCACTTTAATTGCCAGTAACGTCTGGTACGTGAAAATTCTGCTGCGGCTAGCTCTTTTGCCGGTTGTGACCGGAATTTCATATGAGATCATTAAACTCGCTGGCAAGAAAGATGCTTTCTTCTTGATTCGCTGGCTGGGCGTGCCCGGCTTGTGGTTACAGAAAATGACCACGCGCGAACCGGATGATGACATGCTGGAAGTGGCCATCGCAGCCCTAAATTCGGCTGTGGCTGCCGATGCGCCACAGTGATCCCATATTTGGAGCGATTATATGTTTGAAAAACTTTCCGCAATAGAAGAGAAATACGAAGAAATCGGGCGGCTGCTGGCTGATCCGGAAGTACTCAATGATCCGCAGGCCATGAAGAAATACGCCAAGCAATATGCGGAGCTTGAGGATATTGTGCATTGCTTTCGGGATTATCGCAAAGCACATCAAGAATTAGACGATGCCAAGGAAATGCTTAACCAAAATAATGACATTGAGATGGCAGAGCTGGCGAAGGAAGAAGTCCAGCGCCTGGAAGAATTAATTGCGCAGTATGAGGATCAGCTGAGAGTACTGTTGTTACCTAAAGATCCTAATGATGAAAAAGATGTAATCGTGGAAATCCGTGCCGGTACAGGCGGTGAAGAAGCAGCCCTTTTCGCGGGCGATTTATTCCGTATGTATTCCCGCTATGCTGAGCTGAAAAACTGGCGCGTTGAGATCATGAGCAGCAACGACACGGAGCTTGGCGGTTTTAAAGAAGTCATCTTTGCTGTGGAAGGTCGGGGGGCCTACAGTAAGCTCAAATTTGAAGGCGGCGTACACCGCGTTCAGCGCATTCCGAGCACCGAGTCAGGCGGACGGATTCACACTTCTGCCGCCACCGTAGCGGTTCTGCCGGAAGCGGAAGAAGTGGACATTCAGATCGCCCCGAACGATTTGCGCATTGACGTTTATCATGCCAGTGGTCATGGCGGACAAAGCGTTAATACGACCGACTCGGCCGTGCGGATTACGCATTTGCCTACCGGTTTGGTGGTTACTTGTCAGGACGAAAAATCACAGCTTAAGAATAAGGATAAGGCTCTTAAAATTCTGCGGGCGCGGATACTGGCTCAAAAACAGGAAGAGCAGGATGCCGAGACGATGCAAACACGTAGAAGTATGGTCGGTTCGGGGGATCGCAGCGAACGTATTCGCACTTATAATTTCCCCCAAAACAGGCTCACGGATCATCGCATTAACTTAACGCTCTATCAGTTGGATCGGATTATGGAAGGTGATCTCAATGAGGTCATCGATCCGTTACTAGCTGCTGATCAGGCTGAACGGCTGGGAAGTGCTGAACTGTGATGACATATGCAGCGCTGCTGAAATGGGCTGCCCATGAATTGAATGACGCAGGAATTGAAGGGGCACGCCGCGAGGCGGAGCTCCTTTTGGCATACACACTAGGAATCAGGCGTGAGGATCTTTACTTGAGGAACCCGCTGCGAGAAGTGCAGGCGGACGCGGCTGGGAAGGCTGGAGGGGCAGCGAGCGCGGACGCAGCGACTGCCACCGTCAGGTTTCAGGAAGTGGTTGCCAGGCGCGCGGCGCGGGAGCCGCTGGCCTACATTACTGGAGCTAAAGAATTTTATGGATTGACCTTCGCCGTTGATCAGCGGGTGCTGATTCCGCGTCCGGAGACAGAATTGCTGGTCGAGCTATGTCTGGAACATTTGGAGCGCCGGAGCGGGGGAAAATTGTCGTGTGAACAGCATTCGTCTGCCGGCTGCGGTAGCCAGCGCGAGCAGTATTTGGTCGCCCATGCGCCCTTTGTGGTGGCCGACATTTGCACCGGCAGCGGAGCTGTTGGTATTGCGGTCGCTGTCAATCGGCCGGATGTCAGCGTCCTGGCCAGTGATATCAGCGCTGCCGCCCTTGAAGTAGCGGCCGGGAACGCGCAGCGGCATGGCGTCAGTGAACGGATCGTTTTTGCACAGGGGGATCTTTTCGCCCCCTGGAAGTCCTGGAAGTCCTGGAAGTCCTGGAAGTCCTGGAAGTCTTGGCAGTCCTCGCCGTCGCCGCCCAATGCGGGAGACGGAGACCGCCACCTCATGGACCGCGCCATAAATCACCCCACAAAGTGCGTCATGAACCGCATCGTGGATCATCCCATGGATGTGATCCTGTGCAATCCGCCCTATATTCCGCAGTATGAAATTGCAGCCCTGCAGCCTGAAGTCAGGGATTATGAACCGCGACAAGCTTTAGAAGCTGGCGCAGATGGATTAGCTTTTTACCGGCGGCTCTTGTCGCAGGCGGGCACTTTTCTGAATCAAGATGGCCTGCTCTTAATGGAAATAGGTTATGGACAGCAAGATGCAGTATTGCGCATGGCGCACGAAAACGGGTGGAAGGCGTCAACTATTCCTGACCTCGCGGGAATAGCGCGCGTAGTTGCCGCCCAAAGAGTATAATATGGCAGCGGTTCCTTTGACAAGAAATGTTTTTATCGATAAGATGGCGGAAAGATAGATAATAGCCAATATAATATTAGCGAAATAATCGAAAGTAAAAAGGAAGTTTTATGGTGATTGAGAACACAAGCACTCGGAAACGTTGGGGACTCCCGAACCTGACACCGTCGCAGATACTGGTAATTGGATTCGCGGTTTTGATCTTTCTGGGGGCTGCTTTGCTGACGTTGCCAGCTGCCGTTGCAGATGGACAGAGTATTCGCTTTCTCGATGCTCTCTTCACCTCTACTTCGGCAACTTGCGTGACCGGGCTGGTTGTGTTTGATACCGGCACCAAGTTTTCGCTGTTCGGACAAATTGTCATTATTACCTTGATCCAGATCGGCGGGCTGGGATTTATGACTTTTTCCACCCTGATAGCGCTAATCATCAGGAAGAAAATCGGTCTGCGGGCCAGAGTGGTAATGCAGGAAGCCTTTAATCTCTTTACTCCCAGCGGTGTGGTACGCCTGGCCGTAAAGATTCTGCTGATTACGGCGTTCTTTGAAGTTTCCGGGGCGTTCATTCTCTCCTGGCGTTTTGCACAGTATCTGCCCCTTGGCACCGCAATATATTACGGCATCTTTCATTCCATATCCGCTTTCTGCAATGCCGGTTTTGATCTTCTGGGTAGTATTTTTGGGCCTTTTGCCAGCATCGTCCCGCTCAACCAGGACTTCTTTATCACCATGACGATTTCGGTATTAGTCATCTTTGGCGGGCTTGGGTTTCCGGTAATCGCAAATGTGATGGCCAGCTGGGGCAAGAAACGGGAAAGGCTGGTATTGCACAGTCGCCTCGTGATCACAATGACCGTGCTGCTTCTCGTCATCGGTACCTTGCTAGTCTGGGCGATTGAATATGCGAACCCTGAGACGCTGGGGCCGCTGCCGGGATGGGCCAAAGTCACGAATGCCTTTTTCCATGCCATGACGACCCGTACGGCGGGGTATAACTCCGTCAATATCGGTGCCATGCACCAAGCCACGCTTTTCATCTCGACGGCGCTGATGTTTATTGGCGCTTCGCCCTGTTCGACTGGTGGCGGAGTGAAGACTTCGACTTTAGGCGTTTTGCTGGCCTCAGTGGTCAGCATAATTAAGGGCAAGCGTGATACGGAGATATTCAGGCGGCGCATTGCCACGGATGCCGTATTCAAGGCCATTGCAGTCATTTTTATAGCATTGAGCGTTGTGCTGCTGGTGACCTTAGTGCTTTCAATCACCGAAGCCGCGCCTTTCCTGAACCTTTTATTTGAAGCGATGTCCGCCTTCGGAACGGTCGGCCTGACCACCGGAATCACTCCTACGCTTAGCGACATCGGGCGGGTGTTGATTATTGCCCTGATGTATATCGGTCGCCTGGGACCTCTAACGCTGGCGGTGGCGATCGGTCAGCGGCATTATCCGCCCTCGCTGCATTATCCGGAAGAGCGAGTCATGATTGGCTGAACTAATAGCAAAGTGAGAGTACTGGAGATGAAACTATGAAGCAGAATTTTGTGGTGATCGGACTGGGCCGTTTTGGATCCAGCGTGGCAAGGACACTCTTAGAGAAAGGCCATGAAGTACTGGCTATTGAAAAAGATGAGGCGCTGGTAAGCTCCTATTCCCAAGGATTTACACATTTGGTGCAGGCTGATACGACTGATATGAATGTTTTAAAATCCGTCGGTGTCCGCAACTGCGATGTAGCGGTAGTGGCGATTGGCAGCGATATTCAGGCCAGCATTATGACAACATTGAACCTGAAAGAACTGGGGATCGATTATATTGTCGCCAAGGCAATCAATTCGATGCATGGAAAGGTTCTTGAGAAAATTGGAGCAGATCGGGTGGTTTATCCCGAAATGGAAATGGGGGAGCGGATCGCCAATAGTCTGGTCTCCAAGTCGCTGCTCGATTACATTGAGCTGACACCAGAAGTAAGTATCCGAGAGATTTTGGTTGAGCGCGGTTTTGGCGAAAAAAGCCTGAGCGAACTGGGCTTGCGCGGCCGGTTTCATGTGACGATCGTTTTGATCAAAAGGAACGATGAGATCAGCATTACGCCCGGCGGTGACGCCTGTATTAAGGCGGGCGATGTGCTCTTTGTTATAGGAAGAAATGGGGATCTGGATCGCTTCGAGCAACAGGTATCTGGCTAAAGGGCGGGTGGACTGCATGGAAGTTAGAGTAGCAATGGCACAGATCAATGTCGTGACGGGAGATTTAAAAGGCAATGCCCTGCGCATTGTCAAAGCCATGGAACGGGCGCGCCAGGAAGGCGCGGATATTGTTGTCTTTCCTGAAAGAGCGCTGACTGGACATTGTGCCGGAGCACTACTCGAACAGCGGCACTTTATTGAAGATCAACGCCGTTATCTTTATGAAGATATTGCCGCGCGCGTACCGGCGAACCTCGCGATCGTAGTCGGTATTGTGCCGGAGCAGGAGCAGGGGACGGAGCCGGAGCCGGAGCAGGAGCCGGAGCAGGAGCCGGAGACGGAGACGGGGCCGGGGTCGGCTTTGATAGACCAGACGGTCGTGATTCAGGGCGGCCGCGTTGTGGCATTATGCGCAAGCGGAGCAGGAAGCGCCCAAATCTGCGAGATCATGGTGCGCGGGCGTAATGTGCGTCTGGCGCTCGTCCTCAATCAGAGCTGCTTTGCCTACGGACAACTGCAGGAGCGCCGGGAACGGTGCGCAGCACTAGCCCGCAAACATGGAATGCCGCTGGTTTTTCTTAATGCGGTGGGCATCGGGGACACTGTGAAGCAATTCCTCATTTTTGATGGCGGCAGTATGGCTATGGACAGCACTGGGAAACTGCTGGGCAACTTGGCGCGATTTACAGAAGACTATGGCATTATTACACTCGATCTCGATCATGAGGCCGGCCCCGGGGACAAGGCAGCATTAGCGCCCGCATCAGCGTGTTCCAGCGTCAACGTCTCTCCCGATAAATACGAGGAAATTTACGAAGCGCTGAAATTCGCGGCCCAGGAAGTATTCCGACTGAGTGGCATCAAAAAGGCACAGGTCCACCTGTCCGGAGGAGTCGACAGCGCAGTGGTCGGGGCGATTGCCGCCGATGCTTTCGGACGCGAAAACACGGTCTTCATCACCAATCCTACGGCTGATAATTCGGAACATCTCAAAGATCTGGCGCATGAGATCGCTCGCAACCTGGGGATTCCGCTTTGGTCAAATCCAACCGGTCCCATTTATGAAGAGACTGTGCGCCAGCACATCGCAGCGTTTGGGGTCGAGCCCACTCCTGCCGGGCGTGCTTCCATTCAGGCCGTCACCCGCACGGTGCAGGGATTGGCCGCCAGTCATACCTTTAAAACAGGGATTTTGGCAGCTGGCAATCATACCGAAATCGTATTGGGCTGGGCCAGCTTTCATGATATCGGAAGCACGGGCGTAATGTCGTTGATCGGCGACCTTACCAAGCGTGAGGTCTTTGGGCTGGCCGACTATATAAATCGTAGATTCTCCTTTGCCTGCGGGAGCGAGAAACCGGACAAGCCGATCCCGCGCATGCTCTTTGATCAGGATGAGGCGCATTTTGTTAAGCCAGCCGCTGAATTGGCCGACTCCAAGGAAGATCCGATTGATTACGATCTGATGAGCGGCATTTGTTCATTGTTAGGTAGACAACATATGGCTCCGGAGGAGATTATCAGGCAGTTTGCCGACCGTCGTTTGGATGCAGAACTGTTCCCTGAGACGGTTTACCAGAAGGCGGAAGTCTTTGCCGACGAAGTCTGGAGGGCGTTTCGCATGTCGCAACGGACAGTGTTTAAGTCCGGGCAGGCGGCTCCCATTCCGCTTGTCGCGCCCAGGCGTCCGGGGGTTTACGCTCAGACCTTGGGAACCATTATCAATCGTTATCTTGGCCGCTATGAGTCGCTTTAAGTAATTGGCATAATTTTGCCAAGCAATAATACCCTTAAAAGGAACAGGCAGTAAAGACCAGGTTTCTGCCAAAATCCTGAAAAGGGGTATCAAAATGAGTTTTGCAAAACTGACTGCCGGCGGGAAGTTGACATTGATTGCAGCTGGTGTCGCCTTTCTTTCTTTTTTTATGAATTGGTTCGACGTCGGCTTTGCGATGCGTAATGGATTTTCCGCGGGAACGATCTTCTTTATTGTCTGCTACC
>ENA-UOOI01001559-UOOI01001559.1-fermentation-metagenome-genome-assembly--contig:-NODE-1559-length-23284-cov-4.010031_pt1 | contig 23284 bp, 20 predicted proteins | sample MGYA00245779_ERZ724027 | MGnify/ENA primary metagenome ERZ724027 (study PRJEB28704, sample SAMN03018318) | fermentation metagenome | biome: anthropogenic terrestrial biome; feature: soil; material...
TTATTCTGTTCAGCCTTTACACTGCCTGTGAACCTGAAATAATTAGTCTCCTTTATCGCCTGTGCAAAAGCTATATCACCCCTTATGCCTTCCTTCATGCCCATATCTATATATTTTTGTGCGATATACGGGGCATTTGGATTTATCTTGTGCAGAAAAGATTCCATCTGCTCTGCGCTGGCCCTTCTCAAATCGGTTATCGGATGAACCGCAGCATCAGATACAGGGCCTGTCTTAGAACTTTCAGGCTCCTTTACCTTGTCAAATATTATAACTCCGTTTGATGCAACTACTTTCACATTTCCGCTGCTTATTTCGGCAAGCACTTCCTCTGCAAGCCTTATCGCATTCTCCTTTATCTTGAACGCTCCAACCTGTACGCCTTGATTTAATACTCTGTATAATATATCCTCAACATTCGGTGTTATTTTTAAATAATTACATACTGCTATTGCGATGTTTTTCATAACGCCATCCTGCCAGCTATCATTTCGCAGGAACTTTTCCTCGTCAGGATTTGATATGAATGCTGTTTCAAGCAAAACTGCAGGCATTTTAGTGAATTTAAGGACATAAAAACCTGCTGTCTTAACACCTCTATTTTTAAGATGCCCTGACTCCACTGCGGCGTTCAATATTTTGCCTGCAAGTTCCTGTCCGGCTTTGCTCCCTTTATAGTAATACGCCTCCGTACCGGCTGCCGAAGCATTATTGAAACTATTGCAGTGAATGCTCATAAAATAGTCGCAATTGCCCTTATTTGCGATATCGCACCTTTTCTGCAAGTCTAAAGTTGCATCGGAAGTCCTTGTCATTACTACCTGTATTCCACTTTTTGTAAGCTTTTGTTCCAGTTTTGATGCAAGAGCAAGATTTATGTCCTTCTCTTTTGACTGTCTGCCAAGGGCACCCGGATCATTTCCGCCATGTCCTGGATCAATACATATCTTCAAAAATTTCACCCCCCGCCGTACATTTACATATGTTGGACACCGGATGCTGTATTTACTGCAGAAGCATCCTCCAGTACATACTATTCGAGCATATATCTTTTGTCAACGGATAATAAAAAACAGTCTTCAATTCATGCAGCAATGCTCGCAATTGGGGTATAATGCATACCCCACCATGGTGAGCATTTTTTACCGCAATTAATAACACAACATAGTAAATTAAATATAACCATCAAATAAGTCCTACATATTATAATACAGGGAAGTGACGATCATGAGCAATTATCCTGATGAACAATCAATATGGAAAATTATATCATCTGTACAGTCGGATATATTGGAATTATGCGAGAATGGATATTATAAGTTGGCATATATGAATGAAGAAAAAAAATACTGGCCATGTATACCATCGTGGATGCTCGATGAAAAATCCAATAATAGAATAAAAAATATACTGGATATAGGATGCGGTTATGGAACACTATCGATTACTGCAAAATTGTTGTATAAATGCAATGTTTGCTGCATGGATTTTATAAATGCTTATTTAAGCAAAAAAATCATCGATAAATACAATCTGAACTTTAAGATAGGCAATATCGAAACCGACCGTATCCCATGGAACTTTAAATTCGATATCATACTGCTTACTGAAGTGATAGAACATTTTAATTTCAATTCCTTACCTACTTTGATAAAAATAAGAGAAGCATTATCTGATAATGGTTCTTTATTCTTAAGCACCCCTGATGCGGAATATTATGGCAGACCCGATTACTACAGAAATTACAAAAATATGCCCGCCCCTAAAAAGGGAATCCCCATAAGGGATTGCCATATATATGTTTTTAACAAGAGGGAACTCTTGGATATATTTGATAAAACAGGATTTTCAATTTCAAGATTGCAGAAAACCGAAAGCCACCATTTCAATATCAAGCTTGTAAAAAAATGAAAGGGGGAATATTTATGAAAAGGCAAAATACATTTTTAAATTTATCACAATATGATGATATCAAACATATGTTTATGCCTTTAGAATTCCGGTATATAATGAATAAAAATATCGTATCCAAGCCCAAATTTGATTATAATAATGATAAATCATCATTTTCAAATATAGCAGTTATTTACCCGCCGACGCTAGATTGGGACTGGATGAAACAGAGGCCTCAACAGCTGATGGAGCAATTCGCGAAAAACGGCTTTGATGTATATTACTGCAATAAAAGCCAGTTGACAGATCATGACCCTATTAAAGTATCCGATAACCTGACCGTTATAAACGATAATAAAAAATTTATCAAGGAAACCGTCCCATATATAAAGGCTCAGGGGAAAAAAATATTGCTGTGGGTTTCATGGTCAAAACTTCATATATTTCTGTATCAGTATAATCCTGATTTTATAGTATACGATTATATCGATGACTTTCCTTCCTGAGCACCTTTTTTAGACAAAATCGTCAGGGAGGCAAACGCAGTAGTATCAACATCAAAAACATTGAAAAAACACATAGACTTAAGTTACCCGTATAAGCCGAGTTTCTTGATACCAAACGGATGTGATATTTCTCACTTTCAAAAAAGTTTGAGTAATCCTCCGCCTAAACCTGCTGAATATTTAGGTCATAACGGCCCAATTATTTGCTATGCCGGTGCATGGGCATCCTGGATAGATCAGAACCTTATAATGAGAACAGCAATGTCGTTTCCTAATGCTCTTATTGCTATAATCGGAGTCGAATTTTTTCCTCCTTTGAGCAAGCTTATAAAAAACGTAAGGCATATAGGATATAAACCGTATGAAACGCTTCCTCAATATATATATTGCAGTGATGTTTGCATAATACCCTTTAAAATAAACGGAATAACCATTGCTGCAAATCCCGTAAAGATGTATGAGTATTTATCTTCAGGAAAACCCGTAATATCGACGGATCTGCCTGAGGCAAGAAATATTCCCGGTGTATATACAGCATCCGATAGCGCATCATTTATCTTCTGGATTAAAAAAATCTTGAACAAAGAAATCATTCCAGACAGTGAAGGGATAAAAATATGGCTAAGATCGCAGACATGGGAAAGCCGATTTCAGAATGTAATTGAAATGCTCCGGAAAACATGGACAGATATTTAGCATTGATGCATAAACTTAAGGTATACCTTCAGTATCAAAATATGTCACAAATATATCTGTAAAACATATTCTATATTGAGAATCGACAATAAATAGTACAATATGACAATATTCACAAAGTTTTTAAAGAAGGAACTTAGATGCCTATAATAACTTTGCTTCCAACAGAAGATGTTTATATATCACAGTATTTTCCATCGAGCAACTTTTCGGCAGTTCCCGTACTCTTTATCGGCGAATATTTACAGAACGAGGGACTGCCTGATGCTTACAGGAGCCTTCTAAAATTCGATCTTTCGGCAGTACCTGTCGGCAACACAATAGTAAGCGCAATATTAAGGCTTTTTGTTTCAAGAAAAGATAAAACCGATATCCAGCTTACTCCGCAGCCGGCCACAATATTTAGAAATCTTGAAGACTTCAGCGAGGTAACTGTTGTCTGGAACACACAGCCTGAAGTTGCAGCAACGGGTATCTTTAAAAATATCGTAGATACCGATTTAGGAACTTATATAAATATCGATATAACTGATCTTGTTCGGTCATGGTTCTGCGGATGCGCTCCTAATTTTGGGTTTGAGATCCGTGGAAGAGAAGATGTTATCGATACAATAATCGCCTTTACAGCAAATGGAACAGCAACTCCGCCATTACTTGATATTACTTTTCAAAGCCTTGCAGACCCAACGGGAGCAACCGGCGCAACTGGGGAAACCGGAGCTACTGGTGCTACAGGAGATACCGGTCCTACTGGTGCAACGGGAGAAGGAGCGATTATTCCATTTTCTTCAGGTACTCCGATTACTTTGACGACCGTTCTAGGTGGAACAGTTAATACTTCAAGCGGAATCGCTTTTGGAGAAGGATTGGGTGGTATAATTATTTCCGCCGGGTCTTTTAATGGCATATCACTCACCAATATGGCCTTCTCTGTACCGAGAGACGGAACCATAACCTCAATTTCAGCCTTCTTCAGTACTACAGCAGCGCTGGCCCTTGGACTTTCGACAGTTACCATTACAGCGCGGCTGTTCCAAGCAACAGGGCTTAGCAATACGTTTACAGAAGTTCCCGGAGCTTCCGTATCCTTGGCGCCGGCATTTACCGGAGCAATAGCAATCGGTAACACAGCCAACGGCGTTATCTCGGGTCTTAGCATACCCGTGACTGACCAGACACGCCTGCTGATGGTATTTTCTCCTGAAGTTTCCGGTGTCGATATCGCAACGACAATCATCGGATATGCTAGTGCAGGAGTAAACATCGTATAACAAATATAATAAGCCCTCTGGTATGGTCAGAAGGCTTATTTTTTCTTGAATGGGAGGTAAAAATGAAAACAAGCATCATAATTCCGGTCTGCAACGGACTTGAACTGACAAAAAAATGTATTGAAAGCATAAAACGGCATACGCATGAGCAATATGAAATTATCATTATAGATAATAATTCGACAGACGGAACACCGGAATATCTTAAAGGCATAAACGATATTAAAATTATATCTAATATAGTAAACCAGGGATTCGCAAAAAGCTGCAATCAGGGAATTAAAATTGCATCTGGCGATAATATCTTGTTATTAAACAATGACATTATCGTTACAAAGAACTGGCTGGCTAATATAATAAAAATACTTTACAGTGATGGCAAAACAGCCATGGTAGGTCCTGTCAGCAACAACGTAAGCGGTTATCAGCAGATTCCTGTAAATTACAGGAATTTTTCTGGAAACAATATTACAGATGGCGATATCGAAAAAATAAATGAATTTGCAGCCGGACGGTCCGATAAATACGGTGACTGCTTTAAAACAGTACGACGTCTGGTAGGTTTCTGCCTGTTGATTAAAAAAAGTGTTCTGAACGATATAGGATATTTTGATGAACGGTTTGGCCTCGGAAATTATGAGGATGATGATTTATGTTACAGAGCGTTTTTAAAAGGATATAACCTTAAAATCGCTCTCGGCTCCTTTGTACATCACATAGGGCATGCCACATTCAACAGAATGGGAGATGCAAAGCTTGCAGAGCTTCTGAATGAAAACAGAAAAAAGATAGCAGATAAATGGGGATTTGATATAACTTCCTTCCTGCATAGGGCAAAAGTGAATATCACTATAAGCCTTTGCATGATAGTTAAAGATGAAGAGAAAACCCTTCCACGCTGTTTGGATTCAATATCTGGCATAGCTGACGAAATAATCATCGTCGATACGGGTTCAACTGACAATACAAAAATCGTTGCCTCAAAATATACGGATAAAATATATGATTTCAAATGGATAGATGATTTTGCGGCAGCAAGAAATTTTGCCTTCGACAAGGCTGCCAAAGAATATATATTATGGCTGGATGCAGATGATATATTGGAAAACAACGACAGACTCAAGTTGTTGTCGCTAAAGAGCGCAATGGACTCATCCGTGGATTCAGTAACAATGAACTATAATCTGTCCTTTGACGCCAACGGCAGCGTAATATCAAGCCTCAGAAGAAACAGGCTGGTAAGGAGGGCATGCTTCTTTAAATGGGTCGGATTTGTCCATGAATATCTATCAGTATGGGGAAACATCATAAATAGTGATATTTCAGTCAATCATAAAAGCATAGAGCATGACTCAAACAGAAACCTGATGATATATGAAAAGCATATCCAATCGGGAGAAGAGTTCACCCCAAGAGATCTTTATTATTATGCCAACGAACTTTCAGACCATGGCATCTTCGGTAAAGCGGTCCAATATTACGAAAAGTTTCTGAACACCGGTCAGGGCTGGGTTGAAGATAATATATCAGCCTGCGGCAGAATTGCGGACTGCTATAAAAACCTCAAAGATTCAAATAAAGAATTTATGTATACGCTGAAATCTTTTGAATATGGCCTGCCCCGGGCGGAATTCTGCTGCCGGTTGGGTTATCACTTTTTAAACAGGAGAAGATATAAAGAAGCAATATTCTGGTATAAACTTGCGACTGAACTTGAAATACCTTCTGAAAGCTGGGGTACCATAGACCACGCCTGCTGGACATGGCTCCCTCACCTGCAACTTTGTGTCTGCTATGACCGACTGGGTCAGTATGAGACAGCCTGCAAGCATAACGAAATTGCAGCAAAATATATACCTGACAGTCCTCAAATACTTTATAACCGAAAATATTTTGAAAAAATCAAGAAATAACCGGGCGTGTATATTCACATTTGAAGAATATTACAATTAATAAGCCGCTTTACACGTCCGGCTTATTTTTTAATCTGTCATAGATTCTTTTTACAAAGCTTTTTTGCTCCCTTATTGTGACCAATCCATCTGTGGACTTAGGTACGGTCAAAATACCGAGGCCGTCTATCCCGTTCTTGTAATCCTTATATTCAAGGGTTCTTATCCTTCCATCGATTCCCTTCACATCAACCCATATAAATGTAACAAAATCATTGAAAAAACAGTTCATTCCCTCTTCAGTGACAATCGTCCTGTTATTTATCGAAAGTATGGTATCACCGGATTTAATACCCATCATTTCGGCCGGTCCGCCTGGTATGGTGTCAAGTACTCTTATTCCTAACGGCGGGGCACTGAATATCGAGCCCTTATTTCTCTCACTTTTTCTTTCATGCTCTATAAGATACTCATGGGCAAAGGGTGCAAAGAGAGCCGCAACATACTTTAGTGCATATACATACGAAGAAGAAATGGCAATGGATAAAAGCATTACACTGAAAATCATAAGCCTTATAGCCGACTTCCTGCATTTTTCACGAGGCAGGCAGGAAGATGTAAATTCACTGTAACCGAGTATCGCCGATACCGGGAATGCCTGAAACAATGCGTTCTTGATGTTTGATGGATCCATAAATGGCTTTATAACCGGCCACCAATCAGGAGTCGAAATAGAAGCGCCGGATTTGGCAGATGAAAATCCCACAAACATCACAAGTGCAATGGGTATCGGCCAGAATCGCTGCATTGTAAAACCTCCGACCACTTTGCCGTCTTCCCTTTGGAGAAAGACCGGTACCGCACCCCTGTAACCGTCTATATAAATTAAGACGGCCTCAAGGAGGTGAAGCATTCCGACAAGTATCATTATCCCTGTTACATCTATCCCTTTTATATTGAATAAAAGTCCTGCGATTGACAGTATTCCTCCTGAATAAGAAAAGCATATGAATCTCGGCTCTATAAACATCAGTATAAGTGAAATCAATATCAGATACTGGATGCCCATATCCTGGCTGAAGGTAATCCCCATAAGAGTCATGGGTATGCTTATTACAATCCCTGCAACCAGTCCTGAAAGTATAGACGTAAGCACCAGGTTGCTCGTAGGCGTCTTGGGTTTGTTATATATATATTCCTGCAACCTTACTACTTTTTTATATTGTGTAAATATTATAATGATAAACACCACATATATGAAATTTGCGCCAGGTGACAGCACTGCTGCAGAAACAGTCCTTATACAAAGATTTATCATTGCTAATATATCCATTTCTCCACCCCGTTCAATACCTGTTTAAAAAGCAGCCCATAGAAAGACCGCATTTTTATTTGAGCTCACTCTCTACGACGCTCATTGCTTTTTGAAGCTGGACATCCTCCTGCAAGGTAAGTTCCGGTTTTTGCTTTAAATTGTCCGGAAGATCCACCGTATAATTTGGCTGTATCCCGATTCCCTGTATGCATACGCCACTTGGGGTATAATACTTCGCAGTCGTCACCTTTAAAGCGGATTCCTGCTTTTCGCCAGGCATTTTAAATGGAAGTATGGTCTGTACGATTCCCTTTCCAAATGTCTTTGTCCCTACTAAAACTCCCGAATGAGTATCTTTGACAGCGCCGGACACCACTTCTGACGCGCTTGCCGTATAACCGTTTACGAGTATTGCATATGGTACATTTATTTTATTTTTATCCGATGTTATTACATCTTTTTTGCCTTTATTGTCTATGGTGTAAACAATCGTACTTTTCCCGATAAGCGCATCTGCTATCTCTGTGCACTGGTCCAAAAGGCCACCGCCATTATTCCTTAAATCTATTACGAGACCTTTTATGTTCTTATTCTGAAGATCCTTCAACGAATCGATGAATTCTTGAGCCGTATTTTTCTGGAAGGCAGTAATCTTAATATAACCTATATCATTGCCGACGGTCTTATCGGAAACTGACTTCATCACTATGTTGGCCCTTACGATATTGATATCAGAAGGCTGCGACTGGCCCTGCTTTAGTATGGTTATTTTAACAGGCGTACCGGCCTTTCCCCTCATCAATGAAACCGCATCGTCAAGGCTGTCTCCCGAAACAGCCTTATTGTCTATCCCTATTATTAAATCTCCTGATTTTATTCCCGCCTTTTCAGCAGGCGAACCTTCGATAGTGGACACGATAAGTATATTGTCATCCTTCGCTTCTACAACTAAACCTACACCCGCATATTCACCTTCCGTGGTTATAGTATTAGCCTGAAAATCCTTGGGATCCCAGTATACCGTATATGGATCACCGACACCAGATGCAAGCCCTCTTACCGCACCTTCGGCAAGTTTGCTCTCATTGATTTTGCTTACGTAATTTTTTTCAAGCATGTCTTTTACTGCGAACATCTTGCTGAACTGAGTAATCTCATCGTAAGTATGCTTTGTTATAATGTATTTATTGCCCATGGATAAATCTATCTTATTCGTTAAAAAAAAAGTAATGGAGTTTGTAACAATTAAAGCGACAACCAGGAATATTACAGCATTTTTTTTCTTAATCATCATAACACCTCGAATGTCCTATTTAGAAACGTAACATTATTCATATCCGTATTTATTTTATTTTGTTCACTTTTACATTATAACAAACACTAAATAAAAATAAAAGAAGCTCCGGATGCATATTTTTTTGCAGTATAATCTGTATGCATCCCGGAGCTTTATTTATATTAAATTTTATATTAGTGACTTGAATATATTAACCTTTAATTCGCTAAATCAACTTTAATTTGACGAAACTTCAAATCCGGAGAGCGCGGCCGCATATTTTACAGGATTGCTTTTTATCCTGTAATACATATCGGTATCGTTCATCCATAGAGGCACGACATGGAAATGCCTTTTGTTCACTTCCAGAACCCATATTTTTAAATTACTATCGATTAATATATCAAAACCTAAATCTCCGTAATTTTCTCCCGATGATTCTATCGTCCTGCATACGCCTGTACATACATTTATAACTTCCTTGCGTAATTTAGCGATCTCATCAGTACTTAATTTTGCGGCTTTTGAAAGAAGATCTTCAAATGCCGCCTGCAGGCCCCAGTTGGAGCATATGTTGCCTCTTATTCCCAGGAAACCTACTATCCCCGTGCATATCCACTTTTTTGTTTCATCCTTTTGCATTACAACCCTGAAGTCCATAGACCTGTCATTTATTCTTAAGGGAGTTATGGCCTGCTGTATTATATAGGAAGTCCTTCCTGTATAACGATTTACATATCTTTTGGCTTCATCACTTTTCCCGAAATGTAAATCTATATTCTCTACTTTATTTTTTACATAATAGTATCCATCTTTTTTATCTATTTTAATCAATCCCCGGGCGAGTGTCCCAAACACCGGTTTTAAATATACGCTACCGTATTTGTCAAGCATATCTTCCACATTGCCGAAGAAATCATACATAATAGTATGGGGTATGTGTTTCTTCACATACTCCGACCCTGAAGCCATCTTCCAGAATTCCCATTTATTAAAATATCCCGTATTGAAAATGCAATTGCCTGTTGCCCTTTTTAACTTCGATTCCATATATTTTGGCAAAATAACCCTTCTATATATCGTCGAAGGGAATGGCAGCACGGCTTTTATCCATTTTCTGCCCGTCCCGGGGTTATAATAATAGCCTTCTATCAGCTTATTCTTAAAATCAAGCTTATTTAAACTCATTATGCAAAGCAACCCGCCTATCCTGCCGTATGGCAGTGTATAGTCAAGCATATCGTGCAGGAATCTTTCCGTAATCCCCCTTTTGGTCCTCGACATCAAAAGCCCTATGACAGGGCCTATGCAAATGCCGCCCATGCATGGCATGATCTGATAGTTTATATTCTCAGGCAGCCCCATTTTATCCATGACATCTCTCGAAAGTCTGATCCGATTTTCGGGCAACCTATCGTCCGCTTCTAATTTTACTCCCTCCATCTTCAAACCGGCATAAATGTTGATATTCTTATATTTAAGCTTTGCGATAAGGTTTGCAGGCATAAATATTTTCCCCGTTGAGCCCATATCTTTCAATACTCTATAGAACACTGTCTACCACCTTCCTTATACAAGCCGGATGTTGCAATAGAACTAACGGACATTGCGCCCAAAGCCTGCAAGCGATTTTGCATATAAAAGAGGGCCCGAGATTATTTTATTGTATGAAGTCCTATCCTGAATGCACAGTGCTATCGCAGGGTGGGGGCTTCTGTGGTTTATCTCAATCAGCCATATTTTGCCTGTATAATCGATCCCTATATCGATCCCCAGGATGCCGCAGTTAACTCCAAATCCATCCAGCGTCCTGCACACTTTTAAACAGAACTTACGCATTTCGATGATTTTCTGCAGCGCCCGCCTATTATTCATTCCCATGACATCTTTAAGAAGCTCTTCAGGCATAAAGCCTTTCCCTCCACTCGAAATATTGCTTACGACGCTTCTTTTAGCTCCTGCACGGGCTACTATTACGGTACACACCCAGTTTGCAGTACCATCTTTTTGCATGACAGCTCTGAAGTCAACTACTCCTTCATCACATTTAATCAGATCTATTCCCTTCTGTATGATGCATTCATTATAGGCAAACAGATCTTTCATTATTCTTATGGCTTTTATCCGGTTTTCAGCAACAATCCTGTTATTTTTTTTATCCTTTCTATATTCAAATAAGATTCCCTCGTCGGTGATGCTTGCCTTTACAACTCCATGGCCCTTCATTCCCCAATCCGGCTTGATATAAACGCATTTTTGCCTTTTTAGCATATCGAAAATATCCTTTTCAGACCTGTAAAGCCTGGTTTCAGGAAGACTATCCTTTATGGAGGCATCGGTTGAAAACCATTTATACATTTCCCATTTGCTGAAATACTGTCCGTTAAAGACAGTATCACCTATAGTGGATAAAAAATGGTTCTGCCAATCTTCATTAAGGCCTATGGTCCGGTAAATAGCGCAAGGATAAGGGAAAATACCCTCTTTCCACGAATTATCCTCCGGATTGAAGCAGAATCCTTTTATGAGTCTCTTGTCTTTATTCACACTATCTAAAGAAAATACCGTTATCGCCCCGTGGAGCTTTGAATAATCCCGTATGCATTCCTTTTCATGCTCAAGTCTGTCTTTTGTAATATTCTCATATCTGACGCTGCCGAGTATCCCTATAAATGGGCCTAACCTGATCTCATTTCCGTATGCTCTGACTTCATATACAACATAGTCCGGCACATGCATTTTATCTATTATATATGCTGGTATAAACAGTTTCCCCCTGCTTACCGTATCCAAAACTGCAACATCCACGCAATATTTTTGGTTTCCAAAACTTATATACGCCCTTTTTTTCCTTTCGATTCCGACATCAAATGCCGTCTCCCTGTTCACAACAAGTTCCGGCTCAGAAGATCTATGACGCTCGATAGTTATAAGATTCATATTCATCACCTCTAAAATCCTGCAAGATATGAGGCATAAAGTATCGGAGTATACCTTATCGAAAGGTAAGTGTCACGATTCATCATCTTGAAACCCTTAAAGCTTGGGAATACATTTACCTCAATAATATATAACTTCTTGTTTTCATCTATCGCTATATCGATGCCTAATTCGGCAAAATGGTGTCCGGTTTTATCCAGCCTCACACAGGTATCGATGCATAAATCATGAATTTTCTTTTTAATATCCTCCCGGTCGCTGCTGCAATTGAATGCTTTATCCAATGCTTCGTCTAAGGAAAGGGCATATCCTCCCCTTGATATATTTGTCAAAAACGAATCTGATTTTGCCACCCTGCATTCTATTCCCGACTCAAACCACTGCATCTTCCTATCCTTTTGCATCACAATCCTTATATCGAATACACTTCCGTTGATCTTGGCAAGGGGAAGCAGCTTTTGAACTATATATCTATTAGGCAAGAAGCTGTCGCTTTTAAATAACTTCTCCATCTCATTTTCACTCAATATCTCATCGCTTGCCTGGCTTTTTCTGTAATCTATGAACCTGTAATTATCCTTTTCCCTTTTGATGACACATATCCCGCGGCCCCGCGAAAGATTCACGGGTTTCAAAATCACGTCCCCGTATTTATCGATAAATTTTTTGATAGTATCATAGTCCTTTATCAATGTCGTGGGCGGCAGGCTGGATACTAACTTGGCATCCTGTTTTATATAACTGTACAGATAATACTTTGAAAATCTCCACGAATTGAATAATTTGCCATGTGTCACCTGTATCAGTTTTTTAATTGTTTCAGGATTGGTATGAAAATCCCTCCTATATATAACGGATGGAAATGGAAACCTTCCATATAACCATTCTTCCCTCTTATAATCGTAATAAAGCCCGTATATTATCTTGTTTTCCCAATCGATAGATCTCGGAGAAAATGCATAAATAAGTCCTCCGCATTCATTATATATACCGAAACGGTCCGAATATTTTTCCATATGATACGGACTATAGGCATAATTCCTATTCCCTATTAAAAACCCTATAACGGGACCTATTATTATGCTGTTTCCAGAAATCTTCAATCGATATACGAGATTGCTTGATATCATGAGTCTCGCTAATATATCACCGGATATTTTTATATTTAAAGGGTTATCGATGCTTTCACCGCGCTTATCGCCGTCTTCTTTTGATAAATTTACATTTGCAGCTACCCTTCTCTGTCCGAAGCAGATATACATCCTTTTATATATTTTTTCTACGGCTGCCTCAGGCAGGAGAATAACATCATTTAAAGAGGATACTTTATTTATAGTAACCCACATATTTATCCCCCTCTTATTAGCCTATTAAATAAAATGCATAGCCAAATAGGTTTTTTAAAAAATATTTGATAATGATCATATCCTTTTGCTGGAGTATTATATTTCTATCGAATCCTCCAAAATTTACAAAATACGGATTATTATATTCATCTATTATAAAGTCCATATAGCATATCCCCATTCCGGGTATGAATTTTTCTATAAATACTGCCATATCAACGGATATTTCCCTGATTAGCTTCATAAAATCGGTATTCTTAAATATATCTCTTTGCAATGTCATTTTCCCTAAGGACAGCCATGCCCCATCGGAACCCTTTTGTACATAGTTCCTTATTACAAATGGCATACTTTTATACATCCTTATGGAAGGTGTTTTTATCTGTATCCACCTTTTTTTAATAAGAGCATTTTTTTCCACTCCTGAAGGAATTTCATCATAAAGCGCCTGCAGTTTATTCGAACTTTTTAAAGGAATAAATACATTATGGCGTAGATTACCGTTTTCTTTTAAAGCATTTGCATTGTATAAGCGGTATGGAAGCACGAACTCACTAAATTTTACAGATGATGACAGCATCTGCATTATCATAAGCAGGTTAAACCTGTTAATCTCATTTATAATGGCGATATTGTTCATACTTAGAATGCTTTCAAACGTTTTTACCTGGTTTTTCCTTTCCATATATATAAAATTAAATATCACAGGCGGCAATGTTACAATGCTCTTCTTTATTCCACTTGAATCTACGATAATGCCTGTAACTTTTTTATTTTTGATGTCTATACCCTTTATGGTAAAAAGAACTACTGCATTTGCCTTCTTTTTAAAGGACTTGATGAATGGGAACAATAAATGAGCATACATGCTCACTTTTCCATTATCGCATAATATACCTATCATCAATCATCCCCCCTCAATACAGGCTATGTAAAAGATGAGAGTTAGTGACTTGTCCATAGGAAAATTTGAAAGAATAGGTCGAAATTTTGTTTAAGAAGTCAAATAAAAAAATGTTGCTGCATAATGAATATTCATCGATTATGCAGCAACATTATCATCAATCAGATATCAATAAATATGGCGAAGGATTTATATAATTTTCTCTGCCTGTGCCGCCTCTTAATACACTGAAGTGAACGTGAGGCCCTGTAGACCTTCCTGTGTTCCCTGAAAGGGAAACAACCTGTCCTCCGCTGACTGTCTGGCCTTCTATGACTTTGAAACTGTTATTGTGGCCGTATAGCGAAAACAAGCCGTTGCCATGATCTATAACGACACAGTTTCCGTATCCTGAAACCCACTCAGCAATTATCACCGTTCCCGGTGCCATGGCATGTACAGGTATATTCACTGCACCATTTGTGCTTATATCTATGCCTGGATGAAATGCCCCGAGGATTCCTGTTATCGGATCTACTCTGGATCCATAACCCGACGATATATATGGATGCGCGCCGGCCGGAAATTCAGACCTGTGGAGTATCGCATATACTCTTCCGTTAAAGGAGCTTCCAGCTCTGCTTGCCACTGTGGTATTCCCGCTGCTGTCGTTTTTTGCGCTTGCGGCTTTCTTTGCCGCCGCCTCGGCCGCAGCCCTGGCTGCCATGATGGAAGATATCTTGTCCTTTATCTTTTCCGCTGCCACTTGTTCAGCCTTTATTGTAGAATCCAACTTGGCTACTTTTTGGTTTCTGTCTTTTACCAGAACATTCAATTGAGCATTTTGCTTTTCAAGCCCGTTTTTTTTGCTGACAAGGCTTGAATTCAATGCAACAAGCCCTTTCTTGTCGCTTTCCAATTTTACTTTCTGATTATTGATGCTGACTCTTTTCTGCTTCATCACCTTAAGCATCTGGACGTCATTGTTTATTACTCTTTCCATGATATCAGCCCTCGTTAAGAAATCCGAAAGGCTTGTAGAACTAAGTATAATCTGTATGTATCCAATGGTTGTCCCATTTTTGTACAGGGCGTTGATTCTCTCTTTCATCAATGCATCCTGTTTATTGTAATCCTCAATCGCAGCGTTTAATTTCTTTGTCGCCACATCGATATTATTCTGTGCGGTGCTGATTTTATGCTGTATATCATCTATGTCATTATTGACCTTCGATATACTGTTTTTGAGCACATCTATATCCTTCTGATATTTTTGGATTTCGGATACAATATCGCCCTTTTGACCCTTCAAATCATCGATTTTATCATTTGTATCACCGTATTGATCCTTGAGATTTCCAAGGTCATCGGCAGCCATCGCCATAATATTGAAGCAAAAAATCGCCAGCAGCGAAACAATCAGAAATACTTTTACCCTTTTTTTAACCAACATATATCACCTCCTTGCCTTGTATAATTAATTTTTCGGCTATATCCCCATAAAAATAACAGGATATTTAAACACGCAAAAATTTTCGCATAGATATTATACCGCCTATGGACCCTATAAAAAGCCCTATTGCAGCAAACAACGCCGCCATATATGGAATAATGTCCATTGGATTTACAAGCTTGATCATTTCATAATTTTTATATAATTGATTCACTACGGCAGTATAACCATAACCAAGTATGACAATTGAAAGGAGAGCGCCTATGAAACCAAGCAAAAGCCCCTCTATTATAAAAGGCCACCTTATAAACCAATCTGTCGACCCGATAAATTTCATGATGCCTATTTCTTTTCTTCTTGCCATTACGGTAAGTTTTATAGTATTTGAAATCAGGAATATCGATATAATGAGCAATATAACCATTAAAGTTATGCCCACTGTTTTAACGAAGTTTGTCACTTTTATAAGCTGATTTACAAAAGGCCTTGCATCGTTTATTTTATCGACCCCTGGAAGGCCTTTTACCGATTTTACGGCTCCCTCCACAAACTCGGGCCCTTTCATTTTTACAATATATGAACTCGGCATAACCTTGTTTGCATCGATTCCTTCTACCAACCCGCTGTTTTCCCCGAGTTCCTTTTTGAAATTATCAAGGGCCTCCTGCTTGGATTCGTAAACGACATCCGTTACTCCCTCGGCTTTTTTCAAGTTTGAATCGATAGTACTCATCTGGTCGTTTGTTATATCGTCCTTTAAAAATATTTTTATCTCGACGCCTGATTCCACACTTCTCATCAAATAATCTACATTAGCCACCGTTATAAAGAATATACCCAATATGATAAGTGAAGCCATTACGGCACTTATCGAGGCTATGCTCATCATCCTGTTTCTCGCAACACTTTTAAAACCCTGTTTGATATAATAACCAAATGTCCTAATCTTCATAGTTATATGCCCCCCTTTTCTGGTCTCTTACAAGTACTCCTTTTTCAAGGGCAATAACCCTTTTCTTGGCTTTGTTTACGATATCCTTTGCATGTGTTGCCATAACAACGGTTGTCCCAACTTTGTTTACGTCATCTAATATATCGAGTATTGTCCAGGCGCTGTCAGGATCAAGGTTGCCCGTAGGCTCGTCCGCAATTAGAATAGATGGATTATTTACAAGAGCTCTTGCAAGGGCAACTCTCTGCTGCTCTCCGCCTGAGAGTTGATTTGGATATGAATTTGCTTTTCTGCTTAAATCAACCATGGCAAGGACTTGCGCCACTCTTCTTCTTATATCCCTCGATGATGCTTCAACTATATGCATTGCAAAAGCTATATTTTCATAAGCGGTGAGATTTGGAAGCAATCTGAAATCCTGAAACACCGTACCTATTGTTCTTCTATAATAAGGAATCTGCCTGTGCTTTAATGTCGAAAGGTTGATATTATTTACTGTTATAATACCTGAAGTAGGCTCTATTTCCTTTAGCAAAAGTTTAATAAATGTGGATTTGCCCGCTCCGCTTGGGCCGACCAAGAATACAAACTCACCCTTGTCTATTTTAAGTGTTATATCTGAAAGGGCGATAGAATTTTCTTTGAATACCTTTGATATATGCTGCATTTCTATCATTAGACCAACAACTCCTGTAAATTCGACATATATAATGTTAATTATATATAGATATTATACCATAATATTTAATATAATCAAAAATCTTATCAAAATTTATCACGCCAATTTTTGACAATATATTTATCTTGTTTTGTAAACTATGCTATAATCAATCAGGATTCATATTTTTGAAGCCCTCACCCAAGACCTCATGTGCATCGCTTACTGTAATGAAAGCCTTCGGATCAACTTTTCTAATATACGACCTCAATCGTATGAACTCCTTTCTGCTTAGAACGGTATATATGATCCTGAACCCATTTCCGGAGAAGCCGCCCTCCCCCGTGAAAAACGTTACGCCCCTATCGAGTTCATTCATTATATACTCTGCTATAATATCGGTATTTTTTGTCATTATAAAAACCTGCATCACAATATTAAATCCTGCTATGATATAGTCGATTATATAGCCGTTCATAGCTACAGCTATAATTGCATACAGACCCTTTTGTATTCCAAATGTGAATGCAGCCATAAGAGTTATGATAAAATCGATGATAAAAAGAGATTTTCCTATATCTATATGGAAATATCTATTCAGTATTTTTGCCAGAATATCCGTACCGCCTGTCGATGCATTAAAATTAAATATCATCGCCATGCCGAATCCTGAAACCGAAGTCCCTATTATTACGGCCAGCAGCGGGTCATCCGTAACAGGGTTCTCAAGATGCACCGTCCTCTCAAGCAACCATATGACTCCCGAAAATCCAAAGCTTGCATATATGGTTTTGATCCCAAATTTCCTTCCGAGCACAACAAAAGATATGACAAATAGCAGTACATTCATAAAAATCATAAGCATGCCTACCGGAAGAGCGGGCACATAATGATTTATTATCATGCCAAGCCCCGTAACTCCACCTGCTGCTATATTATTGGGCATCAGGAAAAAATATACTGCGATTGAGCAAATAATAAAACCAATTGTTATTACTATGTATTGTTTCAACGTATTTTTCAAAATATCATCACCTTTAAAATCTCGCTGTTTTGTATAATAATTTTAGCATGCATTCTTTTTCGAACAAAAAATGCATAAAGTAACAAGCTTACTGTTGCAAAAGGATATGGCCTTTGGCCATATCCTTTTGCTTTCAGAACTACTTCGTTTTTAAACGTTTCAATATTTTCCTGGATTCATCTGCTATCCTGTCGGATGTCAGCCCATATAGTTCCATAAGCTTATCAGGCGCACCTGATTGGCCAAATTTATCCTCTATGCCTATTCTCTTTAAAAACACGGGCGCCTCTTCGCTCAAAACCTCTGCCACTGCACTTCCGAGCCCCCCGATTATGCTGTGCTCTTCACATGTTACAATGGCTCCTGTTTCCTTGGCGGCTTTAACTATGGCTTCCTTATCCACCGGTTTTATCGTATGCATATCGATAACTCTTGCATCTATGCCTTCCTCTTTTAATTTCAGGGCGGCCTCGAGTGCTTTCGCAACCATGATACCCACCGCGATTATTGTTAAATCCTTTCCGCCTTTTACCAATATGGATTTGCCCAATTCAAATTTAAAATTATTCTCGTCATATATAACAGGCACCGAAAGCCTTCCTAACCTTATGTAAACAGGTCCTTTATAATCAACGGCAGCGAAGATGGCCGCTCTAGTCTCCACCGCATCTGCAGGGCATATGACGCACATGTTCGGTATTGATCTCATAAGGGACAGATCTTCCACGGATTGATGGGTGGCGCCATCTTCTCCAACGGTTATTCCCGAGTGGGTCGCCGCAATTTTGACATTCAGCTTCGGATAACAGATAGAATTTCTTACCTGCTCATAAGCCCTACCTGTTGCAAAAATTGCGAAAGTGCTTGCAAACGGTATTTTGCCGCATGTTGCAAAACCTGCGGCAGTAGTCATCATATCCGCTTCGGAGATCCCCATATCAAAAAACCTTTCAGGAAATTTCTTTGCAAAATTCGCTGTTTTTGTAGATTTTGAAAGATCCGCATCTAATACCACGATATTCTTGTTTTTTTCTCCAAGTTCCACAAGCGCTTTTCCGTAAGCTTCCCTTGTTGCAATTTTTTCAGCCATTATTTTCCGCCTCCCAATTCCAAAAGAGCTTTTTCACATTGTTCCCTGCTAGGCGCACTTCCGTGCCACCCTACCTGATTTTCCATAAACGACACGCCTTTTCCCTTTATAGTTTCAGCTACAATCATGGTCGGCCTTCCCTTGGTATTTCGGGCTATGTTGACGGCATCCAAAATCTGTTCAAAATCATGACCATTTATGGAAATAACATTCCACCCAAAAGCTTTAAACTTTTCATCCACGGGTTCGGGACTCATAACTTCAGATATAGGACCATCGATCTGCAGCTTGTTATGGTCTACAAACGCCGTAAGATTATCCAGCTCATAATGCGCCGATGTCATTGCCGCCTCCCATACCTGGCCTTCCTCCAGTTCACCGTCACCTAAGAGCACATAGACTCTGTAATCTTTATTATCGAGCTTTCCTGCAAGCGCCATGCCATTTGCAGATGAAAGCCCCTGCCCCAGGGAACCTGTAGACATATCTATTCCCGGCGTACCCTTCATGTCGGGATGACCTTGAAGCATCGCTCCTATTTTTCTGAGTTTTAAAAGCTCCTCTCTCGGAAAATAACCTCTCTCCGCAAGAACGCTGTATAAAGCTGGAGCTGCATGCCCCTTTGAGAGAACGAATCTATCCCTGTCCTCCCAATGAGGCTTTTTGGGATTTATCCTCATTATTTTAAAATATAGAGCCGTAATTATCTCAACTGCTGAAAGAGAACCGCCTGGATGCCCTGATTTTGCCTCTGTAATCGACTCAACAATGTCCCTTCTTACTTTTAATGCAATATCATTTAAGTGCTGATACTTATCCATTCTTTACCTCCTGTAAACTTATCGGCAAATTTAAGTTAAATTATAATCCATATTTTATTATACCAATTATCATTATTTTTTTAAACAATATACGACTTTTATCTTCAATTCGCAATTTGAACTTATGTTATTTTGAACACTCATTCGCCAGATTCAAGTTTCGATAAGCTTCTCACTTTGCCGCCGCAGAAAAATCCATCCTTAATCGCTGTCATGATGGTGCTCATGCTTTATATGATGATCTATATCAGATTTTATTATCTCATTAAACGGAAGGTTGTTCATAATAAAGTCATTTTTCATTTTTATGTAACCAGCATATAATTTTGTCTGTATTTCCAGCATGTTTATTACTTTATCCATAAGCTTTCCTACATCATCGGCCCTGTCAAGAGCATCATCAATATCGCTTTTTTTGGAAAGCGCAATCTTATTGATGACGTCTGCAGAATTAACAAGCACATTATATGTTCCCGCAAGCTTTGCTAAAAGATCTGCGAGATAAGTCTGATCCGAATAATACGTCTGTACAAGCTGCGTATAATCCTCGGTAATATAACCTGGATTGGCGATATCGGCAAAATTATTGCCTGTTGAACCGGTTTCCATTTAAAAACATCCCACATGAAATATTTACTATATTATTATATGGAACAATCCCTGTAAAATTGCTATTGCAATTTCATAAAACGGGTACATTGACGCCATTTGAAGAATATTCTTCAAATATAAAAAATATGCCCTCATAAAACTATATGTTCAGGCTTTTATATATCCCTGTAGATAAATCCCTTGCCGGATACCTCGGATGTATCGGTTATCGTAAAAAAGGCCGAGGGATCAAGCTGTTTTACTAAATGCTTAAGTTCTGAGAGTTGCTTCAGTGTAACTATACAATAAATGATCCTTCTTTCCTTTTTCGTATATGCACCTTCTCCATAAAGATATGTAACGCCCCTGTGCACCTTTTTCAATATAGCTTCCACTATTTCCTCATCTTTTTCGGATACGATAAACACAGATTTCTTTCTGTCGAATCCCTCCTGCACCCTGTCTATGACCGCCGCCGATATATACATAGAGATCAGCGTATACAATGCAGGTTTAATGCCATATAGCGAAGATGCTATGCAGATTATAAATATGTTTATTGAAAAAAGCACCGTTCCTATATTGATGGACCTTTTTCTCTTTACAATAACGGCTATAATATCCGTTCCTCCCATGGAACCTCTGTTTTTAAAAATAAGACCCGCCCCTATGCCGTTTATTACACCTCCAAATATAGCGGCAAGCATTATGTCGTCAACTCTCAAAAATTCAAGGAACCTCACATAATTAAGCACTATTAGAAAAATAGACAGGCCAAATGTGCCTACAAAGCTGTATATTATAAAATCCCTGTCAATTTTCCTTATACCCTCGATAAAAATCGGTATATTCATGGCAAAAACCAGCACGCCGGTTGATATTCCGGTCGTATAATGCACGATAATAGCTATGCCGCCCACTCCTCCGCTTAAAAGATGATGGGGAATAATATACTCATTTATAGCTATCGCGGCAATCAAGCTTCCTGTCAGAATATTCATGACCCTTGAGATTATCTTCATTTGAACTTTCATTTCTGACTTCCTTTCTCTTTTTTAAAAGTACGCATTTAATAATACCCTTTAATTTGAAATTGCGGATTAAAGTTAATAATAATCCATATATATTTTGCATATCATTCCCTAGGAATATTATACTTTATGTAATATTTAATCAGTTCGAATAATAGCATTATAATATTCAAAGATTATAATATATAAAAATGCGATTGGAGGTATTCCCTTGAAAAAATTATACACTATTTGCATTATATTTTTAATAACATTTACAATGAATTCGTGTGCGTTTACGCAAAAGAATCCTTCACTCGGGGATGCCACAATAGCAAAGTCCATCGACAAAAATACATCAAGGCCTAAAGAAATTTCCAGCCATTTTGTGCAAAGCGATCCTGAAATATACTTTATAGTAAAAACAACCAATTTTCCAAAGGATACCAAGCTTAAAGCCGTATGGAAATATCTGGGCGACGGCACGGAAGTAGCAGCGGAGATAATATGCAGCGGAACAAACTATGAAGTATTCACAATGAAAAGAAGCGGGAACCAGTTCCCTTCCGGAAATTACGAAGTTACTGCAAGTGCGACTGTAAACGGCAAACAGCTCAGTGCAAAAGCTGATTTTGAAATAACAGCTGAGGTAAAACCCGTTCACATTCTAAATCCAGTTACTTCAAAGTCTGTAGATAGCCAGGATAAATTAAACCCTGTAAACATAACTTCTGAGTTTAAACAATCGGATAATATTATCTACTTCATTATACAATCAAAGGACCTTCCAAAAAATACGAAAGTAACATGCATATGGTATTATAAGGATACCGGCGATAATCTTTCACACATAATCACGACGGAAGGAACAAGGAATATCGCATTCACCCTTAAACCCGATGCCGGTCAGAAGCTTCTTGAAGGCAAATACGCCGTCACAGCATCTGTTACAATAAACAATCAGACGGAATCGGTATCAAAAGAATTTTCTGTTATAAACGAATAATTCAACCGGCCAAAATTCGGCCGGTTGAATTATTCTGCTATTTTGCATTTGACAGTTTTTCGATACCTATATGCAACCTTCTCAAAGACTCATCCCTGCCAAGTACATCTGCTATTTCAATAGCTCCGCCCGGTGTATACTGTTTACCTGAAAGAGCTGTCCTGACAGGCCACAGCACTACTCCATTCTTTACACCCAGTTTCTCGATAACACCGTATAAAGCAGCCCTTATACTGTCTTCATTCCAGTCCTGTAAATTTTCAAGGGCTTCATAAGAATTTTTCAAGCTTATAAGGGAATTATCCAGATTTGTTTTCATCTTCTTATGAACATACATATTTACATCATAATCCGGCAGCTTTTCAAAAAAATCGACATTCGAAGATATATCGCTGAATACTTCCGTCCTTGCATGAAGCAGCGCGCTTATTTTATTAAGATCGATTTTATCGTTTTTTATTACTTTTTTGTAATATGGAAGAGCCTTATTATGGAAATCATCCAGTGACATTTTCCTTATATATTCGCCGTTCATCCAGTTTAGCTTTTTAATATCAAACATCGCTGAAGATTTGCTCAGACCTTCTATGCTGAATTCGTGCTCAAGCTCTTGTAAGGAAAATATTTCCTGGGACGTACCTGGATTCCAGCCAAGAAGAGC
>ENA-UOOI01001560-UOOI01001560.1-fermentation-metagenome-genome-assembly--contig:-NODE-1560-length-23244-cov-14.568157_pt1 | contig 23244 bp, 22 predicted proteins | sample MGYA00245779_ERZ724027 | MGnify/ENA primary metagenome ERZ724027 (study PRJEB28704, sample SAMN03018318) | fermentation metagenome | biome: anthropogenic terrestrial biome; feature: soil...
TTTGAGGGGCGTGTGTTGTATGACGTACGGGTTCAAGTCCCGTCTCGCGCACCATTCCGGGTGTTCTTATAGCATTTGAAAATGCCGTAAGAACACCCGCTTTTTGTTTCCGCTTAAAACGGACGACACCTTTAATTTTATAATTTCGATGGCCTACACGCAGCTTTTCAACCTGCTGTGCGAAAAGGCCGACGACGTGTACGGCGGGCGCTGCCCGTTCACGTCCGGTGCCTGCTTGACGAATTTGCCAGCATCGGGCAGGTCCCCAAGTTTGAAAAGCTGATTGCCACTATCCGCAGCCGTGAAATCTCGGCCTGCCTTGTTTTGCAGGCGCAAAGCCAGCTCAAAGCCCTGTACAAAGACAACGCCGACACCATCGTCGGCAACTGCGACAGCGCTATTTCCCTCGGCGGCAAGGAACGCACGACCTTAAAAGAACTGACCGAATCGTTTGGGAAAGAGACAATCGGCACCTACAACACCGGCGAAAGCCGGGGCCACGAGGTTTCCCACAGCCTCAATTATCAAAAATTGGGTAAGGATGTGCCATACTTGTTCGTGAAGAGTTCGGTTGCCTACAAAATTCACGGACAGGGACACGATTAACCGGACTTTCTCGGGTACTATAAGAAATGACCTACCAACAAAAGGAGTGACCGTAATGGCAGCATTGACCTATTCCCGCAACCAACGGAGATTACTATATCCCTGATCTAACCCTTATAGAGCAGCTGGGCAAGCCCATCGGCAAGTATAGGCGCATGAGAAAACGGCATTTGAAAGGGCACCGCCCTGTCCTGTACAACAGCCTGATTTTGAGTGAAAAGCTGTATCCTCATTTCCTGGAAATCGACGAGGCGGCGAACCGCAGACTGAAGATGATAATGCCTGAATTGATGAAATCGGCGGGTGTGACAGAACAGTTAAAATCCAGCTATCCCATGGGATAGCCTGATGAATACGCTGAAAGCGCAGGCCGAAGAAATAATATTATTAGAACTGATTTATGAATAGCGCATGGTCGGTGCTGTTGCAAAACGGCCCGAAAAAAGTCGGAGCAGCAATCCCGGAAGGGTTGGCTGCTCCGGCTTTGACCGCCTTTGATGCCTTTTTTACTTGAGAAAGGGACTGCCGCAAAACTTTCGTTTTGCAACAGCCCCTTTTATATTCTATTATGGATCGGAAACCCGATTTTTACAATCAGCCCGTGTGGCACAGCATTTGAAAATTCAATTTTCCCCCGATGCACCTTAACAATTTGTCTGACCAGCTTCACGCCCATGCCGTGCGCCGCTTCCCCCTTTTCATTCTGTGTACCCGGAAAGATTTCAGCCTGATTCAGTCTTTTTAATAACGGTTCGGATACCCCGCTTCCCGTATCCTCAACTTTAAGTGCGCAGAAGGTTTGATCGGTTCCTACGGTGATGGAAATATTGCATCCGTCCGGATTATGGCCGATGCTGTTCTGGATCAGGTTTTCGAGCATCCGGGTAAGCAGTGCGTTATCCCCTTCAATCATAACTTTCTCGGCGCCGGTATCGACATGAAAATCCAAATGAAATCGCTCATCCAGCCCGTTGTTGATAAAATCGCTCATGACCTGCCGCGCCAGTTCCACGGGGCTGATCAGCGTTTTCGCAGCAGGCTGCATGGAATATTCCAATCTGGAGGCAAGGTTCAGGTCGGAGACAAGCCTGCGGAGCTTCTCCGCCTGCCGGCGGATCATGCCCGCCTGCGTCTGCGTTTCACCCGGCAAAGTGCCGTCGTCCTCAATCTCTCCGGCATAACCGAGGATGATGGATAGCGGAGTGCGGATGTCGTGTGAGATTCCGTTGATCCATTCCGTACGGGCGAGGTCTTTCTTTTGCAGCTTTGCTCCGGCATGATTCAGCTCCGCGTTGATCTCCGCGAGTTCTCCCTTTTCAGGAAGAGCCACGGCTTTCCCCTTCGCAATCGTGCCGATTCCTGTCAGAATCGGCTTTACCGCCTTTTCCACCTTATGGGTGTTGCGCCAGAACAGGATGAGCATCAGCAGGACGTTCGCGGCAAAAAGTACAGCTAATCCGACAATTTCCGCTGTGACTGCTTCCGCGCTCATCGAAAAGGAATACTTGACGATGCTGTTTTTCGGATAACCGACGACTAACAGGCCCGCAGGGTGTACCCATACATAGACGGGATAGTCCTGCAAATACCACCGGCTGAACTGCGCGATCTGCGTCGCGGTATAGTTCCGCGGCAGATGATCGGGCATACGCTCGTCCCAAACGACGGTTCCGCCATGATCCAGCAGCATGGCCCAGGCATCGTTCGCTATTAAGCTGTCGCTGAACTCCTGGGTGGCGGTAATCTTTCCGCCTGTTTCCGTAACCATTCCGGCCAGTTTTTTTACCGGTATGTGCGGATCTTCGGAGTTGTTGGCGGCTGTAACAAGGATCACGCATCCCAGCACGACATTGACCACAAAAAAAAGCAAAAGGATGCTCATGGTGGAAAGAAAATACTTGCGGAAGAAATGCTGAGCAGCCGTCATCTTTTCGCCTCCTTCACGATGAGCTTATAGCCAAGCCCTTTCACCGTGACAAGGGATACCGGTTTGGACGGATTCGCTTCGATCTTTTCGCGCAGATGCCGGATGTGCGTCATCAGCGTGGTTTCATACCCCTGCCAGATTTCGCCGCAGGCGGTCTGACACAGAGATCCAATCGTTACCACCCGTCCGGCGTTCTCCGAGAGTTTCAGAAAGACAGCGTATTCCTTCGCCGTCAAGGCGACTGCCGTGTCGCCGCGGCGCACCTCCGCTTTGTCAAGGTTCACCGAGGAAGCGGCCAGCTCGACGACACGGCTCCCATCCGGGTAGGCGCGCTTCAAAATTGCCTGGACGCGCAGGATCAGTTCTTTCGGCAGGAAAGGTTTGACCAGATAGTCGTCGGCCCCCAGTTCAAAGCCGTTGAATTTATCCTCAGCCTCGCCTTTGGCCGTCAGCATCAATACGGGTATCTTGCTGACCGCCCGTATTTCCTTCAGAAGCTCAAAGCCGTCCATCCCCGGCATCATCACGTCCAGAATCACCATTGCGGGCATTTTCTGCGCAATCAGTTGAAGAGCGGCCTCGCCGGAGGAAGCGGTCATAATCTGCGTAAATCCGGCATGTTCAAAAATCGACCGGATCATGGTCAGTAAATCCAGTTCATCGTCCACAACAAGGATCGGCTTATCCATCATGCGGAACACCTCCTATAAAAGCGAATACCTCGGTTTTTCATTACAATCATTTTAACTCAAAAGCTGCGGCTTGTATATTATGCCGTTTTCAATCTCAAGGAAAACTCAAGGTTGCCTCCAGGCTGGCTCAAGAACAGGGCGGTATAATCCTTTTGAAAGCATAAAAGGAGGCTCTTTTATGAGTGATTTGATGATCGAAACACGGAATTTGACCAAACAATACGGATCGCAAAAAAGTGTGTCCAATCTGAATCTTCATGTACGGCAGGGCAGGATTTACGGACTGCTTGGGCGCAACGGGGCCGGCAAGACCACTACGATGAAAATGCTGCTGAATCTGATCAATCCGACTTCTGGTGAAGCAAGGCTGTTTGGAGAAAATATCAAAACCCACGAAAAACAGCTCCTGCCCCGCGTCGGAAGCCTGATCGAATCCCCTGGATTTTATCCCAACCTCACGGGCACGGAAAATCTCAGGATCTTCGCGGAACTGCGCGGCTTAAAAAGCAAAAACGCCATCCGGGACGCGCTGGAACTGGTCAGCCTGCCTTATCGGGATAAAAAGCTCTACTCGCAATACTCTCTCGGCATGAAACAGCGCCTTGCCATCGCGCTGGCAGTCATGCACAACCCTGAGCTGCTGATTCTGGACGAACCCATCAACGGCCTTGATCCGATCGGGATTTCAGAAATCCGGAGTTTTATCCGCGAACTTTGCGATACAAAGGGAATCACCATCCTCATCTCCAGTCATATTCTTTCCGAAATTGCTCTGCTGGCCGACGACATCGGAATCATCGACCATGGCGTCCTGCTGGAGGAGGAAAGCCTGAAGGAACTGGAACAGAAAAACAGCAAGTATGTTCACTTTACCGTTTCGGATACCGCACGGGCATCCCAGCTCCTGCTGCGGAACTTCAAGACACAGGATTTTCATATGGAAAACGACCGGGATCTCCGGCTTTTCGATACGTCTCTGCCGGTCGCCGCCATCAACCGCTGTTTCATTGAAAACAGCATTGAGGTGACGGAATCCCACGTCTGTGAAAACACACTGGAGGATTACTTCAAAAAGGTGACCGGGGGTGTGGGGATTGCTTAGGCTCGTAAAATGCGAATTATGGAAGCTGAAACGCAGAAGATTCGTTTCGCTCACGCTGCTGTTCGCATTTTTGTTTCCGATCCCTTTGACGTACATGATGACCACCCCGTCGATGGCTTCGCGCAGCGATACGCCTGCCGAGGCTTTCGACAGCGTTTTCAACTTTGTGCTTGGATACGGCGTCCAATTTTTGCTGCCCGCGATCCTCGGTATTCTCGCGGCAATCCTGTTCTTTATGGAGCGGGACAGCGATACCTTCAAAAGTCTGAGGACGATCCCGGTTGCAAGCCGGCAGATGATTCTTGCGAAGATCGCGGTACTGTTTTTATACGGCGTTCTTTTCAGCATAGCGTCTCTTGGGGCGACTCTTCTCTGCGCCGCTTTCCTGCCGCACGTTTTTGAAGTCACAGGACTGTGGTATAAGCTGATTATGTCGATCGAGATGGGAGTATTGATCACGGCGGGAACCTTGCCGCTGATTATTCTGATCGTATTCTTCAGCAAAACCTATGTGTTTTCCGTCCTGCTGTGTATCTTTTACAGTGTGCTGAATTTAAGCGCAACCTCGCTTTTTGACGTACTTCCGAAAGCTGTCACATGGATACTGCCGGGTACGCTCACGACGTTCTGGAGCGCAGGAAACATGGTGGCGCACGGAATAAATCTGAATATCAAGGCAATGACTGACCTTGACCTGATTCCTTCCACCCTGCAGACGGTTGCAATTCTGGCGGTCATGGGAATCGTCTCCGTCGTCCTGATTATCAAGATGTACGAAAGGAGAAACCGGGAATGACCATTTGGAAGATTGCAAAGACCGAATACTGGAAACTCAAACGCTATTCCATCTTATGGGCGGGTGTTGCCCTGATGCTGCTTTCCGTGCTGCTCACACTGTTTACGTCCACCGCGAATGACGGCATGGTATGGACGTTCCCGGTTCTGATCGAACAGGTAATCAAAAACAATATGACCACAATCTTTCCCATGTGCATCGCATTGATTTCGGGATATATCATTGCGCGGGAACAGAAAGACGACACTCTGAAAAACATCCTGACAATCCCGGTGCCTTTCAAGAAGCTGCTTGCCGGAAAACTGTTGATCTGCGGTCTGATTTCGCTGTTTCTCGGAATCGTTTGCACGATTTTTACCATCCTTGCGGAATTGTTTGTAGCGTTCCCAGGCTTCTCGATGGGGGCAGCGGTACAGGGCCTTGCGCAGATCACGCTGCTGAACCTTTTCCTGTATATTTCAGTTCTGCCCATTATCATTTTGACCAGCCGTTCCGCGAACGGTTTTCTGGCCGGTGTCGTGATTGCTCTTGTCTACGGGTACGGCGGTATGTTCGCGGCAGGCAACATGAAGCTGGCAAGCCTTTATCCCATCACGGCAAGTCTTGGGATGATCCAGTACCGGAGCTATGAAGTGCATTGGAATATCCTGCTGTGCTGCCTTAGCATGGCGGTCATGCTGGCGATTTCGATCGTTATGATCGCGTCGATGCGCAGCAATATTGAAGCAAAGAAACCCTCGAAAAACAAAGCGAAACCGAAAGCAACGCTGAAAAAGGGATGGTAGGCCGGAAGGGAGCCCATGTCGATGAATGGAACAAAAGCCTTTATAAAATTTGTTGCGGGCACGGCCGCCTGCTGCCTGATCCTCGGCACGGCAGGCTGCTCTTTGGTGAATCATGTTGACAAGGACAAGGCGCTGGATGCTTACAACGGCATGATTCAAAATGCAGGAAAGGTCACTCTCACCAAAAGTATTTTTCTGAAAGGCGACCGGAAATTTGGCGCCGACAACTATGTAGGAAGCTACCAGGCCGATTATAAAAAATTTACCGGTACGGAATATTTGTTCGGCGGAACCGCCATTGAGCGTAAAAATGGTAAATATGTGACGATCACTTGCACATTCGATGTCACAGACGGGACGGCAAAATTATTTTGGCTCTGCGGGTCCAAGGATTCCGTAGTGCTTTTGGATGGCTCTGGAAAATATTCAGACAACGTTGAATTACCGGAGGGCGGAAACTATTTTGGAATTACAGGCGACGGTCTGAAAGGTTCTGTTGAACTCACGATAGCAGATACACAAGCGGAGGAAAATGAGCCGTGAAAAAGAAAATATTCATCGTGCTGGCTGCGGTGTTGGTACTTGCGGCAGGCACAGCGTTTTTCTATCTGTGCGATGGGGATCGCAGCGCCATTTATGATACGGCGATTGATAACAAGCAAGGTTAAGAACCAGACAACCGAAACGGCCAACAGCGCAGGCAGTTATGGATACCGCCTCAATGCCTACGATGCGGGCGGAAATACGAAAAGTCTTACGTTTAAAACAAGCCGGAAACTGTGGGAAGGCGCTTATCTCAAGCTGGAAGTCATGCCGATACGCGGCGTAATCAGTTGGGAAGAAGTAAGGTAGAGGTGACACAAGTGAAAAACTACCGAAGATCTGCGCATAGATAATAGCCGTTGATGTGAAAAGCCTGCCATGCTTTTCAATATAATTCACACTATTTTTTTGCATCAACGGCGATCCAAAGTTCTCCCTCGCGGGTCTGTATGGATATATCGCGAAAACCGGCATCGTGAAAATACTTCTTGAACTCGTCAACCGAAGGAACAAGCATCTTGTATTTGCGAATATTCTCACAAGCATGCTCTGGAAGATTGCCGTTCTGATAGATTTCCGCAGCCAGCAGGAAATGTCCCCCTTTTTTCAGAACACGCCGGACCTCTTTCAAGCTTTCCGTTGGGGATGGCCAAAAGTAAAAACTCTCAACCGTAGTAATCTTATCAAATGTATCGTCGTCAAACGGGAGCTTCTCTACAGATGCCTCAATGACGAAGAGCTTTCCGTCTTCGATTGCTTTCCGGTTTGCTTCCGCCGATAATCCTACAGAAATTTTCGAATAGTCCACGCCGTAGATTTTCCCATTCTTAATTTTGTGCACTAACTGTCCAAGGACCGCTCCACCGCCGCATCCGATGTCAAGGACTTTATCTTCCATGCTGAAAGCGAGAAAATTCAACGCCCAAAGAGCCATGGGGAAATGGCTCTCATTCATACGCCTCAGCATTTCTTCTCCGGCCTCTCCCTGCGGCTTGGCAGGATTCCCGGCTTCCGTAATCCTTCTATTATGTTCGCGGTCAAACGCAAACGTTTTCTGCAAAAACTGCAGGGTCGCTTTCTCCATCTCACCGCGTTCCTTCGCGCATTCTTCCGGATGCAGCCGCTCCGACCGAAACAACATGCGGATCAGCTTGAGCGACTGTTTGTGAAGGATCGGCACAAGCATGTGGCTGATATATCGAAACGAAACGGTTTGCACCGCATACGGAAAATTGTTTTCCGAAAGGCGCTCCGTGAGGCGCTCCATATAAATAGCGGAGGGCCATACCGTATCCGCCTGCGTGGACATCAGCAAAACCGGTCCGTGAATCTTTTCCACCGGAATGACAGAGTCTGCTGTAACATCCTTATTTTCGTTCATGGACATCAGGGAAAACTGCTTCTCCGTCATCCAGATTTTCAGCTTACTGATCTTCCGCACTTTGTAAGGCGTATATGGAAGCTGTTTCCCCCGATACGTCCAGGAGGAACTGCCGCTCGGCGTTTTGTCCACAAGTCCCTCGCTGATAAAGTAAGACGGCACCCTTGCAATGACACCCAAAATCTCCGGCATGACCGTCGCCGCATATAACACATATTCCGATCCCTTAGAAATACCATCGGCGATGATCTTGCTGTATCCACGCTTTTTCAACCACGCAATGGCCTTTTCCATATATTCCAGCGGAACTTTGGAGAGCGACCGATTCGTATGCTTTGTATGAAACAGCCCAAGTGCCAATGCGGAATATCCGTGGAATTGATAATAGGCCGCAATCTTCTTTCCCGTGTCCAGTCCGCCCTCGGAGCCGGATACGAAAATAACCGCGTTTTCTTGTTGCGTTGCCGGGTAGAAAACTCCGTCGAAGCCTTCCGCCGTTACCGACGTTGTAATTACATCCATTTTAAGCGCTCTTTTCTATATTGATATCAATGAATTTAATACTGATCCAGTGCATGATCAACGGCATGCAGCATCTTTTTAATCGTATCAAGACTTTCCTGGGGTAAATCACGAGCCAGACCGCTTACTTCAACAATTAACTTTTGATGAAACGCCAAATGATTCTGATATACTGTTTTCCCTGAACCAGTCAGGCTTATTAAAACTTCGTTGTTTCCAGCAGGCGACAAGTCCTTTTTAATCAGTCCTTTTTTTAATAATTTATGTGTTGTTTGAGAAACCGCGCCCTTTGTAATCCCCTGCAGGGATGCAAGCTGTGTGGCGGTTACGGAACCGTGCCCGCCGATCACCTCGATCATGTGAACCTCTGAGCTGTACAGCAGATGTTCGGTTCCGTACCGCTTCGGCTGTTTGGTTTTTACATTGTATTTGTTAATGATGCGATACACAATTTCAAAAAAATCATCTTCACTCATTTATCAAAAAACGCCCCTATATGTTCATGTACTAAATTAATTTAGCTGATAAACTATATTATACCCTGCTTTTTTGAATAATCAAGTCTAAATCGTTAAGAAAATTTTGATGAGCCTTGAAACACAGCGCTTTCTGACCATCCGCTTTTTTAATGAGGGCTGTGCGGGTTCAGGCAAAGCTTTTTCGCCAATTCTATGAATACGATACCCACGGCAAGTCTGGTGATTCCAAAAAGAAATTCTCAAAACAGGAAACATATTCTCATAGTAATCGTGCCAGAAACGGCTGGATGACAGATCAACTAAGGCACGGCCAACCTTTCCCACTTGGGGCGGAACATGATAGACATGTTTATTTGTAATGTTTGAAATCGTAGGGATATCCAGCTTGGTGCGCCGGAAGGCACACGGCAAGCCGCCGTTTGAGGATGATGAGCAGTCTTCCACGCCGCCGAAAAAGTATCGTGACAACCGTGGTCACGCCCGGAAATATCCATGACAGCGGCGCTGTTCTTTCGTATAGTCCCACACGGCGCCCAAGTAGTCCATCCCGACGCAGCCGGGCGTGCGGGTATTTTTTTGCCGCTTTCACGGTCAAAGCGCCGCTGCCGCAGCCAATGTCCAACAGCATGCCGCTGCCGTTCCAGTCGAGATAGCGCAGCACATTGTCGAGAATCTTCCCCTGTACCCCTCCGCCTTCATAGGAAAGCAGCGCGGGCGTGGGCCATGTATCCGAAAAAGGCCAGCAATACCAGCGCAGCCGCGCCCGGCGGAATCTCCAGGACGGCGACACGGAACGCGCGGCCGCGATAAATGAGGGCAGGGTTTCATCCTTTCAGGATTTGAATGATTTCTTTCAGCGCGGCCTTTCCTTCGGGGAAGACGGGCATTATGGCGTAACAATGGCACATGCCCCGACCCACAGTCAAGCGGTACGGCACGCCGTATTTCCCGCAGGCCGCGGCGAAATATCCTGCTTCCGCATACAGCGCCTCGTCGCTGCCGTAATAAAAATGGATCTCCGGCAGGCCGGTGAAGTCTCCGCTGACACCGGAGACCATATAGAGCGGGACGCTTTGCCCGTGCTCCAAAAGGCCCCGGATATTTTCCATAAAGGCGCTGTCCACCATGACGTCCTTGTCATTGAGCGCCCGCGCCTTTTCCCGCTCCCCGACGCTGACAGGCACGGAGCCCGGCGAACAGGCAATCACCCGCCGCGGCACGGGAAGCGGGCGGCCCAGAGCGTTGTTGTGCAGCAGAATGCCGATGGCCAGCGCCGCACCGGATGAAGCACCCACGAACGAGATGTTCTCCGCTTTGTATTCCCGCAGCATCTGACGGTAGCATTCATGGGCCATGTCGTAAGCTTCTGAAACGCAGTGATCGGTACAGAGCGGGTAGAAGGGAAACCACACGTCCGAGCCGCTTTGCCACCCGATGCGCCGCGCCATGGCGGTATCCATGCCGTCCGGCCCCATCAGATAGCCGCCGCCGAATAAAAACAGAATGGCCTTTTCCGATTTTTCCACGTCGGCTTGCATGGTCAGGCAATGGTATTTCCCGGAAATCGCTCGGTCGCCGTAGACACTTTTTTGGTCCTCCGGTAACCGAAATCCGCGCTTTCGATTGGATTTTCCCATTTTCCGAAGCAGCGCCTCCTGCGGCAGGGCAAGCGTCTTCTTTACGCCCGTCAGCCGAACCGCGGCACGAAAAATTTGATAGCGCAGGCTCACGGCTTAGTCCCCTTTCTCTCTTTTATCCCTAAAGGGGACGTGCGATCCGGCGCATCGCTTAAAAATGTATAAAATTCTCTGTGCAGCGCGTCCATTTCGCTTTTGGCCTTCATGGCGTGCCGGTACATGAACCGGTCACCGAAGCGGCTCCGGTACACGAAGGGCAGGATGGCCGCCAGAATGCCTGCCGGGCACCACAGGAACAGCTTCAGCTTACCGGGCAAAATCCCGTATCCTTTTTGCCGAAGCGCCCGGAAGCTCCGGTGGAGCTCCTCCGCCGTCTGCCGCATGACGGCCTTGTCCCGCCAGGCCTCCGCAGGGTCGCCTCCGATCCTGTAATAAGCGTCCGCCAGAGGCACCACCATGGCCAGATGGCAGAGCTGCCAAGCGTGCATATCCGGTACGACCTGGCAAGGAATCCCCGCCCGCCGGAACAGGGCTTTCAGCGTCCGCGCCCGCGCCGTTTCCACTCCGCTGATCTCTCCGAAGGCGGTGGGCTGCACGAGGCGCGGCGTCAGCGCCGCGTCCAACGTGCCGTCCGTGAAGCCGCCGCCCGCGCCGGGAAACGCCGGAAGGATTCGCCCTTTGCCGCAGAGGGCCTCCCAATCCGCATAGGGCTTCAACGAGTTGACCATCGTCACGATCACGGGACTCTTGTTGCCCCGCAGCTCCGTAAGCGCCTCATGCATCTGCTCCGCCCGGACGGTCAGAAAGACGTAGTCGTACATATCCTCCGGCGCAAGGCGTTCCAGCACAGTCACCTCCGCGCGGGAAACGCCGCCCTTGTGCCAATATAACAGGCCGTTCGCGTGCAATTCTTCCAGACGTCTGCTCCGGGCAAGAACGCTGACGGAGCAGCCCGCCCGGGACAGGTATACAGCGTACAGGCTGCCGATGACCCCAGCCCCATAGATTAAAATCCGCAAGTGGCCGTTCTGTCTATCCATGCTTTTCGGCCTCCTCCCGTTCCTTCAGGCAGATGGCTGCGATACCGCTTCCGGTATTTTTCACCCATTTTCAGCGCGTACAGGATATGAATTCCTGTTCCCGGCAGGTCGATCTTGCCCGGCAGCGGTGCCGGGCAACAGAAGCAGCACCGGCTTTTCCCGACCGCCGAATTCATAGACTTTCATTAGATTTCCACCGGCTTTCCCATTTCATCTTCCTGCCCATCTGATGTCCCAAACGCGATCACATCCTCCGCGAAGGCCTTCTGACGCAGCATGCAGTATTCCCCCCGATCCACACCGAACCGTGGCATACCCGCGTTTGAGCAGCCAGTCCGCCATGTCCGAAGCGATCCGCTCCACGCTGGCAAAGTCCTCGTTCGTTTCCGGGTCGTGGCCCGGCAGGGCAGGAATCACCCAGGTAGTGCGGCTGCGTCGTCCGTCTCGCAGACCAGCAAAAACCGACCGCCGGGTTTCAAGGTACGCAGGATTTCCTGAAACGCCTTTTCCAAATCCGGCCAGAAGTAGACCGTTTCAAAGGCGGTCACAAGATCAAAGGCCCCATCGCCATAGGGCAGGGCGCCCACGTCCAGCACGCGGGCGTCCGGCGCGGGATGAATCAAGGAAAGCTCCCAGTTGGACAGAGCGTATGCCCGCCGTTCATGCGGCGGAGCATCATGCGTCCAAGAAAGCCATTGGGATTCCGGGTGTTCTGAAAAAAGCGCTTTATCATCTGGCATTCTCCCCCTTGCGGCAGCAAAAGCTCGCGATGAATTTCACCGTATGAAACGTTACACTTGCGTACAGCTCCTCCAGCTGCGCTTTCAGGCTTCCCTTTCATTTCTACGGCTCCAACCACGGCTGTTTTCCCGGACAGTCACAAAGTCCCTGTAGATTCCGCCGGCGCCCATCAGCTCGTCATGCGTACCCTCCTGCGCGATTCGTCCGTCCGCAATGACAAGGATGGTATCGGCGTTGCGGATGGTGTTCAGACGGTGGGCGATAACCAGCAGCGTCTTGCCCCTGCACAGCTCGCTGGTGGCCTGCTGAATGTAGCTTTCGTTGTCCGCGTCCACGCTGGCCGTCGCTTCATCCAGGATCACGATAGGGGCATCCTTTAAAATGCAGCGCGCGATGGAAATTCTCTGCTTTTCGCCGCCGGACAGCGTCTCTCCGCCCTCGCCGACCACGGTTTGAAACCCGTTGGGCAGCGCCATGATGAAATCGTAACACCTTGCCTTTTTTGCGGCCTCAATCACTTCGGCCTCGCCGGCATCCGGACGCCCCATGCTGATGTTGTTGTAAATGGTATCCTGGAACAGGTATACCCGCTGGAATACCATGCTGATGTGATTCATCAGATCACTGAGCCGAACCTCGCGTACATCTTTGCCGCGGATCAGCACCTGTCCGGACTTTACATCCCAGAAGCGGGTCAGAAGGCTTGCAATGGTGGATTTTCCGCCGCCGGAGGGGCCGACCAGCGCCAGCATGGTGTTTTTCTTCAAATCAAAGGAGACGTTGTGCAGCACCTCCTTGTCGCCGTAAGCAAAACTGACGTTTTTAAACTGCACCTCGGGCACGTCGCTTTTTCCCGGGATGGCAGACTTCCCGTCGTCGGGCAGCTCCGTTTCGGCAAACACCTTCTCAATGCGGTTCAGGCAGCTGCTCATGACCGTCAGCCGGGCGCTGTCGCCATAAAGCGCCTTGAGCGGGCCGAACAGATCGAACACGAAAAGCATGATGCCTACCAGGAAGGTCACGTCCAGCAGAGCGTGGGAGCTGAGGCACAGGGAAAGCGCGAGGATTGCCACCGCGCCCAGGCCGTACAACAGATTCAGCACACGCTGCCATACCGCTGCATTTTCTTCAAAATCAATGCTGCGCTTGCAGCTTGTGCTAAAATTTTCGGAAAGCTCTTTCGATTTTTCACCCAGCAGATTGTAGGCCTTGATAATGCCGATGCCCTCGATAAAGTCGAGAACGGATTCCGTCAGGTTTTCGCTCTGCTCCTGACGGATGGAGGAATGTTTGAGGCTGTCCCTGTTCATCCCGTGCGCGACCAGCACAATGAGAAGCACGACTGCAATTGCCGCAAGGCCCAGCCAGACGTTCAGAAAGGACAAAAATGCCAGCAAAATAGCCTCCGCGAAAATGTAGCTCATCATGTCGGCCAGCACGTTCATGCAGTTTTCCTCAATGAACACCATGTCGGTGGAGAGAACAGAGCTGATTTTCCCGATATTTCCTTCCGTAAAGTAGCCCATGGGCATCTTGCGCAGGTGGGCGCCCAGCTCCATGCGCTGGTCGGCGAACATCATATACCCCGCCGCGGATTGCAGTCGGTTCGCAATATGCTGGAATAAAATCTGCAGAAGCACGCTGCCCACCGTGGCGGCACCGATCCACAGGCACAGCTGCGCATCTGCCGTGCCGTTATAAAACGCAATGAGGACAACGAACGCAAAACCAATGGGGGCTTTGGAAAGAAGTGATTTCAGAAAGGAGAACACGAACGCCAGCCGGATTCGGCTCTTGTATTTTCCCGATACCGCAAAGATTCGCCTCATTAAAGCAATCATCTGTTTTCCGCTCCTTTCTCCGTGCCGACCATCCATTGCGCACTGCCCTCGGCGGCCTGCCAGAGCTTCTGATAGCCCGGGCAGCGTTCCAGCAGCTCCGCATGGGCGCCCGTTGCCGCAAGGCTTCCGGAATCCAGCACGCAAATCTGGTCCGCGTTTACGATAGAGTGCAGCCGGTGCGCAATAACGATAACGGTCTTTCCCCGGATCACCTCGACGATAGCCTCGTTCATCTTTTCCTCATTTTCCGGGTCCATAAATGCGGTTGCCTCGTCCAGCACGACGATGGGCGCGTTTTTCAAAATGGCGCGGGCCAGCGAGATGCGCTGGCGCTCCCCGCCGGAGAGCTGCCTGCCGCCGTCTCCGGCCATAGTGTGGATGCCGCGCTCCAGCCGGGCAAGGAACTCGCTGCACTGGGCTTTCTCTGCTGCTTCCAGCACTTCCGCATCCGTCGCGCCCGGTTTTCCCAGGCGGATGTTTTCCATCAGGCTGATATTGAACAGGAACTGTTCCTGCGCAACGTAGGAAATCTCATTGTTCAGCGCCTCGACACTCATCTCCCGGATGTCCTGCCCGCCGATTTTTACCGCGCCGCCGGTCACGTCGTAAAAATGGACCAGCAGCTTGGCGAGGGTGGATTTCCCGCTGCCGGATTCGCCGACCAGTGCGGTCAGGCTGCCTTCCGGCACCTCCAGCGTCACGCCGTGGAGTACCTCGGACTTCTTGTAAGCGAAGCGGACATTCTCAAAGGTCACCGAATGATCGGTTCCGGAAAAGGCCCGGCCGGACTGTTCCAGCGGCGGAGCGCTGAGCATCTGCTCCAGACTGTCGATCTTGTAATTGATCTGCGGCATGGTGGACATGAAGCCAACCGCCCGGAGCAGCGGCGCGCCGATACCGAAGGACATGCACAGCACCAGCGCCAGATCCGGCAGCGTAGACCAGCCCTGGAGTACCAGGCAGGCGCCGAAAGGCAGGACAAACAATGCGATGCAGGGCAAAATACTGTTGTAAAGGGCCATCCAGGGCCAGCACGCCTTGTACCACGCCAGCGTGAAGTCCCGGTAGTTTTTTACGTCCGTTTCAAACCGGTGATAGGACTCGCCGTCCCGGTTAAACACCTTGACGACCTCCATGCCGTTGATGTATTCAACGATGGTGTTGTTCATCTTCTGCGCCGCCGAGTAGTAGTTGCGCATATCCTTCATGCCGATCCGGTACATGGCCGCCATGGCCAGAATTCCCAGCGGCATCGAGCACAGTGCCAGCAGCGCCAGCTTCCAGTCCACGAAAAACATTCCGGCAAACACCAGCACCGGAACGGCGAGATTCGCAATCCCCTCCGGAAGCGCGTGGGCCAGCAGCAGCTCAATACTTTCAATGTCGTCTATGAACAGCTTTTTCATCGAGCCGACGCCCTTTTCCTGAATGGAGCCCAGGGGCTGTTTTTCCAGCTTTCCCTGCAGGGAAATGCGCAGATTTTTCAGCGTGTTGTAGGCGCTGCGGTGCGAAAGGGAAAGTCCCCACACATAGAACACAGCATACAGCACCACGCACACCGTGACGGCGGCGACTCGCCACACCACATATTCCACCGTCATGGGTTCCCGCATCAGCAGCGGCCGGATGAGCTGATACACGAACCAGAATGGCAGCACATTCATGACGGTGCCGACGAGCAGGGCCGCAACGGCCGCGCAGGTTGTCCTGCGGTATTCCCCGGCATATTCCAGCACTTTTTGAAACAACATATTCGCCTCCTTTATAATTTTATATTGAAGTTAGTTAACGCTAACCAACATACAAAAGAAAATCCCTTGCACAAGGGATTTTATGAAGGGGAGTGAAACCGGAATACTGCTTGCCAGTGAAACAATCTGCACACCAGCTTGCAGTGAGTCTCGATCTGTTCCCAGGTGAAATTGTGGATAAACGGTTCGTAAATGGTCGCCCAGAACGCAGAGAGCAGGGTGTGCAGTTCTTCCCGCGAAATATCAACGCCCGTCAGGCCGCGTTTTCGGGACTCCAAAGCATATTCGTAGGTTTTCTCCGTCATTTTTTCCACCCAGTCATGCTGAAAATTGGAATATTCAGTGCCTTCCGCACATTTGAGGAGCAGCACAAAGCCGTCGTGGCGCGCATACAGAAAACGGAACCACCACATCATATCGTCCTCGTCCATGTTCCAGGCTTTGATCAACGCCTCATCGGATAATTCACTTACCCCAACGGCGCACCGCTGCGCGATCACACCGTTGAGATCTGCAACCGTATCCGAAACCACGGCGCAGAACAAGTCTTCTTTCCCTTTGTACCGTTTATACAGGGCGCCGGTGGTGATTTCAGCATCGGCGCAGATTGCTTTTAAGGAAGCCTTTTCAAATCCGTTGGCATAGAATTCTTTTTTTGCGCTTTCCATAATGCGCGGATCAATTGAACGATCAGGCTTTGCCACATCCACACCTCTTAACAGAATCGCGGTTATGACTGATAATTATATTATCGGTAATCTGATTATCAGTTTAGCGAAATCCTCTGAATTTGTCAAGTATAATATTAATCTTTTCTCAGTACTTGCGGGAGCGGTTGATTCACACAGCTCTCAAAGCTGTTGGGAGTGAATCCCTTTCACCCAGCGTTTTTTACTATTACTTTTCTGCAAATCGTTACAATTGGGTCCCAAGGAGACATCAACCCATTTGTGCAGGGGCCCCCACTATTGCGGTACCGTTTGGAGGAAATCAGCCTTATTGGGGAAATCGTGTTTATCAATTATAGGAACCGGGCCAAAACCCATTATACGCGAAGAACTCAGCGCAAAACGGCTTGCTGCGGCAATATCGGAAGCCATTTGCAGCAAAGAAACGGCTGATAACGCACACCGCATAGGAGAAAAGCTTCGTGCTGAGGATGGCGTTGGAAATGCAGTGAAAATTATTGAAAAACAGTAGAGCTACATTGGAAAAGTCAAGAAGAGTGCAGAACCAGAACGCCCAAAACCTGCTCGTTAAGCGGCCAGGCCTCTGGCGGCCTGACGGTACATGGCGGGAACGAGGCCGCCCGGATTGGCGGTATAGATTCGCTCCCGATTGTGGTAGGTCATAATGTGGCGGAATACAATGCTCCCGACCTGGGCCATCGGCATTTTCCCAGTCTGAATCCGATAGAGCTTCTCTTTCTTCAGCGTGGCAAAGAAGCTCTCCATTGTTTTTCTTTGGTTTTGGACATAAAAATTTTGTCTTGACAAATGCGTTTGGTCACCATATACTTATGCCATGGATGAAGTTAGAAATATCAGACAAAAAATCGAATATGATATCCTGAGCTTAGCCATGGCCTATATGGAACTGGATAAAAAGACCCGTTACTATGGAACCGACGTCCCGATCTTCTATGCGGAAATTCATATGCTCTCGACCATCGCTAGGCATCCCGGCATCCATGTGGGGGGCTTGGCCGATCTCTTGGGCATCACCAAAGGGTCAGTTTCCGAAATTATCAAAAAGCTGGAGAGAAAGGCTCTGGTTTTAAAAGAAACGGATCATCATAATCTATCCAAGCTTTCACTGTGGCTGACTGAGAAAGGAGAAAAAGCGCATAGAAATCATATGCGCTACCATGCCATTCTGAACGGCATCGTGGAGGATGAGCTGAAAACCGCCTCGGCACATGATGTTGAGTTTTTGTCGCATTTTTTATCTGCAATAGCATCCACGTTAGTATCTAAAAGAGAAGAATTCGACGAAAGTATGGAGCACATTGAAAAATAAAATTTTTGATCCAAAGGGTATGGCTACCATACCCTTTTTGAAAGGCAGGAAGTTAGCGTAGTCTAACAATAAGGGAGGTTAACCTTTGAACTCGAAAACACTGGTCAAACAAATCAAAGCAAAAAACCGCGCGTCGAACATCTATATGTTCGTCAGCGTGGCTGCGGGGTTGGGAACGACGCTGCTGATGGTGTTACTGTTCCATCTCTTCGCAACTGGAGAATTGTCCCGGACGCACATTTGGCAAATCGGAGCAGGAATCGTCGCATTGCAGATTGCCAAAGCGGTCTTCCATGCCGTCGGACTTTGGCGGGCGCACGACGCCGCGTACAAATCGCTTGCCGATCTGCGGCTGGATATCGTAAACCATATGAAAAAGCTGCCCCTGGGCTTCTTTCAGAAGCGCAAGGTGGGCGATCTTGCAAACATCGTCAACCATGACGTGGAACAGATCGAAGTCTACCTCGCCCACTCCCAGCCCGAGATTGCCGCAACGACCGTCGTGGCCGTTCTGATTGCCGCAATTCTCTTCGCCGCGGATTGGCGACTGGCACTCTGCGTGATCGGCGCGCTTATTGTTGCCCTTGCGCTGCTTGGTCTGCTGTTCATGCTCTGGGACAGCCTTTTGAAGCGGTACAATCAGGCTACCAAGAAAATGGCAGAAGACCTTATGGAATATATCGCCGTCATGCCAGCCGTGAAAGCATTTGCGAAATCCGAAACCAAAACGGAGAAGCTTGTCGCGGGCATTAAGAACTATGTCCGCACTATGCGCCGCATGATGTTCGGTGTTTCCATTCCGCAGAGCGTAGTGCTGACGGTGCTGCAAAGCGGCATTTTTCTCGTCACCGTTGTCGGCATCAACCTGTTAAAGGGGGGTGACATCAGCCTGACACGCTTTGTGTTGGCTCTGGTGCTGTCCAATGAGTTTACCGCTGCCATGATTAAATATATGTCTTACGAACATGCCGGGATTTTGCTGAACCGCTCCGCGGAAAACATTTTCAGTATTATGGGAGAGAAGCCCGCCGCAGAGGCACGGGGTGTCGCTCTGGAGAATGGAGATATTGTTCTCAATCATGTCACTTTCAGCTACGACGACCGGGAGGAAGCATTGAAGGATGTCAGTGTGACCTTCAAAAGGGGCAGCGTGAACGCCATTGTCGGCGCCTCCGGTTCCGGAAAATCCACGATTGCCAACCTCATCATGGGGTTTTGGCAGACAAAGGAAGGCGACGTAACCGTCGGTGGGAAAAACATCGCCGAAGTTGGGGAAGGAGAGCTGTCTAAGCTCATCTCCATTGTCCAGCAGGAGTCTTTCCTGTTCAATACCTCGATTGCTGAAAATATCGCCATCGGGCGGCAGGGCGCGAGCCGGGAGGAAATCATCAAAGCGGCGAAGCTGGCCTGTATTCACGACACCATCGCCGCGCTGCCGCAAGGCTACGACACGCCCGCGGGCGAATCGGGCGTGAAGCTCTCCGGCGGCGAGCGCCAGCGCATCGCTATTGCGCGGGTCATTCTGAAAAACGCGCCGGTCATCATCCTTGACGAAGCCACCGCCGCCGTTGACCCGTATAACGAGCACCTGATCCAGCAGGCCATAACCAATATGAGCCGGGATAAAACGCTCATCGTCATCGCACACCACCTGTCCACGGTGCAGGGCGCGGATCAGATTGTTGTTATGGACGACGGGCGCGTAGTTGCCGCCGGAAGGCATAAAGAACTGCTGCAATCCTGCCCGCTATACGTAGACATGGTTACGGCGCAGGAGAATGTGGACAAATGGGAAATTAAGGAGGATGCCGTCTCATGCTGAAAAAGATACTCACCTTTACTTCAAGAAGCGGCAAGGCGCTCATTGCCGCCGCAACCGTCAGTTTTATCGCGGCGGAGCTGTTGTGGGCGTATTTTCTCTACATCGCCGTGGACACCATGAGCGGCCTGATGACAAACGGGGGTGAGGCTGACATCGGCAGGCTGATTGTCGCGGGCGTTACCCTACTCGTTGTCAAGACCGTTTTCGCCATCGTCGCGGACCTGACCAAGCATTTCGCCGGCTTTGATGTGGTGGAAACCGTGCGCCTGCGGTTGATTGGCAAGCTGAAAACCCTATCACTCGGTTTCTTCACAAACGAGAGGCTGGGCGAGGTAAGCACCGTGATCCACAAGGATGTGGACGCGATGGAGGGTGTGATCGGGCATTTCTTCTCTGTGATGTGGAGCGATATCGCCGTTGCTGCCATCATGGGAATCTGGTTATTCACAAAGAGTTGGGCGCTCGGCCTTTGTATGATTTCGCTCCTGCCCTTCGCGGCTATTGCGCTGTTTTCGGGCCTTCGCAAAAATCAGCGCGCCCAGCAAAAAACAAACAACGACCTCGCGGATATGGTGAGCCTTTTTGTCGAGTACACGAAGGGCATCCCGCTGATGAAGGCGTTTTCGGAGAATTCCACCTTTTTGAAAAAACTCGGCGGTAGCGTGAAATCCTTCGGCGAAAGCAGTCGGCGGCAGTCCAAGCTTGTCGCGGACTATAACGGGCGGTTTTTCTTTTTCTTTGAGCTGTCCAACGCAGTCATGCTGATTGTAAGTGTGTTGATGCTGGAAAACGCCAGCATCACGCCGAAGGTGTTTCTCTACTTTCTCATTTTTTCCACTCTGTTCTACAAGCCTTTTTCCAAGATGGAGATGTATTTTCTCGAGTATATCAAGGTGACGGACAGTTATCGCCGAGTGGCGGGGATATTGGAAACGCCTTCGGTCCCCATGCCGCAAAATCCAAAGAATACGGACACGTTCGATATTGCCTTTGAGAATGTCCATTTCTCTTATGTGTCTGGTGGGAACGACGAGGATTTCTCACTGAAAAATGTCAGCTTTCAGGTACCGCAGGGCAGCTTAACCGCGCTGGTGGGGCCGTCAGGCTCCGGTAAGACGACTGTTACAAATTTGCTGCTCCGCTTTTGGGATATAGACAGCGGCAGCGTCAGAATCGGCGGCATCGATATCCGGAAGATGGATTACGACACGCTTCTCTCCAAGGTCAGCATTGTAATGCAGAACGTCTATCTGACCGCTGATACGATCCTTGAAAACATCCGCTTTGGCAAGCGGGGTGCGACGCGAGAAGAAGTGATTGAGGCAACAAAACAGGCGCAAATTCATGACTTTATAGCCGGACTGCCCGACGGGTACGACACAAAGGTGGGGGAAAACGGTGTCGGCCTGTCGGGCGGGCAGAAGCAGCGGATTTCAATTGCCCGCGCCTTCCTGAAAGATGCGCCGATTGTGATACTGGATGAAATCACGAGTAGCGTCGATCCGGCAAATGAAGCCAAAATCCAGAAGGCAATCTGCACCCTTGCAAGGAATAGGACGGTATTGGTCATTGCCCATCACTTGCGTACTATACGTACCGCTGACCAGATCCTTGTATTTGACAAGGGAGAGCTTGTGGAGCAAGGCACACATGCTCTGCTTTTTGAAAAAGGAGGCTTATACGCGCAGCTCTGGCAGGCACAGGAGGCGGCCAAGGGATGGAAGATCGCATAAGCTTTTTCAACGCCATCCCAAAGCGTTCGTACGCGTGAATATGAAGGGCCGCATGGGTATCCGAAGGGCGCGAAGGACTCCATCAAGTTCATGGGAATCGGCTTCGGCATTGGCGGAATCCTGACCTTTTTGACCAGCGCTTTCCTGAACGTGACCAACAACGTCATCAGCTTTGTGAATGAAACCTTCTACAAGTGGAGATTCCAGCTGGAAGTGAACCCCATGCTGCTGGGCATCGGCTTTATTGTCGGCCTGCCGGTGGCGCTGACCATGTTCTCCAGCTCGATTCTGGCAAACTTCGTCATCACCCCGCTGATCGGTTATTTTGCCTCTCTGGGCCAGAACGCCCCGGACGTGTGGAATAACCCATCCGTGAGCATCAACGCCATGCAGGTCGGCGATATTGCCGGCAGCTATGTGAAATATATCGGCGCCGGCATGATGCTTTCCGGCGGCCTGATCGGCGCGATCCGGCTGATCCCCACCGTGGTCGCCTCCATCCGTGAGACCATCGATGCCAAGGCGGCCGGAAAGGGCGGCTCCCAGGAAACCATGATCCTGCTCGGCGGCATCGTGATCGGCTTCCTCGGCGGATTTCTGGTCTCCGGCGGAAACATCGCCATGGCCATTCTCACCACCATCCTGTCCCTGTTCCTGTCCGTTCTGTTTATCATCGTTGCCGGACGTCTGACCGGCACCATCGGCACCTCCAACCTTCCCGTGTCCGGCATGACCATCGCTTCCATCGTGATCGTCACACTGCTGTTCGTGGGCATGGGCTGGGGCGGCTCCGCCGATAACAGAACCCTGCTGCTGTTCGGCACTTTCATCGTTACCGCCATTGCCGCTGCCGGCGGCTATTGCCAGTCCCAGAAGGTCGTCTACATCATCGGCGGCGATAAGAATGAGATGCAGAAATACTATGCCGTCGCCAGCGTGGTGGGCGTCGCTGTTGTTACCGGCGTCATTCTGCTGCTTTCCAGCCAGCTTTCCATGACCGGCGACAATGTTCCGTTCGCTCTGCCGCAGGCCAACCTGATGGCGACCCTGACCTCCGGCATTATGTCCGGCAAGCTGCCATGGGTCATGATCATCTCTGGCGCGATACTCGGCGTGGTCTTCTTCCTGCTGAAAGTGCCCGTCATGACGGCTGCCATCGGTTTTTATCTGCCCATTTCCACCACTTCCATCATCCTGGTGGGCGCTTTGGCCCGCGTGTTTGTTGAAAAGCTCTCCAAGGATGGAAAAGAGCGGGATTCCCGGATTTCCAACGGCGTAAGCCTTTCTTCCGGCCTGGTTGCCGGCGGCTCCATTATCGGGCTCATCGGCATCATCTTCCAGGTGACCGGCGTGATCCAGGGGGTTACTCCCACCGGTTTCGCCGCCACCAACGGGATGGTTTTCCTGCTGCTGGTGGTGATGGTGATTGCAACCATCATCCCCATCATGAAGAGCAAGGTGCGGAATGTCGAGTAAAATAGATCGTCTTCTGGAGGTCGTTTTTCAGACATCGGACCGTTTCCCCTATGAAGTCGGCAAAGACGGCATCGTGACCGTGCTGGAAAAGCAGGACCATAAAATCCAATGTTTTTTCAGAAAGCTCCGGTTCCGGATCCCGGAATATAAAAAGACGGATCTGGATGCTTTCGGAAGTTATGTGTTTCTGCAGATCGATGGCAATCGGACCGTGAGGGAGATCGGAGAAAACCTGGAAGCCAGATACGGCGATCAGGTTCAGCCGCTTTACGAAAGGCTTTCTCTGTTTCTGAACTACCTCTATGGGAATTGCCACTATATAGAGAGGACAAACGGGGCCACGGATTCCGC
>ENA-UOOI01001561-UOOI01001561.1-fermentation-metagenome-genome-assembly--contig:-NODE-1561-length-23218-cov-3.597591_pt1 | contig 23218 bp, 15 predicted proteins | sample MGYA00245779_ERZ724027 | MGnify/ENA primary metagenome ERZ724027 (study PRJEB28704, sample SAMN03018318) | fermentation metagenome | biome: anthropogenic terrestrial biome; feature: soil; material...
TGCCACCCTTGAACGCCCTGGAGTATTCAAAGTCATATCCTTCCGGGGAAACTTTGCCGATGACGGTCGCTCCCTTTTGGGTGACAATTTCATACAATATCCCCATGGCATCCACGTAAGAACTGGGATAGATGGAGGCGTCGCCCAGCCCGAAAAGGGCTATGGTTTTTCCCGACAGATCCAGTTTTTCCAACTTGGGATAAAAATCATTCCAATCATCCTGTAAGTCCTGTACTCCCCAGGTGGATACGCCGAGGATAAGCACCTCATGTGTGAGGAACGGCGTTTCATCGCCTTCATAGATATCTGCAAGGGTAGGGGAGTAATCGGCCAGCAGTTGGGCTATTTTTTCCGCCGCATTCTTGGTGTGTTCGGTACTGGAGCCGTAAATAATCGCGATCGACTTCATAAGATGATATTTTTTTGTTAAACCGATGTATGTTGATAAAGTCGGCATACCTGTTGCCTGACTGTGATTTTAACTCTGTTGATAGTACAAAGTTAATATAAGTTTTAAATTTTTATGCATCTATGCGCGTATTTTTATGCATCTTTGTACACAGATTATCTTAGTCGGATCCATTCTGCCTCCCGGTATCCGAAGGGCGCGTAATACAGGCTATTTCTGTGAGACTGTCAGGAGGTCATCTATTTGTCAGGCCTGTTCCGGAATCGGGAAAGTTGTAAATATAATCAGTTATGTGTAAAACAAAAAGAAGAAAAACGTTTCATTCGGTCATCTATTCGTTTCTGATACTAAGTATTGTTTCATGCGGATTAAAAAAGGAAGAACAACAGATGGATCAGGATGATCAGCAAGAAACGGGTTGTGTGTATGAGTACGGGATATGCGTCGACTCTTTCGATGTAACCCATTATGAGATCGGACGCGGACAATATCTCTCTTCCATTCTGACTAATCTTGGATTTACAGCTACTGAGAGTGAAAAGATAATAGAAGCCGTATCTCCTTTTTATTCTCCTTCAAGATTACAGGTTGGAAATTCATATGCCGCGATCACCGATTCTACGTCGACTGTGAAATATGTTGTTTTTGAAAAATCCCGCACCGATTATACTGTGGTGGATCTGACTGCGGATACGATGAACGTGTATGATTATACAAAACCCGTTACCCTGAAGCGCGAATATGCCGAAGGCACCATCACCTCCTCCATGTGGAATGCGATCATCGATACCGGCGCACCCGCGTTGCTGGCACTTAAACTCTCAGACGTATATGTCTGGCAGATCGATTTTTTTGATATAAAAAAGGGAGATTCTTTCCGATTAATGTATGATGTAGCTTATATCGACGATACCACTATGGTGGGGATATCTTCCATCGAAGGGGCGGTTTTTACTCACCAGGGTAAAAAATACCAGGCTATCCCCTTTCAGCAGGATACTATAAGGGAGTTTTTCGATGAAGACGGCAATAGTTTACGGAAAGCGTTTCTGAAAAATCCTCTTGATTTTTTCCGTATTACCTCGAAGTTCTCCAATTCCCGCTTTCATCCCATTTTGAAACGTAGCCGGCCGCATCACGGGGTGGACTATGCCGCACCCACGGGTACACCCGTGAAAACAATCGGCGACGGGGTGGTAATTGAAAGGGGATTTCAACGCAACGGGGCGGGGAATTTTCTGAAGATAAAACACAATGCCGCCTATACAACTACCTATATGCATCTGAGCCGTTTTGCCAAAGGAATTGAAAAGGGACGTACGGTGAAGCAGGGGGAAGTGATCGCTTACGTAGGGTCTACGGGGCTGTCTACGGGGCCTCATCTCGATTTTCGCGTACACAGGAACAATCAGCCCGTCAATCCCCTGACCATCGAGTCGCCTCCCTGTCTGCCGGTGAAACCTGAACTGATGGATAGCTTTATGCTCGTGCAGAACAGGGTGATGTTTCAGTTAGACAGCTTACGGATGGCAGGGCAGATGTTTGCGCATACTACCGATTCTTTGACTCTTATACCATCCCATTCCTGATCGTATCACACGTATCCGGGGCATGCCGGCCGTCGCGTTTCTGAACCCGGAACAATAAAGGAAGAGGGGCATTGCCCCTCTAAGTTATCTGTTATTCCCCGAAACTGGTATATACCCTGAAACTGTTCGCCGGGACGGTGATGTCTTTTGTCGTAGAGGTAACATTCAGTGGGTCCTCCTCCGCATCCATATAGTTATACCATGTTCCGGTTTTCGGGAAGGTAGTTGTCGTTGTGATGGAGTTGTTGGTGAAGTTCCCTATTACCACCACCTGCTTCTCTCGGCCAAAGGAGGAAAGCGTGATAAACCGGCCGGTTTCCCAGAATGAGGGAGTCACGTCCCAGTTGAGTATGGCGGTGGCGTTGAACAGTTCCGGATGGTCGAAACGGAGGGAGATCAGTTTCGCATAGGTATCGTGCAAATCCTTTCGCTGCGGCACATCCATATATTCCCACTTCACCGGTTTTTTACCGGTACGTCCATTCTGATCGATCGAAACATCATATCCCATCTCACCGAACTGCCAGATCATTTTCGGGCCGGGGACGGTGAAGAAAAAGGCGGCATTGGTGGCCAACTGCGACATTTGCGCGTTGAGGTTTGTCTTGAGGATACCGTTACCCCATTGGGTCTGCTTATAGGCCGCCCGCTCCTCGTCATGGCTTTCCATATAGCTGACTAGACTGTTGGTCGGGCGCGAAGAAGAGGTGTAATAGGTTCCTGAAAAACCGGAGTCTTCCTTGTATCCCATCGCTGTTTGGCAGTAGGCATGGTTCATATTGCGCCAGACCATCATTCCTGCGTTGCTTAATTCTGTTTCTTCCTTATCGTCGGCAAAGTGCTCCAGGATCACGTAGGCGTCCGGTTTTACGGATTTGATGGTAGTATTATAATCTTTCAATATAGCTACGCGTGACGCGTCATAGACGTGAGCGTTCGCTTCGGTGCTGCTCTTGTTGGTAAACCCTTTGGTAAGGTCGAAACGGAAGCCGTCGACATTGTACTCTTCCAACAGGAATTGCAGGTTACGTTTCACGAAATCGCGTACCAACGCCGATTCGTGGTTGAAATCGTGGAATACGCTGTAAGGATGAGGTGCATCTACATTAAAATAGGGATTGTTCGCTGCCGTTTTGTTGTTCGCAGCGTTCCACCACATTCGGGCAAACGGATTGGAGCCCGTGGCGTGGTTGTAGACCACATCGAAAATTACCGCTATACCCCGCTGGTGGCAGGCATCGATAAATTGTTTGTACATCCTGTCGGTGCCGTAGGCCTTATCCATCGCGAAGAAGAATGCCGGGTTGTATCCCCAGCTGTCGTTGCCGTCGAACTCCTGCACAGGCATCAACTCGATGGCATTCACGCCGAGTGATTGCAGGTAATCGAGTCTGGCCATGGCGCCGTTGATATCACCGGTCCCTGTGAAGTCACGTAACAGCATCTCGTAGATCACCAGGTTGTCCGGCGCGGGTGTCTCGAAATCGGGTATCTGCCAGTTGTAGGATGCCTGCTGGATTTTGAATGTTGATACTATACCGATAGCCCCCGCAGGATAGGTTTTGTTATCTGGGTAAGTAGCTGCGGGTATCCATGGATCGTTGGACGGGTCGAGCACTTTGCGGGCATAAGGATCGGCTACCCGGATAGGGTCGCCACCGGCTTCTCCCACGTAATACTGGAACGCATACTCCTTAGCGGGGTCCAGCCCGGCGATGGTGAACCACCAGCATCCTGCCGTGGGGTCGTATACCATCTGCGATTGTTCGTCGTTGCTTAATGTCCAGTCGTTGAAGTTGCCCACTACATGGGCAAAATCTTTCCTTACACCGTTTTTATCCTTGTCATAAAGTACGAGCGTGACACTGCTGTTATTAATCACGTTGATACCGTATTGCAGCCCCGCGGGCATGGCAGCCGTTTTTGCCGGGGCGGGCTCGAACGCTTTGTATTTCGCATCGGCTACGCCGATAAACGAATCTTTATCGATTCCTTTCTTTGTGCCGTCGGCACTGCGGATAACGATGCCGAGCTTGTTAACAGGTGTTTCTCCCGATCCGAACCACTGCCGGATGGAGGGGGAGAGTTGGATGTTCCATGTGTTCTGTTCACCCTCTACTTTGGTCATTTTGCATTTGGCCAGGTTCTCTTCCCATTCGGCAGGAACATACAGCCAGGTGCCTTCCGAGACCACGCCGGTATGGATATATACATCGCCCGTGTAACCGGATAGCGGCGATGATGCAGATGCTTTAAGGGTGATGGTCAGCGCTTTATCGGCGTCGGCCTCCTGGGGGCTCCACGAAAGGCCAACCGGCACTTCAGGAGTTGGCTCCGGCTCCGGTTCCGGAGACACGACCGGATCCTCTCCGCAGGCGAATGCGAGAAGCAGAAGAAGGAGCAGGCAGAATTTTATAGAGTAAATTTTCATTATTCGCATGTATTATGGTCGGTTCATAATCAAAATAATATTTGTACAGTTCCCATACCGGTGCCCAAAAACCGGCATAGTGGTACTTTCATTATCACCTTACTTATTCCAGCACGAGGATCTCTTTGGGTGCAAGTGTGAGCGTTTTTCCCAGCGAAACATTTTTGCCCGAGAGCAGGTCTATCCACCCGGTTCTGTTTCCTATTGACTCGGTATACCGGTCAAGGTTTATCTCCACCTCGCCGGATGTCCCGTTCATAAAAATCAATACGCTTTCCTCTCCGAGGTAGCGTTCGTAGACATAGACGCCTTTTTGCAGTACATAATGTTTCATGTCCCCATAGGCGATCACGTCTTTGCCATGCCGCCAGTGGAGCAGTTTCTTCATGAAGTTGAATGCCTCGTTCTGCAATGCGTTACGCCCTTTCTCGGTGAACTGATTCACTTTGTCTCCGGGCCATCCGCCCGGCACGTCAAGGCGGATATCGCCGTCGCTCCTGCTTTTGGTGCCATGCATCAGCAATTCGGTACCATAATAGAGCTGTGGCGTACCGGGCATGGTAAGCAGGAAGGTGATCCCTTGCTTCCATCCGGACAGTTCCCCGGGATACTCCTTCAGGAACCGGTCGGTATCGTGGTTGTCCAGGAAGCGCAGTACATTGTAGATATCAGGATAGATGAAGTCGTAGGTCATATGGTCGAAGATGCCGTGCAACCCCCCGTTCCATTCGCCCGTCTCTTCGGAGAAAGCGGTATGGGAAAGGCCCATGAAGCGGAAGTCCATCACTGATTTCAGTTTGGTGTTGTTCGGGTTGAGCGGGCTGTTCCGCTGCCAGAAAGCGGTTCCGATAGGATTGTTGAGCCATGCCTCTCCCACTATGTTGTATTGGGGGTATTCTTTCTCTACAGCCTCAATCCAGTCGACCATCATATCGTAATCGGCATAGGGGTAGGTATCCTGCCGGATGCCGTCCACTCCCGAGTATTCGATCCACCAGATGCTGTTCTGGATCAGGTATTTCGCTACGTGCCGGTTCCGTTGGTTCAGGTCGGGCATGGTGGGGACAAACCAGCCGTCTACCATCTTGCTTTTGTCATACTCAGATGCGTAGGGATCGAAATACATCTCCTTCATGTGCGACGTTTGTACGTACTCGTCAAGGTTATTGAACCAGTCGGCTGAAGGGACGTCTTTCACCCAGGGATGGTCGCTGCCGCAGTGGTTGAAGATCATGTCCATCACCACCTTCATCCCTTTGGAATGGGCGTCGGCGATCAGCCCAGCATACTCCTCGTTGCTCCCGAAGCGGGGATCCACCCGGTAGTAATCGGTGGTGGCGTATCCGTGGTACGATCCTCCTTCCATATCGTTCTCCAGCACCGGGTTGAGCCAGATGGCGGTCACTCCCAGGTCGGACAGGTAGTCCAACCGTTCCGATATGCCTTTCAGGTCGCCGCCATGCCGTGCGCTGTGGTGGTTCCGGTCTACCGTATAGGGCATCCGCATCGGGATCTGGTCATTGGAGGGATCCCCGTTGGCAAAGCGGTCGGGCATGATCAGGTAGAGCACGTCGGACGAGTCGAAGCTCTCGATGTGGTACCTGTCCGGGTTCCGCTCTTTCAGTTCGTAGGAGTAGGAGAGCTTCCTGTTTCCCCCGGTGAACAGGATATCGAATGTTTCAGGACTGCTTCCCGAAATATGAAGGTAAAGGATCAGGTAGTTGGGGCTATCCAACCGTACCGACTCCTTGATCCGCACGTTGGGTGAAACCACTTCCGGTGTGTAATCCGCGATATGGTCGCCATACACCATCAACTGCAGTTCGGTTTCTTCCATGCCGCTCCACCAGAAAGCAGGTTCTATTTGAACGGATTGTGCCTGAAGCATGCAGGCAGCCATTATCCATGAAACTAAAAGGGGTAAAAAAAATGATCGCATACTATTCTTATTTGCCGGTTGTTTTTATCAGACTTTTTCTCACGATGACATGATCCGGGTAAATTTGCCTTCTGTACGGGGCTTAACGGGAAAGTTCTGTATGTTATTCCGCTGTTACCGGGAATTATCGATGAGATGATTATTACTCCATAAACGCGTCCAATGCCGCGGTGGGCTTTCCGTTGTCGCCCCACACGCTCAGCGCGTAATGGCTCCAGGAACGAGCTCCTTGCGGTTCCCAATAGAAAACTCCTTTGCCTTTTTCGTTAGGCACCTCTTTCACTTTCCGGATAACGGCTCGTAGCATATCGTGGGTGTTCCGGACCTTAAGGTCTTCGCCTCCTACTTCTACCACCATAACCTCTTTGTTGTAACGGTATGCCATATCGTTGAGGTTATGGCCCAGGTCGTCGATGATCTTGGTATAGTCGGGTTTCCCTTCTAACCAGTAAGGATAGAATGACATGCCGATTACATCGTATTTGGCGCCTTCTCGCTCAGCGTTATCGAACCACCACCGAAACCGTTCGTTGTTGTTTCCCTGGTCCACGTGCAGGATCACTTTCGAAGAGGGGCTCACCGCTTTGATGGCATCGTACCCGCTGTTGATGAGCGCTACCAGTTGGGGCCAGTTGTCGGTATGTCCTTCGGGGTGGATCATGCCCGATGGGATCTCATTGCCCACCTGTACCCATTCGGGGGTAACCCCTGCCTTCTTGAGTGCCGCCATCACCTCATAGGTGTAGTTGTAGAGCGCCTCGTTGAGCTGCTCGAAGCCGAGTCCCTCCCAATCTTTGGGTTTGTGCTGTTTAACCGGATCTGCCCAGCTATCGCTATAGTGGAAGTTGATCATCACCCGCATTCCCCATTCTTTTGCCCGTCTCGCCATTGCCACTGTCTCTTCCTTGCTGCAATGCCCGCTACGGGGATCATCGGAAGGATTCACCCATGTACGCAGGCGGATGGAGTTGATGCCGTGCTCCTTGAGAATCTTGAAGCAATCCTCGGGTTGGCCGTTATCGTTGTAAAAAACATATCCCGAGGCTTCCATCTGGGGTAGCCAGCTGATATCGGCTCCCAGGGACAGCTCTCCTGTCTTTTCGGGCTCTGCTGAAGAGGGGTGGCAAGCGAGGAGGGTGAGAGATAGCGCGGTCAGCAGGAGCGCATAGGTTCGTTTAATTGCCTGCATATGCCATTGATGTAGAGAAAAAGCGCGGGTATAGCACCGCGCTTTTTCATGAAATAAGTTACTGCTTTACTACGGTGGCCTTGTACGCGGTGGGATCTGACAGGTCGAGGGTGATCCGGTAGGTACCTTCTTCCGTCACGGCGATGTTATCGCCGTCATATACCATGTTGTTGAGATTCCCTCCCAGGTTGATAGTCCACTCGTTATTCGCCCTGAACTTGAATGCCTTAGCTTCCAGTGAGGTAGTCACCGTCCATAGCCCTGTCGCGGAATCGAAGTTCATGGGGGTAGAATTATCCCACCCGCTGGGGGTGGCATCGCCTATCAATCCCCATTCGGTTTTTACTGCCGAGTAAGTAAACGGAGAGCCGGAGAGATCCGCGTTCAGCCGGTAGTATCCTGTTTCACTGATTTTTAGGTTGCCCGCTCCGCTATCGTCGGACAGTATACCCTCGCCTCCATCGCCGTAGTTGGGCCCATCCCAGTTAGGCCCGGCAGTGAATTTGTACTCCTGGGCCCCGTCGAAGTAGACATACCCGTCATATGTGAAGTCGAAGTTACGGCTGTAGAGAGTGGGGGCTGTTTCCGGGTTCCATCCCTGGTGCCCGCCCGGCACGTAGAGTGTGAGGTTCATCTCGCCGATAAGCTCGATGGTGTAAGTGTACTCCATCATGTTAAGGGTGACCTTTACCCAGCCGGGTTCTATAACGCGCATAGCTTGCGATTTTTCGATGATGAGTTCGCCTTCCAGATCGGTATTTCCATCCACCGGGTTTCCGATTACGCCATCCCAGGAAGCGGCTTCTTTGCTCGATTTAGGAACAATTTTAAAGTATCCCTGCAAATTGTTTACCAGGATGGTAAAATACGGGTCTTCGTACACGTCTTTTCCACTGTGGCTGAATTTGTAATCGTCAAGGTCTTCGATATTCCATCCGGTGACATCTCCAATGAGATAATATTCCGTTTCGATAACCGGGCCGACGGGAGTCACGGTAATGGGTCCCAGGACTACAGGATCAGGCATTTGAGAAGAAGCAGTGCCGTCAACGATAAAATAGGTCGCGCGTAGATAGATTGTACGCGCAGTGGGCGCTTTCCCGTACAGGTTTTTCACTGCTTCATTGAGATTCCCGGCAGTGATAAAAGCACTGTTCTGGTTACTCGTCGAGGGGAGTTCTACCACGGAAGTAAATTCATTGCTCTTCGATGCCTCAAGAATAAATTTCACGGTAGCTCCTTCGTCCATTTGTGGGGTAGCGGTCGTCTTGATTGCCTCAAACGGAGCCTCCTCTGCCAGATCCTCTTCGTCGAAGATGAGGGGGGAGTTCACTCCCGAACCCAAGGTAAAGGTGAAGCCGTTTACCGATTGCGCTGTCTCTTGCTCATACGCTTGCGGAGGAGCAGCCACATGGTCGTACACATCCTCACACGCTGTAAATAATAAAACGGCGAGGAGCGTTACAAAAAGAGATATTTTATGTTTCATAATGATATTTTTTAAAGGAAACCTCTCCTCTGGATAAAGGAGAGTTTCCTGTATCGCTTATTATTCTATTTTACCGGTGTTCGTAGTAAAGTTGATATACAGTTTCTGTCCTGCGTTTCCGGTTATCCGGTCCTGGTCGTCTCCCGCGCCGCGAGGCACGAACACACCGTCGAATACGATGAATTCGGTGTGCCACCACTCATGTCCCGGTAGCTGGATGCTGGCACGCACTTCTCCTGTATTGGTGAATGCAGGTGAAACAAAGGCGGCATCAGCACCTGAGGACAGGTTGGGTACCGTGAAACGGTATTTTTCATCGGTTGTACCCCAGTTACCTCCGGCAGTGCCCCCCTGTAGGTGTACCTGCGGTGGGAAGAAGTCAACGGCATACTCATATTCACGGCCGTTAATGGTGGTGGTTACCACCACAATATACCATCCCGGATTGCCGATCTCTATATTACCTTCCGATTCAGCAATTCCCGCAAGGTTGACCGAACCTTCTCCAAAGGTCACCTGATTATACCCGAATTCGTTCCCATTCCATGCCATGGCGTAGTTGAACTTGATCTGGGCATTGGCACCTTCTCCGGTTTGCCCGAGATATTGCATTGCCCAGAATTTGCCGGGAGTACCCCATACCGGTATCATCTCCGTAGCTCCGTCCCAGTTCCAGTTTCCGGCAACATTGCCAATGATATACATATTCTCCGGCATCACCATCGGATCGAGTGCGAAATAGCCTTTTACCTGTGGCAGTGTGATGATATTCGATTTAACTGCCCCGTCGTTCTTCGTATTGAGTACAGAGGAGAGGCGTACATAGAGCGGATGCGGATCGGTGGGGTAATCACTCTCCTCGGTCACCCCGTGCATCCCCACCAATGCCAGTGCCAGGTCGGCAGCACTGATATTGAATCTGGCTGTGGTATAAGTGCCCGGAAGGGTCACTGCCTGTGCAAAGTCCTGCGTGAGAGATACCTCCACGCTGTAGATGGCCACTGCTGTAAACCCGTAATCAGGTTGAGAGGTGGTGAACTCAATCGTCTCCGTATTTTTCAGGTCGTAGATACCGGAGGCATACTTCGGCAGATTCAGCACAAAACTGTCCGGTTGCTGCAGTACGACTTTTTCATCCTCCTGGCACGACCAACAGAGCCCGAGAAAGGCCAGTAATACTATGATATTATATGTTTTCATCATCGTTCCTTCTTTTAGAAATTCATTTTATAACCGATCAATATCCCGTGTTTTGCGTCAGATTCTCATTGGCGCCTATATCATCGGCCGGTATCGGGAATACATTGAAGTGCTCCGCCACAGACTTTCCTTCCGCCACATTCCCTTTCCAGGGCCAGAGATAAGATGAGCCGGTGAGTTTGCCGAAACGAACCAGATCGGTACGGCGCTGTGCCTCATAGAAAAACTCACGTCCTCTTTCATCCAGGATATAATCCAACGTAAGCTCGCCGGCTGTAATAGTTGCGGCAGCATCATCGGAATAGGCACGCTTACGCAGGTTGTTCACCAACTCCAGAGCAGTTGCGGCATCGCCTCCGGTACCTCCTCTTAACACTGCCTCAGCATAATTGAGATAGATTTCACCCAATCTGAAGAGAGGGAAGTCGGTAAAGGCGATATTGCTGGGAGGCAAGGTGCCATCGCTGTTCCTGTTGTAGTATTTCACCACCGGAATTCCATTATTGGTGAAAAGGGAAGGGTCGGTGATTTCGTAACTTTCCGTCTTATCGGTACGTACCATGGAGAAACGGCTGTCCTCTTCATACCGGTATTCTCTCTCAAAGGTGGCTACAATTGATTTTAGCGCACGGTTGCCCTGCCATGCACCCACAGCGTTTACCTCTTCCTGCATATCGGAAGGCTCCGTGCTGCTTAAAAGAAAAGTCATCCCGCCCCAGGTCTGGGTATCTTCCCCTTCGTAACGGATGGGGAAAATCATTTCAACCGATTTGTGATTGTCAGCCTTGAATACATTCGCATACACCTGATCCAACTGATAGTTTTCTGCAAGCACTTTCTTGCTGTAGGTGATACTCTCGCTGTATTTTTTCATGCCGGTATATATTTCCGCATTCAGATACAGGCGGGAAAGGAGTGACCAGTTGGCTGCTTTATGTGCCCGCCCGTAACTGGAAGTGTCGTATCCCACAAAAGGATCCAGCATATCGGCTTCGCACTCTGTCAGTTCTTTTTCTATGTAATCGAACAGATCGGCTGCCATAATCTGAGGAGGAAGTGTGCTGCCTACGGGGCTATCCTCGTTCACAAAAGGTACGTTTCTAAACATATCGAGCAGATAGTAGTAAGCAAGTGCACGATGGAACCGGGCTTCGGCACGGAACGCCTGGATCCTGTCCTGATCGGCCTGGCTAACTCCCCTGGAAGATAACTTGTCCTCGCTTGTCTCCCTCAGTAACGCATTTGCCAGATTGATCTGGTAATAGAGCCGGTAATAAAAACCCTTGATGAATACGTTGCTTGAGGTCCATGTGATGTAATTCAGGTCGGGGATGCCGACATCATTCCAGGCGCAGAGCGCTTCGTCGGTAGGCAGCTGTTGCAGATTCCAGAGCCCTCTGAGAAAAGAGGCCTGGCTACCGCCATCCACGCCTGCCACATCCGGGTCTCCGTCGCCGCCGCTGTTGCCGCTGATAGCCATCCCTGCATAGATCTTTGCCAATAATTCCTGGTACGGCCCTATTTCACTGCCGAATACCACTTCCGACACCAACTCCTCAGGGTCGAGCGGGATGGTGTTCAAATCGTCGAGGCAGGATGAAAGTCCCGTGACCGTCAGGCTGATTACGACGAAAAACAGTATTGTATGTTTTTTTACAGTCTTCATATTTGTATAGTATTAAAAATTTAAATTAAGCCCCAGGATGAACACACGCGGGTGCGGATAGATATTGTTGTCGATACCGTCGTTGGTAAACTCCGGATCGAGTCCGGCATAGTCGGTAAAAACAAACGGATTCTGCACAGTGAAATGGATTCTTCCTGATTGTTGCCGATGCAATAGATGGGTGAAATTGTACCCTACAGAAATATTATCCATTTTCAGGAAAGAGGCGTTCTGGATATAATGGCTCGACTGGTACTGCACCGCATCAAAGTTGGTGTAGGTGGCGCTGTTCACTCTGTTCTTTAACCAGCCTGACGGATCGTACGTGGTATTCCTTGATTCGCGGTTCGATTGGATATTGTTATAGGCATAATTACCGATGTTGGCCCGCAAAGAGAAATTGAAATCCACTTTTTTGTAGGATAACTGGGAGGATAAACCCATGAATACGTCGGGAGCAGCGTTTTTATAAACGATAAGATCCTGTTCGTTGATTGCCCCGTCGGCATTCTGGTCTACATAAACACCTTCAAGAGGTCTTCCCGCATCGTTATATACCTGTTCGTACACATAGAATGAACTTGCCGGGTAATTGACGCTGTGAATAGCAATATTGTTACCGGTACCGCCGTCAATTCCGCCAAACCGTACACCCACATAGCTGGGATCGTCATTGATGGTCAGTTTGGTAATACGGTTCTGATTATAGGTCACATTGTAACTCAGATTCCAGTTCCAGTCCTTACTCACAACGGGACGGCCGGTGATGGTAAACTCCACGCCCTTGTTCTCCAATTCGCCTACGTTGGTGAGCAACTGGTTGCTGAAATTGGTTCCCGCCGCGATCCCTACCGTGTTTAGCAGGTCGGTGGTCTTGCGGTAATATACATCAAAAGCCCCGGAAATACGGTTGTTCAGGAAACCGTAATCTATTCCGGCATTATAAGTGGTTGTTTCTTCCCATTTAAGGTTCTCATCGTATGCCAGGGGGCGAATCAGGGATACCATCTGATCACCGAAGAAATAATTGGCACCGGCCTGACTGTAGCTGTAGCGTCCCATCCAGGGATAGTCTCCGCTACCCAGGTTCTGCTGTCCGGTAACCCCGTAACCGAGCCGCAATTTCAGGTCCGACATAACATTGCCCGTATCTTTCATGAAGGGTTCATTGATGATTTTCCAGGCAAAGGCAGCAGACGGGAAAAGTCCCCATTTGTTGTCGGGACTGAACCGGGACGAACCGTCGTTACGCAATGTGAATGTCCATAGATAACGGTCCAACAAGGAGTAATTCAAACGTCCGAAGAAGGAGATTACGAAACTTTCGGTGGAATAATCGTTGCTTTCCCTATAATACGCCTCCCCTTTTTCGGCAGCCATAGCAGCCGAGTAGGGGTAGATATCTTCGGACTCATTGTAAAAGCGCTGCCATGAATACCCTCCCATTGCATCGAAGCGATGTACACCTGTCTCTTTTACATAATTCAGATAAAAATCGAGCAACGTATTTTGCTTGTACTGGGAATAGGTACGGTTGTCACCCCAACCCGCTTTGTAATTTCCCCAGGTATATGTCATCGGAGAGTTATCCTCAATAATCACATCGCCATTGCTCTTGGATAGGTCATACCCTAGATTGAGGTTGGCCCTCAATCCATCCAGGAAGGGCATAAGGTAATCGAGTTGGAGATTCCCGATGCTTCTGTAAACTTTGGAATTATCATGTTTCTGCTCCAGGATGGCAAGCGGGTTGGCCAATGCAATGTCGATAGGTGTTCCGGAGGGCCTGAGTGTCATATGATAACCATTTCCATAGGGAGAAGGTGTTTCCGTGTAAACAGGCATGGTGGGGTCGAACTGAGTGGCTGCATTGATCGCTCCCTGATCTGCAAAGCGGTTGGTGATATACATGCCTTTTGCATTTAATTGTACCCTTAGCTGATCGTCGAAAAAGGCAGGACTCAGATTCACACTTCCGGTGAATCTTTCCAGATTGGATGTCCTCAATATCCCGTTTTCGTTGGTATATCCCACGGAAACGCGATAGGGGAGTATCTCTCCTGCACTGCCCGATGCGCTCAGATTGTGATCGGTACTGGCAGCTACTCTGAATATCTTATTCTGCCAGTTGGTTTCGGTATTGCCCAGGGCGGCTGCCTGCTGGCTGTCTTCTCCAAAAGAGGAGATGACATAATTTCTGAAGGTGGGAGCGTCCATCACATCTACTGCCCCGGTACGGGTGCTCACGGAGAAATTGCCATTATAGGCCAGCTTTATCTTCCCGGAGTGTCCTTTCTTGGTAGTGATGATGATCACCCCATTGGACGCCCGGGATCCGTAAATAGCCGTGGCTGACGCATCTTTCAACACGGTGAAGGTTTCAATGTCGTTTGAGTTAATCGTGCTTAACGGATTTGACATTCCGCTCACGCTGGTAGTGTTGTCCACCGGTACGCCATCGATCACGATCAACGGATCATTGCTGGCTGACATGGAAGAACCGCCCCGAATGCGTATGTTTGCTGAAGAACCCGGTGCACCGCCTGCGGAAATGACACTCAAACCGGCCACCTGACCTGCCAGCAGATCGGAAGGGGATGTAGCTAAACCTCTGTTAAGTTTGGTAGCATCTACCGCTACCACAGCGCCCGTCGCGTCATCTTTTCGTACCGTACCATAACCGATTACCACCAGTTCTTCCAGCATTTCGGTGTCCTCCTCGAGGATCACAGTGATCGTGCTTCTGTTGTTGATGGATATTCTTTGCGGCCGGTATCCAATATAGCTTACCTCCAGCACCCCGTCCGCGGGAGCCTGAAGGGTGAAATTACCGTCATAGTCGGTAACTGTTCCGGAAGAGGTACCCTGTATAAGAATATTGGCGCCGATAACTGGTTCGCCGGCAATATCCGTGACCGTTCCCCTCACATTTATCGTGGCGCCGGTTTGGGCGCTGGCCGATAAAATCATTAGCATGCCCGATAATATCGTCATCAGGAACGCTTTCATAGTTTTTTTGAAATTCACATACATATTGTTGACATTATAAGATTAACTGATTAATACTCACTTCATTCTCTACAAAGTTGCGGGTATCACAAACAATAAAAAATGAAAGGTTAAGGAATATTTTCATTATTATATTATTGACACCTCACTTCTGACGTCAAAGTTAGATTTTCTTAAACGGGACAGTATTGAAATGAAGTTAATTAACCTCGTTTGCTTGTGCAAACGATTGCATTTTTCAGCTATAAAAGATAAACTATCAATAAGTTAGGCTAGGGGGTGTGAAAGTATGAAAATGATCATCCGAAGCGGCAATGTATGTGATCAGAACAGGAGTGTCCGCTATATTCTTGTCTTTTTGACGTTTTTAAGTACGATCTGGAGTATCGGTGATAGATAAGCCCGGATCAACTTATTATTTTTTATTTTTTGCTTTTCTTTCGCGTTTTAACTTGGGGAGTATCATTTTTTTTCTTCCGGCACTACCGGCGATCCTCTTTCTGAGCAACATAAGAAACCGTTTGCTGGGATTGCTTTTTAAATAAGACTCAATGTGGCGGGCGCGTTTTTCTTCCAGTATCTGGTTTATCTCGATGAGAATACCCGACTCTTCCACATCACCGAATTCATCATTGATGGCGGTGCCGAAAAAGCGCATGGTGGGCGATAAGCTCATATAGGCATTGATCAGCGGCGGGATATTGTAACCGAGAGCGCGTACCTCTTTGTTTAGCGTTCGGTAATCCTCACTGAACTTTTTTCCGGTAAAGAGTCGCTTCATCTGGTCGATATCGGTATTTGTCATGAGCGGATCGATCGGGCTTACCAGCCTTTCGCTGTCGGGAAAATGCTTGTGGAGGAAATAGAGTATCATATTACGTGCATCCTTATTATAGGTGCCGTACATGGTTACTTTTCCGAAAAAGTACCTGATCTCCGGATCGATAACGGTGAGCGCACCCAGTCCGTCCCAGAGGTTGTCGAGTGCGAAGATCCCCTTCCTGCCCAGCAAAGTCGATTGGTATTCGAGCGAGACGAATGAGCGACCCAGTTCTACCGTATACGGCAGGTATTCCGATATAAATCGCTGCGAAAAATTGTAGAGGTGGGCGGTAGCGAGTATCGGTTTATTATGTTCGTCAAATTCCACATCCGAGCCGTAAATAAAACGGTAGCCGCCCAATATTTCCTCATTCTCGGGATCCCATACGATCAACTGGCGGTAGGGGACGTCCATCGTGTCATATTGATCGATATCAGCTTTCAGCCCTGTTCCCCCGCCATAGTGGCGAAAGGCGATCTCACGCAACCGGCCTACCTCCTTCATCAGGTTAGGTGAGTCGTGTGCGGTAAAGACGTAAATCTCGTTGTTGGCCTTGTTGGTTACCCTAACCCTTTTTTGAACGGTCAGCTCACTTTTTATCAGGTTTTTATCGATAGGATCTATGATCTTCTCCATATTTTTCTTTTTATTTTATTAATGAGCCATTATTGCTCCATCGAGTAAACCACGTCTTTTACATACTGCGCCCATTCGAACGGTGTTCTGGATCTGTCGAACATTTGCCGGGGAATGGGTTTGCCAAAAGTGATGGTGAATGACCGACCGCTGTTTTTAAACATTTCATCCGGCAGCCGGATCAGTTCGATATTGAATTTTATGCCGGATGCCTTGCGGAGATTGGCAAAGTTATAAAAGAAATTGGAATTCCTTCCGGCAAAATGAACCGGAATAATATCCCTTTCATATTCAACTGCTTTAATGATAAAGCTTTTCATCCATTCCGGATCCCTGATCTCACCCTTTTGTTTTCTGGAGCATAATCCGGCGGGGAATGTGATGATCTGGTTGTCGGACGCATAAGCTTCATTGATCGCCCGGGTTGATCCTTTGGCCTGGGATCCGTACTTGTTGATGGGGACAAAGATAGGTTTCAGCGGATCAATATAATAGAGTACATCGTTCACAAGATATTGAATCTTTCCGTTGTACTTTTCTCCGAGGAATGCCGAAAGACAAATACCGTCGAGGCCCCCCAGCGGATGATTGGACGCAAAAACAAATCTTCCTTCACCCGGTATATTCTCTTCTCCCCTGATGTGAAGAGTGAGGTTGAATTCCTTATCCACGAGCGCACGCATAAAGGCCACCCCTTCCAGTCCCTGATTCCGCTCCAGAATACCATTGATGTCATCCTGATGGACAGTCCGTTTGAGGTAGTTGATCAGAAATTTCGGAATTTTATTATAATATTTGGGTGATTTATCTCTTAAAATGCGGTCAATATCAACCCGAAATCTATTGTGACTCATTACGTCGTCTCTCCTCCTTCTAATTTGTCGCAAATGTACAAAAATAGTGGATAAAAGATGGCAATCAAGGTAAAAATCTTCTTTTCGGGAATAACCGGTGAAAAATTTCCCATGCTTGCTCTGTGTATAATTAATTGATAATTAATTATATATAACAAATATAACAGCTGTTGATAACTTTTTTGTAGATTTTTGTGTGGAAATGTGGGGAAAAGTGGATTATTTTGTACTTTTACCGCGTTATAAGTAGATATGCTACAGTTTCTGGGAAATATAGAAGCCAAAGCCGATGCAAAAGGAAGGATCTTTGTACCGGCTATCTTTCGCAAACGCTTGCAGGGCGAAGGCGAAGAATTTCTTGTGCTTCGTAAAGATATTTTCCAGGAATGTCTTGTGCTTTATCCCGGAAGTGTATGGGAGAAGGAGATCGAGGCGCTTCGCGGGAGATTGAATAAATGGAACAGAGAGCAGCAGCAGATCTTCCGCCAGTTTGTATTGGATGCCGAAAGGCTTGAGATGGATGCAAACGGACGAGTGCTTATACCTAAACGTTATCTGCAAATGGTTTCCATTGAATCGGATGTTCGTTTTCTCGGTGTGGATGAAACTATTGAGATCTGGGCGAAAGAGAAACTGGAAAAACCATTGGTTGATCCCGACGAATTTTCATTGAAATTACAGCAATTAATGGAGTGAAAAAATGACTTCACAAGGCAGACAGAATGAAGCAATATATCATACGCCGGCGTTGCTTGACGAAAGCGTCGACGGGCTGAATATCTGTCCCGGGGGGGTGTATGTTGACGTTACTTTTGGCGGCGGGGGGCACTCCCGTGAAATACTGAACAGGTTGGGGGCGGAAGGGCGTCTCCTCGCTTTCGACCAGGATGAGGATGCTGCCGGAAATATTCTTGCCGATCCCCGCTTTACCTTCGTGCACGGTAATTTCCGCTTCCTGAGAAATTTTCTCCGGTACCACGGTGTGGAAGCGGTGGATGGTGTTCTGGCCGATCTGGGTGTGTCGTCGCATCATTTTGATGTTTCCGAACGGGGTTTTTCGTTTCGTTTTCCGGGCGCGTTGGATATGCGTATGAATCGCCATATCCAAAAGAGAGCTGCCGATATTCTCAACGAATATGAGGAGGAGAGGTTGTCTGAGCTTTTTTTCCGGTACGGCGAGTTGAGGAACGCACGGCAGATAGCTTCGGCCGTAATACGATACCGGCAAACCAGACAAATTGAGGAGACCGGTGACCTGATGGCAATCCTGGAACCTTTCGCGCGCAGGGAAAGAGAGAAAAAAATGCTGGCACAGGCCTTTCAGGCGCTTCGCATTGAGGTGAACGGCGAGATGGAAGCATTGAAGGAAATGCTCTTGCAGGCCTTACGGGTGCTGAAGCCGGGCGGGCGTTTTTGCGTGATCTCATATCATTCGCTGGAAGACCGCCTGGTGAAGAATTTTTTCAGGACAGGCAATTTTGAGGGGGAGCCGGTCAGGGATTTTTACGGAAACGTGGAGACGCCTTTCACGGTGATCAATCGCAAGGTGATTGTTCCTTCTGAAGAAGAACAACAGCGAAATCCGCGTTCAAGGAGCGCCAAACTGCGTATTGCGGAGAAAAAGGGTGAATGTGATGATTTACTAATTTGAGGATTTGTTGATTAATCTGCAAATCGGCACATCAATAAATCGGCTATCAATATATATGAAATTTAAGTTCGATAACATACGCAAATCGTTTGTCCGTGTTTTTGGGGGGAGTGTCCTCACTGAGGGCTTCTTCCTCAAAAACATGAGATTTGTTATTGTTATCGTAATGGTCATGTTCCTGTTTATCAGCCACCGTTATAAGGTGCTTCAACGAATGGCGGAAATAGAGAAATTGCAACAGGAACTCAGGGATGCAAAATATGAGTCGCTCACCATTTCTTCGCGTCTTACCGAGGCGAGCAGGCAGGGTGAAATTGAACGGCGTATTGAAGAGGCCGGTCTGGAGTTGAAAGTGACGAATGAGCCCGTCTATTATATAGATAAATAAACAGATCGTTTCACAGAAAATGAAAAAACAGAATCGGAATAACAAACGTGCTATTTTGGGCAGATACGGATTTATTGTCGCCCTGTTAATGCTGTTTGTCGTGATGATCATTTTTTCTGCCGGTAAGATCGTGTTTACTTCCGAAGGGAGAAAATGGCGCGAGGTAGGTGAGAAGGAGACCGTCATTAAGGATCGCGTGATCCTGCCCAAAAGGGGTAATATTTATACTTACGACGGCAAACTGTTGGCTACCACAGAACCGCTTTACAGTATATATATGGATTTCTGGGCCGAAGGAATGGAGCAAGATACACTTGCCAAATATGTGGGCGATCTGTCGGTAGCACTGGCTAAGAGATTTCCCGACAGAACCGCACCCCAGTATAAGACTCTGATTATGAACGGGTGGGCGATGCGGGAAAAGGAAGAACGGCAGATCCGGGAAAATCAGGCAAAAGGACTCGACAAGCGAGTACCGATCCGTTCCCGCTATGTAAAGATATTGCGTAACGATATCTCTTATGTCGATTTAAAAGAGATACGCACCTATCCGTTCTGGAACCAGCGATCCAACCGCAGCGGACTGATCGCCGAAGAACGGAATGCCCGTAAAAAACCTTTCGGCAATTTGGCCAACCGTACGGTCGGCAGCGTGTACAAGGATATTGACAAGGGCGGCGCCAGCGGTCTAGAGTTAAAATATGACTCATTGCTCAGGGGTGTTTCCGGCGTGAAATTCCGCCAAAAGATACAGGGCAGATGGATGGATGTAGTGGAGAAACCGGCCGAAGAGGGATGGGATATCGTCACCACTATCGATGCCGCGATACAGGATATTACCGAGCGGTCCCTGCGGGAAAAGCTGATAGAGACGGAAGCCGAGTCGGGAACAGCTATTATCATGGAGGTGGCGACCGGTGAGATAAAGGGGATTGTCAACCTCGACCGTCTGAGTAACGGGGAATATGCCGAAGGAAACCCCAACGCATTCTCCTATATGAACGAACCGGGTTCCACCTTTAAGACGGTGACCACGATGGTGGCGCTCGATGACGGGGTAGTAACCCCCACCGACTCATTTTATGTGGGGACGGGCCTCTTTCAGTATAATAAAAGGTGGGTCAGGGATCATTACTGGCGCAGGGGACAAGACAGGGGATACCTCACGGTGGCCGAAGGGATAGCTGTCTCGTCGAATGTGGTGATGAGTAAGATTGCATTGAAAGGATACGAAGACAATCCCACGCGATTTGTGGAGGGAATAGACCGCATCGGCCTGCGGAAGCGGCTCACATGGGATGTGCCCCTCAACGGGATAGAGGGTACCTCATCCATCCGTTATCCCGATGACAAGGCCAATTACTGGTCCAGAACAACCCTGCCCTGGATGTCGTTCGGGTATGAAACACAGGTGCCGCCCATCTATATGCTGATGTTCTATAATGGGATCGCCAACGGTGGAACCATGATAAAACCCTTTATCGCCAAACAGTTCATCGATAAGGGAAAAGTGGCAAAGAACATTGAAGCGGAGGTAGTGACCCCGAAAATGTGTAAGGAGACCACCCTGGAGCAGATCCATGAGATGCTGTTGAAAGTGGTGGAAGAAGGAACAGCCAAAGTGGTGGCCTCCGACTATTTCACGATAGCCGGTAAGACCGGTACGGCGCAGATCGCTTCCGGAGGCGCCTATGGCGGGTATTATGTCTCATTCTGCGGCTATTTTCCTGCCGAGGAACCGATGTATACTATCTTCGTAGGACTGAGAAAACCGAAAGGAGTGCCCTCCGGCGGAGGAATGGCGGGCATGGTTTTTAAAAATATAGCAGAGCAGACTTATTTGCGGAAGGTATGGCTGGATGTGGGGGCTTGTAGGATAGACTCTGCATTGCATAAACAACCCACGCTGAAAAACGGTAACTGGGATCGTAACCGGTCGCTGTTGAGTTCGCTGAATTTTCCGGCGGAAGGTCCGGCAGAAGCAGCCGAGTGGGTGAAGATGAAGTATGACAGTACTGCTTACCGGTCGGAAGCGCTTGCGCTGAACAGTGCCCTTATTCCCGATGTACGGGGAATGGGCGCCCGTGATGCGATCTATCTGCTGGAAAAATCGGGATTGAGGGTGAATCTGATCGGAGCGGGAAAAGTGGTGTCCCAATCGCTTTCGCCCGGCCAGAAATTAGTGAAGGGTACTACCGTCACCATTACAATGAGATAGTACTAACGGGACTAATGTGTCAATATGCCAATGGGCCAATGAGATAAGGTGCTCCTGGTTCCTGGTTTTAAAAATATAGAGAGTATGAACCTGAGTAAATTAATTGAGGCTTGTGATCTTGTTGCCCTGCGTGGTAACGGTGAAGCGGAGGTGACATCCATTACCTCCGATTCACGTACGGTAACACCGGGATCTCTCTTTATCGCAGTAGAGGGCATCTTTACCGACGGACATGCTTACATCGGTAAAGCAATAGAACAGGGAGCGACTGCGGTGGTGTATGATAAACCGATGATCGAGGAATATTTTTCCCGTGTTACCTATGTACAGGTAAAGCAGAGTACGGTAGCGCTCGCGCAGATAGCCTCTGCATGGTACGGAAACCCCTCTGCATTGTTGAAGCTGGTCGGCGTTACCGGAACAAACGGGAAGACAACTATCGCCACATTATTATACGATACGTTCCGTCATCTGGGCTATCCTGCCGGATTGTTATCTACAGTAGCCAATTATGTGGATGGTGAGCGATATCCCACTACGCATACCACGCTCGATCCGATCACACTCAACGCTTATCTGCGTAAGATGGTGGATGCCGGCTGTGAATATGCCTTTATGGAGGTGAGTTCCCATGCCATACACCAGAAGCGTGTGTATGGCCTCCGTTTTGCCGGAGGCGTTTTTACCAATCTCACCCAGGATCATCTTGATTACCATAAGAATATGCTGGAATACCGCAATGTGAAGAAAGCTTTTTTTGACGACCTTCCGGCTGATGCATTTGCTTTGACCAATATCGATGACAAGAACGGTACGGTGATGGTGCAGAATACCAAGGCTGCCAAATATACCTATTCAGTGAGAGGGATGGCCGATTTCAAAGCCCGCATTTTCGAAAAGCATTTCGACGGTACCGATATAGAGATAAACGGAAAAGGTCTTTCCGTGCAGTTCGTAGGCACTTTTAATGTCTATAACCTCGTGGCAGTGTATGGTGCCGGCATTCTTCTCGGACTCGATGAGGAGGAACTGCTCCGGACCCTCTCTCTGTTAAAACCGGTGGCAGGAAGATTCCAGACATTCCGCTCGCCCCAGGACTATACTGTTATCGTCGATTATGCGCACACTCCTGACGCCCTTTCCAATGTGCTGAATGCCATTCACGGAGTGCTTAACAGCAAAGGAAGAATTATCACCGTGGTGGGTTGTGGCGGTAACCGCGACAGGACCAAACGGCCGATTATGGCGCGTGAGGCGGTGCAGTCAAGTGATAAGGCGGTATTTACGTCTGATAATCCCCGATTTGAGGAGCCGGGAGAAATCCTTCAGGATATGCTCGACGGGCTTACCGAGGAACAGAAAAGTAACACTCTCACCATCACCGACCGCCGGGAAGCGATCAAGACCGCCTGTGCGCTGGCAAAGGCGGGAGATGTAATTCTCATTGCCGGCAAAGGCCATGAAGATTATCAGGAAATAAAAGGGGTAAAGCACCACTTCGATGATAAGGAAGAGGTAGAGAAGATTTTTAGTAAACTAAAAACTAAAAGTGAAAAGTGAAAATTATTCATCGTCACATCAATAAATCAGTAAATCATTAAATTCAAGAATGTTATATTATCTTTTCGCATATTTAGACCAACTTGATTTTCCCGGAGCGGGTATGTTCCAGTTTGTGATGTTCCGTTCCGCCATGGCAGCCATCTTCTCCCTGTTGATCGGGGTCT
>ENA-UOOI01001562-UOOI01001562.1-fermentation-metagenome-genome-assembly--contig:-NODE-1562-length-23204-cov-32.333103_pt1 | contig 23204 bp, 22 predicted proteins | sample MGYA00245779_ERZ724027 | MGnify/ENA primary metagenome ERZ724027 (study PRJEB28704, sample SAMN03018318) | fermentation metagenome | biome: anthropogenic terrestrial biome; feature: soil...
TTTGTCTGCAACCATGGCTATGAATTCTGAATTTGTAGGTTTTCCCTTGCTGTTATGAATGGTATAACCGAATATCTTATTTATGGTTTCAATCTGTCCTCTCGACCATGCAACTTCTATGGCATGTCTTATGGCTCTTTCAACGCGGCTGGCTGTTGTATTGAACTTCTTTGCTATTGAAGGGTAAAGTTCCTTTGTGACTGCGCTTAAAAGCTCTATATCGTTGACAACCATGAATATTGCTTCTCTAAGGTACAGGTAGCCCTTTATATGTGCCGGTACGCCTATCTCATGTATTATATTGGTAATCTCGGCTTCAAGATCATTATCCGTGAAACCGGATTTTTGTTCCTCATTAAGAAGCAAAGGCCTTCTGATCTCCTGGCTGGCAAGATTGCTGTTCATGAGCTCTCTTATCCTGTTTACAAACACATCGAGTTTAAATGGTTTTACAACATAATAATCGGCTCCGAGATTTATAGCGCGCTGTGTGATTTTATCCTGTCCTACGGCCGACAATATGATTATCTTGGGTATGCTGGGAAGGTCTGACGTATTTAGCTTTTCAAGAACCCCTAATCCATCCAGATGGGGCATTATTATATCAAGCACCAGCACATCGGGAGATTCCTCAGATACCAGCTTAAGAGCTTCCACTCCATCTTTCGCTACTCCCACAACCACAAAGTCGCTTTCTTTTTTCATGTAATCGCAAAGTATATTGCAAAACTCCTTGTTGTCATCAGCAATAACTATTTTTATTTTCTTTTCCTCCATTTCTCTCCCCCCACATTAAATTATTTTCCATATGTTAACAATTATCTATTCGACAAACTGTTAAATATTCCTTCTTAAAAAAATAAATACTCAAAATATTTTTTATAATTAATTTATTCGCTATCAAAACATAATAAAAATAGTTTGAATCTAGCAAAGTATAAAGTTTTTGCACAATATATGTTAATACGATGTATCGATTTATACTATAAAATCAACTATATAGAGAAATATATGGATAACCAAATTTAAAAATAAAAAAATTAGAAAATTTTCAATTTAAAACTTGGTTCATTATAAAAAAAGGAGGAATATCCTCCTTCATTTATAACCTGCGATTTTTCATATATGCCTATTCCGGCTTCTTTAAGCATCCATTCTATATATATTCCATATCCCATATCAGGCCTGTTTATGAATACATGGGTTACAGCACCTACAAGCCTGCCGTCCTGTATTATCGGGCTTCCACTCATCCCCTGTACTATGCCGCCCGTTTTCCCTAAAAGCTCCGGATCGTTTACCCTTATTATCATGCTTTTGGGATTTGGTTTGGTTTGATTCGTCAGTTTTTCTATTACAATGTCATATGCCTTTACATCGGTACCGTTTATTGTCGTAAGCATTTTTGCCGGGCCTTCCCTTATCTGATTTTGAAGGCCTATCTGTATGGGTTCGCTATATATATTGTTCACTACCTTTTTATAAGCTTTTCCGTAAATGCCGCATATAGTATTCTTTTTTATGACCCCTATCTCATCTTCATCGTCTATAAAAAGTCCCTTTAATTCTCCCGGTTTTCCCCTTACTCCAGGTTGAATCGATATAATCTTAGAAGGGACTATCTCCCCTGTGTCCACAGACAGCATTACGCCCGTATCTATATCGGTGATAGGGTGGCCGAGCGCGCCGAAACTTCCATCAGAAGGGCAATAAAATGTCAGAGTTCCTACACCTGCGGTGGAATCCCTTATCCAGGCACCTATCTTATATCCCCCATCATCTTTGGACTTTACAGGCTTTATCGACAACTCGCTTTCCTTTCCATCCCTTATGATCGTAAGCTTTAACGGCTTGCCTCCCGACATGCCGACCAATCTGGAAACATGGTCGCCATCTTTAACTGATGTTCCATTTATTTTCAAAATCGTATCCCCTGCCTGCACTCCGGCTTCTTCTGAAGGATTGTATTGTTTGCCGTCGGTTCCGGCTACAGGAGAAATTCCAACGACCATAACTCCTTTTGTCGTCATCTTTACACCTATAGGTTGGCCGCCGGGTATCACCTCTATTTGGGGAATTACGTTTACAGTTATATGCTTTATCGGTATATGGCCGAAAAGCTTTATGTCAAAATCAGTCTTTCCATACTTACTAGATTCCAGTGTTAAAGGTGAGGATAAGCTAAATTTCAATTTCCCGTTTTTCAAGCTTGTTCCGTTAAATTTCAATATTTCATTTTCCCTTGTGTTTATGCTTATATTTATCGGAAGTTTAATATCAAATAAATGCTGCTCACCTTCAAGCAGCAGTATATCGTCAGGCATTTCAGAAATCCTAATAAAAATAAGTGAACACAAAATAATCGTACAACATATAAAAAATAATGTTAGCTTCCTTAGCTTTTCCCTATACAGTCCAACCACTCTCCTGTCGTCCCACAGAAGCCATCCTTTTCTCCTTTGTGAGCCAAAATCCTAAGTTTAAATTAACCTGTTTGAAATTGTTTTATACTATAATAAATTTTCAAATATGGTAAAACATCAGCAAATGAAAGAGCATGAGGAAGAAAATTTAGAAAAGAATATTATTTATGGATAAAAATTCAAAAGCCTGAAACATTAAAATCTTAATGTTTCAGGCTTTTGCCTGGTTAAATGAAAGTTTAAATCACAGTTTCAGTTTATTATAAAATAAAGTCCATTTATCTATTGCTTTTTAATAAAATCACGCTTTATACCTTTAGCCATGTTTATCATCTCTTCAGCATGCCTTAAAGTGAGGTCTGTTATTTTAGCGCTTCCAAGCATCCTTGCGAGTTCATTGACCTCGGATTTATAATCGAGTTTTTTAACAGTGGTCCTTGTTTTCCCTGAGGATACACTCTTTTCAATATAAAAATGAGTATCAGCCATTGAAGCTATCTGTGGAAGATGGGTCACGCATATCACCTGGTGGTTCAATGATACCTCGCTTAGCTTCTCTGCCACGGCTTGAGCCGCACGTCCGCTTATTCCCGTATCAATTTCATCAAAAATCAAGCAAGGTATTTTATCGGTATCGGCAAATACGATCTTTATAGCAAGCATTATCCTCGATGTTTCGCCTCCGGAGGCTATTTTTGAAAGCGGTTTGACAGGTTCTCCCGGGTTGGTTGAAATCAAAAAGCTGACAGAATCCATGCCTTTTTCACTATATGATATCTGTCCATCCTTTTTTAAAATGTCCATTGATATTTCAAACTTGGACTTATCCATTCCTAAAAATCTTAGTTCATTTGTTATCCTCGACTCAAGCTTTTTTGCAATCTTTTTTCTGGCATTTGAAAGTTCGTTTGATTTTGATTTTAGATTTGACATATCGACTTCCAGCTGCTTTCTTAGTTTCTGCGCAGTTTCCTCGCTGTTTTCAATGGCTTCTATTTCCCTACATATCGAATCCCTGTATTCCAATATGTCTTTTATGGTCTTTCCATATTTTCGCTTGAGCCTGTTTATCAAATCCAGTCTGTTTTCAACCTCGTCGATCCTATTCGGATCAAAATCTATTTTGTCCCTGTATTCCCTTATATCGGATATTGTATCTTCCAGAGTATAATATGTATCTTCTATTCTCTTATATATGCTGTTTATCTTTTCATCTATACCAGATATAGTACGAAGCTCTGAAATCACGGACCCAAGCTTGTCAAAAATAGGCTCGCCCTGATTTCCGTTTTCATACATTGAACTATAGCATGAAGAAAGAACACTGTAAAGCTTTTCCGAATTGTTTAATATATTCTGTTCCTTTATAAGCTCCTCTTCTTCACCGACCTTAAGTTTAGCAGCATCTATTTCTTTTACCTGGTAATCAAGAAGGCTCAGTTTTCTTTCCCTTTCCGTTTCATCACCTGTAATCGATTTAAGATTTTGCTTTACAAGCTGTACTTTTGCATATATGGTTTTCACTTCATCTTTTAAACCCGAGATAAAGCTACCGCCGAATGTATCAAGCAAATCTATATGGTAACTCTCATTTAAAAGGGATTGATGCTGGTGCTGTCCATGTATATCAATCAAAAAGTTTCCTATTGTTTTTAAAACTGATGTGGTGACTACATTTCCATTGATACGGCATATGCTTCTTCCCGATGTATTAAGTTCCCTGTAGAGTATCAAAACATCATCATCCGTACTTAAGCCGTAAGTCTCCCTAGCATTTTTAAAATCGTCGGTATCGACATTCTCAAATACAGCCGTCACTTCGGTTTTATCGGTTCCCGTTCTTATAACATCCTTCGATGAGCGCTCTCCAAGTACGAAATTTACAGAATCAATTATTATGGATTTACCGGCTCCGGTCTCTCCCGTCATTATGTTAAGCCCTTTGCCAAACTGCAGTTTCAAATCATCTATTAAAGCAAAGTCTTTTATTGAAAGTTCAAGGAGCACGTGTATTCCTCCTATTCGTTGAGCAATCTCTTTAACCTGCCAACGATCTCTTCAGCCTTTTGGTCAGTTCTAGTAAGCACAAAAATAGTATTATCGCCCGCAAGTGTCCCGACGATGCCGTCAAATTTAAGAGAATCGATCGTCTCAGCTGCAGCCGGCGCTGAACCCGGTATTGTCCTTATGACAATAGTATTGCCCACATAATCTATAAGAAGCACCGTATGAGAAAAGATTGAAACGAGTTTATCTGAAATCATATTTTCCGAGGGAGCTATTGAAGCATATTTATATTTGCCTGTATCGGATAGTACTTTAATGAGTTTTAATTCCTTTATATCCCGGGATACGGTAGCCTGGGTGACATCAATACCCGACCTTTTTAGTTCCCATGCAAGCTCTTCTTGAGTTTCAATATCTTTATTATTGATAATCTCAAGTATTTTGGCATGCCTTGCAATTTTCATATGTTCTTTCTCCTTTCATATTCATTATAATTCGTTAACTCCATAATTGTAGAGTTAACGAATTTCATGGATTGTTTCCTCTATTTATTTTTAATTTTAAAATTAACAATCCATATATTTATGCTTTTACCTTTCTGACAGTTTATTCCTCAGAACATTGTAAAAGCTGCTTCCTGCAAGTTTTATGAATTGAGCTTTGTAAGGTGCCTTTTTAATGATCACCTTTTCATCAGGTTCAATTTTACTTTCCGCCTTCCCATCAATGCTCAAAAATGCATCACCTTTACTTCCTATCAAGTCAGCTTTTATAAGCTCGTCTCCTGAAATCACGATGCTTGACCTGTCAAAAAGTGAAAGAGTACATATCGGCGTAAGCGACATAACTGAAAGATCCGGGCTTAAAATCGGACCGCCTGCTGAGAGGGAATATGCCGTGGAACCGGTCGGGGTTGACACAATAAGCCCGTCGCCATTCAATGAAAAAGCCATTTCATCGTTTATATAAACATTTATTTTTATTACTCTTAGAAGTGCTCCTCTTGATATTACCACATCATTTAGAGCATTATAAACTTTATTTTTGTCCCTATTGCATAATGAAGCTTCAAGCATAAACCTGCTTTCAATCGTAATATTTCCGTTTATGACCGTATCGAGCGATTTAAACATATTTTCTATCTCAGCTTCCGCTAAAAAACCGAGATGGCCAAGGTTTATACCGAGCACAGGTGTTTCATACACAGACGCATCCCTTGCGGCATTTAAAATCGTACCATCACCGCCAAGTACGACTATAAAATCCGAATCTGATAATATTTCGGAGCGTGTGGCTCCATACTTAGGTATATCCAGCATCTGGGCCGCATCTTCAGCAAGCATCGGAATTCTTTTTCTGCACTTTGCCCACTTTACGATCGAGTTCGTTATTTTTAAATCAGTATCTTTTGTTCTGTTTACAATTATTCCTATTTTATTCATAAATACTCCTGTATTTTTATTATGTCCATATATAAATTACCATATTTTTATGTAACAATTCAACATAAAAATGCATATCATTCAGTTCAATAAAAAAATATATCCGCAGATATATTCCGGTTTAGGAATCTATGCCTTTGCAAACACGGCATTATGCGACTCGTCGATGATTTTTTGCACTGCCCTATCTATATCGTCGATTCCGTCTTTGTTCCAATTATTTTTTAGGCGAAGCAGATATTCGATATTTCCTTCAGGACCTTTTATAGGAGAATATGAAAGGTCGATTATGCCAAACCCGTTTTCCTTTGAAAAATTTATTATATCTTTCACGACATCTGCATGAACTTTTGGATCCCTTACAACCCCATTTTTGCCGACCCTGTCCCTTCCGGCTTCAAATTGAGGCTTTATCAAACATATTATATCGGCTCCGTCTTTTACCAGCTGCTTTACCACAGGAAGTACAAGCTTAAGAGATATAAATGAGACATCTATAGTGCATATGTCACATAAAAATCCAATATCCTCTGGTTTGACATACCTGATGTTGGTCCTCTCCATCAATTTTACCCTTGGATCATTTCTAAGCTCCCAGGCAAACTGGCCGTACCCGACATCTATGGATACAACTTCCCTGGCGCCGGATTTAAGAAGACAGTCAGTGAAACCGCCTGTCGATGCTCCCACATCGATAGCAGTTTTATCTGCAACATCTATCAAAAATTCCTTTAAGGCTTTTTCAAGCTTTAGTCCTCCCCTGCTCACAAATGGTATTGACTTACCCTTTATCTGGATTTCAGAATCTATATCAACCATGTCGCCCGCTTTATCGACTCTTCGGTTATCTGCAAAAACAATACCTGACATTATATTCCGTTTTGCCTTTTCACGTGTAGGGAAAAAGCCTTTTTTAACAAGAAGTAAATCTATCCGCTCTTTCATAATATGTTATCTCCTTAAACCATCTTCATTATGGCACGAATTATTCCGTTTTTATCTAAATTATATTTTTTGAAAAGTACATTGACATTTCCATGGGGTATGAACATGTCTGGGAAACCCATCACTTTAATATTTTTCCCGGTTATATTGTTTTCACTTATGAGTTCAAGTATGCTGGAACCAAACCCCCCGCTTACCACGTTGTCTTCAATAGTGATTATATTTTTGTGTTTCCTGATTTCATTCAACAGACCTGACTTATCAAGAGGCTTTACAAATCTGGCATTTATCAGTTCGACCCCTATGCCTGACTTTTTAAGCTCTAGGGCTGCCAAATATGCGTGACTTGTCATCCTGCCTGCCGCAATGACAAGTATATCCTTTCCATAAAGCAATATCTCTGATTTATAAGGAACGACATGAGATGTATTTTGATATGTCAAACCTTCGACATCTGAGCCCCTCGGATATCTTACGGCCACGGGACATTTCAGTTCAAATGATAGTTTGAGCATTTCCCTCAGCTCATATATGCTCTTTGGGGCCATGACCACAAGATTAGGCATTTGCCTTAAATATGAAAGGTCAAATATTCCCTGGTGGGTCTCACCATCTTCTCCAACAATTCCACCCCTGTCGATTGCCAAGACCACGGGAAGCTTTTGCATGCATACATCCTCCATTATCTGATCATAGGCTCTCTGAAGGAACGTGGAATATACCGCAAACACGGGTTTTAAACCCGAAGACGCAAGTCCGGCTGCAAGGGTGACCGCATGCTGTTCGGCAATACCCACATCAAAAAACCTTTTAGGAAAAGTTTTTGCAAATTCATCAAGTCCGGTTCCCTCCCGCATGGCTGCGGTTATGGCAACGATATTTTCATCTTCCTTTGCGAGCTTTACAAGTTCATCCCCAAATACGTCCGAATAGGTTGTTTTGCGCTTGCCTAGAAGTTCGCCTGTATCAACATCAAAAACTCCTATGCCGTGAAATTTATCAGGTTCTTTTTCCGCCAGCTCATACCCTTTTCCTTTTTTTGTAACAACATGTATTAAAACCGGTCCCTTTATTTTTTTAGACCTCTTTAATACTTCCTTAAGCTTATCAATATCATGTCCATCAATTGGTCCAAGGTATGTAAATCCAAGATCTTCAAAGAGCATTCCCGGAACGAGCAAATATTTAAGGCTGTGCTTTAATTTTTCAATCATGTTTTTCATATGGATGCCTATACCGGGTATTTTTTTAAGCATTGTTTCAAAATCCTTTTTGAATTTGAAATATGCAGGTTCAGTTCTCATCCGGCTTAAATATACTGATAAGCTTCCCACATTCTTTGAAATAGACATCTGATTATCATTCAGTATTATGGTAATATTGGTATTGCTGTCCCCAGCATCATTCAAAGCCTCAAATGCCATGCCGCCGGTTAAAGCGCCATCGCCGATTATAGCCACCACGCTGTAATCTTCGCCCTTTATATCTCTTGCTCTTGCCATGCCAAGAGCAGCTGAAATCGACGTACTGCTGTGTCCGGTTTCATATATATCATATATGCTCTCATCTCTTTTAGGAAATCCGCTAAGTCCGCCAAACTTTCTTAATGTATCAAACCTATCCTTCCTTCCGGTAAGTATCTTATGTATGTATGTCTGATGACCTACATCCCATATTACCTTATCCTTGGGAACATCATATACGCAATGGACTGCAAGCGTCAGTTCAACCACACCAAGATTTGAAGCCAAATGTCCTCCTGTCTTGGATACTTTCTGTATTATAAAATTCCTTATCTCGCTTGCAAGTTCTTTCAATGTTTTAGTATCAAGATTTTTAATGTCTTGGGGAAAATTTATTCTGTCCAATATATCTCCCATTATAGTCCATATCCCTTCAAGTTATTCTATTGTTTGCATTTCATAATCAAGATTAGTTCAGTTAAAAATAATCCCTCTATTTAATTTTTACTAATTTTCCAAGTTCTTCAGCAATATATCCCAACTCGTATATTATACTGGTTGATTGATTTATTGCAATATATTTTCCAATAGCTTTGCCTCCGACAGTCAATGCAGCGATGGTTGCACTTAAAATTATCGATGATATGGTGCTTGCATATGGTGAATAGGATAATGAAAGTTTTGCTATTATCACAGCACCTGCCGCACCGCTGAGTATGCTGCATATATCACCCACCACATCATTGCAAAAATTAGATATCTTGCTTGCATTTCTTACCATGTTGATAGATGTCTTGGCTCCAATCACTTTTTTTGAAGACATCGAATGAAAAGGAGTTTCATCTGCAGCAGTAACTGCCACACCTATTATATCAAATATTATTCCTATCATTACAATTGTTATCAAAATAATAAATGCTACTAATACTTGAACATTTCTTAGCAGCACTTCAGATATGAGGCTTAAGCCTCCTGAAACAAAAAAGGTCAAAAAAATAATCTGGAGTACCCACTTTTTGCTGAAATTGCTTCCAGAAGATTTCTTTTTACCGAGTTTAAATTTTTTTTTCATGTATAAAATATTCCTCCATAATATAAAATAGGTGGTGACATATTGAGTAAAATTTGCGGCTTAGGTCCAGCAGGATTTCCCGCACCCGGTACTGAAATGTCGCCATCCCAGCGGTTTCCCATTAACCGGAAGCTTGCCGTGTCACCAACAGCATGGCTGGATTACCACTTAGTCCACACTGCAATCCCCAATATGTCTTGCGATGAAACAGTCTAGGAGATTTCCTCGACAATCTCATCCATTCCTAGCCTCTTTTGCAAAATATGTTTCTGCAGCAATGGTCCCGATCCATTGGCCAATGGTTCAGGGCCAGACCTGTATCCCCATATAATGCTCAAGGCAGGCTACGCTGCATGTAGCAACAGATGCACCACATTGCAGGTTTACCCCCAAGCCGTAAAACAAACTTACGCGCTTGGGCCTCCACGGAAGCAGGGTCATGCATCACATGCCGTTGCGAGATGCCCCATCCCCCTTACTCCCAGCACCAACCGCCAACTGGGCGTCAGCGGCCAGCACAAGGAACTTCATCGATGTGCCCTTATGCGGATTTTTAGCCCCGCTTTCAAAATGGATAGAATTGACTAGAATACTGCACCACCTATTAATTTAATATTATATCATTTCACATAATATAACGAGTTCCACTATGAAAAAATTATATCATATTAAGCATCACTGTTCAACGGCCATCAAACTATATAATAATGGCAGTTATGGTACCTACTAGGGCTCCTGCAATCACTTCGATGGGAGTATGTCCTATCAGTTCCTTTAGCTTCTCCTGATGGACCTTTCCGGTACTTTGCATATCCTCAACTATCGCGTTTAAAACCCGCGCTTGCTTTCCGGCTGCCCTTCTGACACCGGCAGCATCATACATTACCACGAGCGAAAATGCAAAGCATATTGCGAATTCAGGTGAATCAAATCCAAGCTTTTTCCCAATCGAAATTGAAAGAGCTACAACAAATGACGAATGGGAGCTTGGCATACCCCCAGCTCCGACCAATCTTTTAAAATCAAACTTTCTTTTATTTAAAAATACGAATATGACTTTCAATACTTGTGCTATAACCCATGCATATGAAGATGTTATCAGAATGTGATTATTATATATGCCGCTTAAAACATCCACTTGCTTACCTCCTTAAAAATCCCTTTTCAATAAATAATCGGTGAGCTTATATAAAAATTGGGCCCTATCGCCGTAATGTTTTAGTGCACATATCGCTTCCTCTGTTAGGCTAGCTGCGGCATCTTTTGATTTTTCTATCCCATATAAACTTACGTAGGTTGCTTTGTTGTTTGAAGCATCGCTTCCTGTATCTTTGCCTAGTTTTTTATCATCGCCACATACATCCAGTATATCATCTATTATCTGAAATGCCAGACCAAGATTTGAGCCATACAAGCCAAGCCTTTTTATGTCGTCATCATCAGCGCCCGATATTATCGCAGATGACTTCACTGCTGCTTTTATCAGGGCGCCTGTTTTGTTTTTGTGCATGTACTTTATCAGTTCCATGCTCATTGGTTTGCCTGTATTCTCTATATCAACGGACTGGCCGCCTATCATGCCGTGGATTCCTGATGCATGGGCTATCTCAAGAACTGCTTTTACATATTTGCCTCCATTGTTTTTATATGCATGTTCAAGCATATGCTCAAATGCAAAATTCAAAAGTCCGTCTCCTGCAAGTATCGCCATTCCAGTGCCATAAACCCTGTGATTAGTCGGCTTGCCCCTTCTGTAATCATCATCATCCATACCGGGCAGATCATCATGTATAAGCGAATAGGTATGTATCATCTCGATTCCCGCAGCATAGGGCATTATATTTTCAAAAGGACAATCGAATATTTCAGCGGTACCGAGCATGAGCACAGGCCGCAGCCGCTTACCTCCCGCAAAAACGCTGTATCGCATGGAACTTAATATAGTGCCTATATGTTTGTCATCAGACGGTATTGTTTTATCGAGGTAATCGTTAATATCATTTTGATATTGTTTAAGCTCTGTATCAAAATCCATAACTAGCTCTCGCCTTCTATATCAAAGGGCGTTTCGGTCATATTGCCTGATTCGTCTTTTATAAGCAGCTTTACTTTCATATCGGCGTCATCAAGCCTTTGTCGGCATAATTTCAAAAGTTTTATACCCTCCTGAAAAGCATCCAGCGATTCGTCAAGTGAAAGCTTTCCTTCCTGAAGTACCTCTATTATCTTTTCAAGCCTGTCCAAAGCATCTTCATATTTGATTTCATTTTCCTTTGCCTTTTTTACCATATATATCTTCCTCCGTTACATCTTTTACATTGCACGATAAAGTCCCATTGTTTACAAGCACATCTATATTATCCCCTTTTTTAACTCTTTTAACATCATCTATAATCGTATTGCTATCAGACATATAAGCGATAGCATAACCTCTTGAAATGATTGAAAGGGGACTTAAATTGTCAAGGTTTAAGCTGCACTTTTTTATGGTTTCTCTTTTCATATCGAGTTTATATTTCATGAGAGAAACAAGTCTCTGATACATCGAATCAAGATACTGCCTTTTCTGATTGATCTGGAGTATCGGATTTAGAGTATACAAAAGTTTTTTCTGCTGCTCATAATCATATTTCTTGTTTTTGATATTATAAGCCATTAAACTTATGAGAGAATCAAAGCAGCTGTTGAGTTTATAAATCAAGCTTTTTTTATCGGGAACACACAGTTCTGCAGCAGCAGACGGCGTTGGAGCCCTAAGATCCGCTGCAAAATCTGAAATGGTAAAATCGGTCTCATGGCCTACAGCAGAGATTACAGGTATTTTGCTGTCATAGATAGCTCTTGCGACGCATTCTTCATTAAATGCCCAAAGCTCTTCTATGGATCCGCCGCCCCTCCCTACGATTATGACATCTATATCATCCATTTTATTTAAATCATATATGGCCGATGCAATCTGGCCCGGTGCCTCCTCGCCTTGCACAAGCACAGGATAAACAAGAACATCGACTATAGGATAGCGTCTTGAAATTATATTTAAAATATCCCTTAATGCGGCTCCGGCTGAAGAAGTCACAACTCCTATCTTAGACGGGTATTTGGGTATGGGAATTTTATGCTCTTTATCGAATATGCCTTCAGATTCAAGCTTCCGTTTCAGCTGTTCAAATGCCATGTACAATGCACCCAAGCCGTCGGGCTGCATATTGTCTACATAAAGCTGGTACTGCCCGTCTCGCTCATAAAGAGACACGCTTCCATTTACGATTACGCTCATTCCATCTTCAGGTTCAAATTTAAGATTTATTGCCGAACTCTTGAACATAACACATTTTATCCTTGCATTATCATCTTTAAGCGTAAAGTATAAATGGCCTGAATAATGATGTTTAAAATTTGAAATCTCACCTTTTACAGATACCCTGTTTAATATAACATCACTCGTTAAAATTCTTTTAATATAGTTTGTTATCTGCGATACCGTCAATACTTTTATAAACATTTGAGAATATTTGCCTCCACCAGGTTTTCTATTAGCATCGTTGTCGTCATCGAACCGACTCCGCCCGGCACAGGCGTAATATAGGATGCGACTTCACATGCTTCTTCAAAAACAACATCCCCCATAAGCTTGCCCTTAACCATAGTCGTACCTGCATCTATGACCACAGCGCCTTTCTTTATCATGTCGCCTGTTATAAGATTTGGCCTGCCTGCGGCTGAAACCAAAATGTCAGCTCGTTTTGTCTCTTCCTTTAGATTTTCAGTCTTTGAATGGCATATTGTAACCGTTGCATTTTCATTTAAAAGCAGAGCTGCCGAAGGCTTGCCCACAATATTGCTCCTGCCGACTACAACGGCGTGTTTGCCTGATATGTTGATTCCCGTATGCTTTATAAGCTTTAATATCCCCTTGGCCGTACATGGTATGAGACAGCTTTTCCTCGCATAAAGCTTTCCCGCATTCAAAGGCGTTATTCCATCAACGTCTTTTTCAGGCAATATCGCCGACACGAGCCTGTCTTTATCTATCTCCTCGCCTAATGGAAATTCAAGCAGTATCCCGCTTATTTTTGGGCTATCATTCAGCTTGCCTATAAGGTTTAGTATCTCTTCAATTTTAGAGTCTTTCGGAAAATAATAATTGTGAGTCAAAACTCCCATTTCACTGCATACCTTATCCTTGCTTTTAACGTATGCCTTTATAGACTCGTCATCCGATGTTATGATTGCAGCCAGACTCGGCGGTGTTTCTAAGTCTTTTATCGTTTGTTTCAGTTTTTCCCTCAAGTCCCTCGATATAACCTTTCCATCCAATATATTTGCTTTCATAAACTGCCTCCTTATCAATATTTCTTTAAGGAATGCGCCGATTCATTTTTATATTTTAGCTATATTTAACAAAGATGTTGATTTTGAGCATCCACATCTTGTTCACACTTTATAAGTTCTAAGGCTCTATTTTCAATATATCTGCTGCATAAAAGTGCAGTGCCGACTGAATTGTCGGTCGAATATCGTGAAGCACAAAAATGCACCCTGATTTTGCTGTGTTTAAATTCTTCAGTTATCCTCTCTCTTATATAATCGCTTGAGGATACTCCGCCAACAAAAAGCACATCGACATATTGCCTTTCATCATCTGAAAATATATCTTTTCTCTCCAGTAGAAATTTCAAGGATTTTATAATGCTTCTCGAAATATTTTCAAACACTGCCGCGGCTATATCTTCATGCCTGACATTCTTTTCAACCAATCTCTCTGCCGCAGTTTCAGGTCCGGAAAAGCTCATAAAGCCTTCTTTTGAAGATGATGGAATGATGCAGTTTCTGTAGTTTCCCGCAACTGCAAGCTTATCGAGCTTGTTGCCGCATGGAAATTGGAATCCCATAATGACCCCGATACGGTCTATGAACTGGCCCGCACTTAAATCAGTGGTTTTACCCAATATTTCTAAATCGAACCCGGGATTTTTAAATTTTGCTTTCAGTATTTCACTTGTACCGCCAGACAAATGAAGAGCTATGAAAGTCCCATTTGGACTGATGTTTGCAGAGTAAAGCCCTGCTTCAATGTGACCTTCCTGATGGCTCAACTTTACGACGGGTTTTTCGATAACTGAACTTAAAAAATCAGCAAAGCTTTCACCAGCCTTGAATACAGGCATATAAGAATAAGTATATGGACGTGGTTTTATGCTCACACCTATAGCATCGATTTGCAAATTCTTGATATCTTCCTTTATCATTTTTATAAGAATCGGAAGATTTTTCATATGTTGAAAAACAGCTTCTGACTGCTTAAGCCCTCTCATGCCGCTTTTAACAGTCAGAAGCCTCCTTCTATCTGATAATATGGTATTGCCTTCAACAACTGACAATGAAGAAGTATAATTGCTCGTATCTATCCCAAGTACAACAGTCATTTTGTCAATCCTCTTTTATTATACCAGACAATATGCCATTCACAAATGAGCCTGACTTTTCACTGCCGTATTTTTTAGCAAGCTCTACCGCTTCATTTATAACAACGCTGATAGGAGTGTCTGTATATTTCAATTCAAAGCTAGCCAATCTGAGAACGGTAAGGTCAATCCTTGAAAAGTGGTTGATTTTCCAATCCTTTGAATGATTTTCAATCAAGCCGTCTATTTTGTCTAAATTCTTCAGCGTGCCTCTGACAACAGTATCTATGTATTCTTTATCCTTTTTGCTCGGCTTTTTTTCTTCAAAGAAGTTTTCAAGCACTTCGTCGGCCTCATCCATTTTATAGTCTATTTCAAAAAGCAATTTCATTGCAGTTTCCCGTGATGATTTTCGGCTCAATATTCTCCACTCCTGTCATGTATTTATAATCAGTCCACTGTAAAATTAAATTTTCCCTTGATATAAGACGGACTGTTTTCTATGGTCATTTCCTCTGGATTTTTTTAATTTTATTATGGACAATCCATATTTTTGACACCTTGCATCTAAAATATCATATTATCATTTCCACCACGAAGGCAGGATTCTGTCAAGTATGTCAATCAAGCTTTCTTTGTTATCTATTTTTTTGCCTATGTAATATCCCAACAATACAAATAACGCAATCAAAAGTGTCCTGAAAAATCCAATAATCAGCATTAGGATTGCCAATACCAATCCCAATATAGAACCTATTATCTTACCATGGTTCTTGTTCAATATGTCAAGCAGATAATCCTTCAGCATCGCCCACACCCCTTATTCAACGCGAAGCGTATTTACCTGGGCTATATTATCAACCGTAACCTTTACTTCTTTTACACCTATTTCGGTTATGTTTTCTATATATGATTTTATATCCTTTTGAACTTCACTTACAACATTCGGTATGTTTACATCAGGCATCACCAAAAGCCTTGCATGCACGGTTATATTCCCTTCGCCTAAATATACAGATACTTTCACGTCTTTGATTCCGGATATTTTTTTTGCAACCTTTAATGAAAGGGATTCAAAAGTTTCCTTAGATATTTTTATATCCCCAAACTCGGCAGGCTTTACGATTCCCTTAGATGTTTTTCTGTCAGATAATATTCCTGAAAGCAAAAGCTTAAGGCTCACTATAAATATAATCACCCCAATCAATGAATAATACCAGTTATGGTACAAGTTATATGCTATATTTAATACAATATAATAAGGTACCAATTTAAAAGGCATAGAAACTATAAATAAAGATATAAAAATCATAAGCAACATATAGATTGCCAGTATTATCCTGCTTGTTATGCTCATATTACCGACCCTCCTTGGTATTCAAATTAACCCTCTGATATATCCAGAGGGTTAAGCATAATTATTTTAATCTTTGAGATTCCTCTTCCTTGAGTTCCTTATCTTTATCTTTACCCATATCTACGCCTTGTACGTTTACGTTTACTTCAACTACATTCAATCCTGTCATAGTCTCAATTGCTTTTTTTACATTTTCCTGTATTTGATATGCAACATCAGGTATCTTTACGCCGTAATCAACGATTACAAAAAGATCAACAGCCGTCTCTTTTTCACCGACAACAGCTTTTATACCCTTTGAAAGATTTTTAACACCTATTTTTTCGGCTATCCCGCCTACAAATCCGCCGCTCATTCCGGCAACGCCTTTTATCTCTGTTGCTGCCAGACCCGCGATTATGCTAACTACTTCTTCAGATATCTTTATAACACCAAATTTATTTTTCTCTGCATTTACCATTTCTTCCATCTATTTCACCCCCACTTCTGGTACAGGCGCACGATAGTTTAAATCCAAAAACCATTGCATCCAGTACAATCTTAATGATATATATTATATCAAAAACAGTATAATTTTACAAATATCTAAACACTGCTTTTGATTATTTATGGCTCTGTTTAACAAAGATGTTGATTTTGAGCATCCCGTTCGCCTTATTATGATTATGCCCAATTTTTATATAAAAAAAAGGTTCTCTTTAAAAGAGAGCCTAATATGAAAAATTTTATTATGATTTATAAAAGTTTATTTTCCTGTGTTCTCGGAAGATATTTCTCTGAGAAGAGCTCTGCCCATCTCTTTATCCTTATGCCTCTTCCATGCATGGAGTACCAGTGCAATCGTAACGACTCCATAGGATATGAACATTCTGAAATATTCTCCAAGCATTGCGGAGCCTGTAAGGTTTTTACCGGCCATAGGCATTACAACGAACATCAAGTGGAACAAAGCCGTTCCTATTATAGCATTGGGAATCGTGGCTTTACTTACAGTAGCGCCTCCTACGAGCAGTGAAGCCGCTGCAAAAAGCGATGCCTGATCTGCCCCGTTGTAAGTATTCAAGGTCCCGATGTTCTGGAGGTATATTATCTGGCCATAACATGCAAGCATGGTTGAAATTATTATTGATTCTATACGAGTTTTTTCAACCTTTATGCCTGAAGCATCGGCTACGCCCATATCCTGGCCGACAGCCCTCATATCCTGGCCTAATTTTGTCCTCCTAAACCACATTATAAAGATACAAGCAGCTGCAATCAACAATATCGTTCCAAAGGGCACATATACTTTTCCTATCGGTATGCGGATAAGTTTATCAAAACCGCCTGCTACATTTAAAGTTATTGCATTTCTAATACCGTATCCCCTTGAAAGAAGCAGTTTAGGGCTTTTTATAGGTATTATATTGCCGCAAAGGTAAAGCATGAAGAACTGATATATTCCTGATACAAAATAGCTCAACATCATCGAGGTAATCATCTCACGGCCCTTGGCCCTGTTTAATACAATTCCTCCGAAGTATCCCAAAAGTATCGCTATAGGGGTCCCAATCAATGCTGCCATAAAAAGTCCAAAAGCCCCATTGATTCCCCAATCAGTTATAAAGATAAGCCCTATCTGTCCTGCCATGGCACCCAAAGTCATGCCGAAGTTGATTCCCATACCTGCCATCACAGGAATCAAAAGCGACAGCACAAGGAAGGAATCCCTACAAAGACGCGTTACTATTTCTCTGGCAAGATACAGTCCGCTATAATTCGAAAGAGGTATAGCTATCACACTAATAGTAATAAACAATATTGGAACTGCGCTACCCGTTAAAAATCTCATGACTGATTGACTTTTTTGTTTCATATCTCTACCTCGCTTTCCTGGTGAGGGCATATACAATCATTCCGTTTGATACTATAATCCTTATAATCTCGGAAACATCTATGCTTATCGCGCTGTTGATTACTGAAGGCGTCATGGTAAGTATTCCTTGAAACAACAGTGTTCCTATTACAACATTTAGTATAGATGCTTTATTTACTGAAGCTCCACCAAGAAGTATTGCAGCTACAGATGGAAATATGAATGCAAGCGGAGCGCTGAACATCTGTATAAAACCAAAGCTCTGCTGATAAACGATCATTCCTATAGCTGCTAACACGGTCGAAAGGACAACAGATATTACCCTCATCTTATCTACATTGATACCTGCAGCCCTAGCATAATCGGGATTTGATCCCACTGCGGTTATCGCTGTACCGGTTTTAGTTTTAAAGAATGCCCATACAAGGAAACTCATCAAAGCGAAGAACAAAATCATTCCAATCGGAATTACAAAATTATTTGTTATCTTGATTGCCAGTATATCGCTTATTTGGTGAAACCAGTAATCCTGAACGCTTATTGTCACACGGAGCCCTTGACCTTTGAAACCCTGTACAGATGAAGGATTCTTAAAAGGAAGTGCAACCCAGAGCAAATTCATGAAAAATACAATCGAATAGCCAACATAAGTTGCTATTATCATCTCGTCGCCTTTTACCTTATTTAAAAGCAAACCATATGCAAGCCCTAAAATCGCTCCTACAATAATAGCTATTGCAAAGGCTACCAGTATCCCGGCCGTTCCTGTCAGTCTGAACTCCAAACTCATTACGGCTCCAAAAAGTCCTGCAACAAGTCCGACCGGAATTCCAAAGTTCAATCCGCATCCTGATTGAATCATAGGTACCATCGATAAAACAAGTACTGAGTTCATCCCGAAACGCACTATGACATCATTTAACGACATATCCGTGGCAACGCCAAAGAACGGCCCGGCAATGAACAAAGCCAGCAGGAACAAACCTATGATTATACGAGGCCATCCAAAATTTCTTATACCTTCCTTAACCCTGTTCATTGCTCTTCACCTTCCTCATTTAAATTACTTAGTCCTGACATAAGCAGTCCAAATTCAGCAGTGTCGGCATCAGGGGATAAGATTCCGGCTATTTTGCCTTCACTTACGATTGCAATCCTGTCACATATTGATCTCAACTCTTCAAGTTCGGATGAAACCATGATGATTGTAGTATCATTCTCATTATTATGGCGTCTCAATGAATCAAGCACCAGAGCTTTTGCTCCAACATCTATACCTCTTGTAGGCTCTGACACAAGCAATAAACTTGGCTCCATTGCAAATGCCTTAGCAAGGCATACTTTCTGCTGGTTTCCGCCTGAAAGCTGCCTGGCATGCTGTTTCGTACTTGTGCATTTTATCTGCAAAGCATTTACATATTTGTCTGCGCATTCTTTCATAGCTTTATCGTCACGCCATTTAATCAACCCGCCAAGCTTCTTTTTTATAAACCTATTTTGAACTTGCATTGCATTAAACGCTATATTCCAATCGATAGATTCATCTAGCAGAAGGCCTACTCCTCTTCTATCCTCTGATACGAATGCTATCCCGCCCTTTAGCGCATTAAAAGTTGAATTTAATGGCAATTCTTTTCCATTGAGCAAAACTTTCCCACCTGCAGGGAACAGTCCAAGTATCCCATTGGATATTCCAAGCTTACCCTGTCCGGCAAGTCCACCTATACCGAATATTTCCCCTCGTTTAACACTGAAGCTTACATCTTTTACAGTCTCACCCGGCATATCCACCCATAGGTGTTCAACATCAAGTATTACATCTTTATTGCTTTCACTTATATCTACATCTCTTACTTGTACAGCCTTTCTGCCTGCCACATCTCTTCCTACCATCCATTGTGCAATCTGCCTTACATTTAACCCTTCAGCAGGCTTTTCAACAACAACAACTCCATCCCTCAACACCACTATGGTATCGCAGACCTCAATAATTTCACGAAGCCTGTGCGATATAAATATAATCGAAATGCCAGAGTCAGCGAGTTTTCTCATTGCTTTAAGGAGTATTTCAGCCTCCGACTCAGTTAAAACAGCCGTAGGTTCATCCAGTATAAGCAGTTTGACTTTTTCCCTGTCAATTTCACGTGCAATTTCTATAAACTGCTTATGCCCTACCGGCATTTCGGATACGAGCGCATTTTCATCAAGTTGCACGCCCAAAGTATCAATCGCATCTTTGGCTATCTTCTTCATTTCCTGCCTGTCTAAGGTTTCAAACTTTTTCCCGAAGATCTTCGATATTATGCTGGGCTTTGTCTTTTCCATGTTTAACAATATATTTTCATATGCTGTAAAACCGGGTATGAGAGAAAATTCCTGATGCACCATTCCTATTCCTGCATTCAGTGCATCAAGCGGGCTTTTAAAATTTATTTTTTCTCCATCCAGATATATTTCTCCTTCGTAACCTCCAGTATCTGCGATTTCGTTCATACCGAAAATTATTTTCATCAATGTTGACTTGCCGGCACCATTTTCACCAACCAGACCAAGTATTTTGCCCTTTTCAAGTGAAAAATTAATGTTTTTTAATACTCTGTTTCCTTCAAATTGTTTGCCGACATTTTCGACACTTAATAAAACATTCTCTTTGGACATCATTTCACCTCTTAATCATACAAGAAAAGCATTTAACTACTATTACATATAAAAAAATCATCCACCTACAAAATGGTGGCTATATCATGCTTAAAATGTTTTATAAATACAAGATGCATTAGAAACGGCTCATAGATGAGCCGTTTCTAATGCCATAATCAATTATTTTATAGTATCATACTTTTCAGGAATTTTTTCTTTTGTCTGTCCAAGGTACCCTTGACCAAAAACATATGTGTCCTGGTATACCAATACGTGATTCTTCTTTTCTTCTCCTGTAGAAGCATCAACATAGTATGAGCCATTCCATTCTGCACCTGGAGTATACTTTTCGAAGCAAGCCATCAAGTCGTCAAATGAATCCTTCTTTGCTTTTCCTTCAACAACCCTCTTGCCAAATTCAGCAAGTGCTGCTGTGGAAGTGTATCCAAATGAGTAAGCCCAAGTCCCCATTCTCTTGTTTCCGCCTTTTTCAATTACAACCTGTTCAACCTTCTTAAGTATTGCAGGCCAATCTCCGGCTTCATCTTTAAGATCGATACCAAATGCTCCGGGATAACCCATGATAGGTGATGGAAGGTCAGGCTCAACGAATATAGCTCCAAGCTGTGCGACCATCTTTAAAAGAGGTTCGGTTTGAGCATCATTTGTGCAGAAGAAAGCTGTATCCTTGCCATATTTTTCAACCCATGAAGGCATTTTTTCAAGTATGAACTGCTGTGCCCCTGGGATTCCGACATCACTCATCGGGTCAGGTGCTGTTTCAGATGCAAATTTAAGTCCTAAATCCTTACAAGCTTCCTCCATTATTGATTTCCTTCTTGAAAGGAGTTCAATGCTCATATGCCTTGGAAATGAAATGTGAACAAATGTCTTTGCTCCCATCTTCTTTGCAGCTAAAACCATCAAGTAGCCACGTTTTACATTGTCCACATCAATGGCCAGATCTGCAGCCGACTCAATCATATTTGTATCTTCCTGAGGTGTTGATGCAAACAATAGTATATCAGGCCTTGAATCTCTGATCTTCTTGAATGCTGCAGAAGTACCAGGAACCGACTGGTTGACTACTATAACCTTCATGTCCGGATCATCTGCAAGCCCTGCGATCTGGGCTATAACTGTTTCCTGCTCATTCATGAAATTATCAGGATAAGTAACATGCTTTACTATTCCGCCGTTATCCGCATCACCGTATTCCTTGGTGAATGCTTCAGCAGCTCTTAATTCATCTTCCCCTTGTGATACTGTTCCAGTCACAATTCCTATATGGAATTTGGATGACGACTCTTCAGCATCCCCTTTCTGTTCAGAACTTGCTCCTTTGTTTCCGCAAGCAGCTAAACTCAGCATCATTGTCGCTACAATGAGTAATGATAAAAACCTTTTCAAATTATTCGCCCCCACTTTTACTTTTTTAAAATAATTTATTTTAATAATAAAATAAATTTCCAATAGAAATCCGCATTCACTGATTTTTACTGTTTTCCATAAAATATTTAATAATAATGTATTAATTTTGGACTTTTCGAATAGTTCAATTAGCTATAAAATCGAATGACGATGTTTATTGTTGTGCCTGAAAATCATAATGCCAAGCCAGCTTGACAGGACTTTTACACTTTCACCCATTTTTAATGCTTTACAATGATAATTGAATATATATAAATATATTTCTTATTTTAATGTATAATGGCAAAAAAATCAAATGTTTTGTGAAAAAAATGAATAATTTTTAAAAAGAAATTTCATATCTAATATAATAGTGGCATACCTGAATCGGTATGCCACTATGTTGCTTTATTTTTATATTGCTATTCTCTCGGTTGAACTATCACTTTTGTCGCGGGAAGTTTGGATTTCTGGCACACTATGTTTTTTACCTTGCTTATCTGATCAGCAGTAACATCCTTTGCTTTTATCGTCACATTTGCCTGATCATCATTGATAAATACAATTGCATCTTCAAAGCCTTGAGATTTTATTAGTGCTTCCGAAATCATTTCTACTTCCGAATTTTTCACAATCTCAAGAAGCTGATTTTCAGCTTTCGTTTTAGCCTCTTTGCTTGCGTTCCCGTCGTCTATCATATCTTTCAGGGTCTGCTTGCTGGATGCTCTCTGGCTCTCCCTCTCCAGCTTTATATCTATAAAGTATCCCGCTGCAACTTTACTGTTATTGACGGCAGAGTCGCTCATATCATCAGCTACTCCTGTCTGGAGCTCATTGTTTTTGTCCACTTTCATTACCCTGCCGTATTTTGTACTTACATACCCTGCTGCCACTACCAACAGAGCAAGAGTTATTACAATTATTGTCTTCTTTTTTAAGACCATCATAGGACTCTCCCCCTTAATATTAATTCGATACCTAAAAGAAATATATGATAAATTAAGTGATTTTATTTCTTTTTCATACAGTTATTTATAGTTAGCATACCTTAAAATTAAAAAATTCTTTTATTTAGGCTCTGTTTAACAAAAGTGTTAATTTTGAGCATCCTGTTCGCCAGTTCGCGCTTTTTAAGTTCTAATGCTCATTGCCTTGCTTATCAAGAACTTTTGCAAACTCACTTCG
>ENA-UOOI01001563-UOOI01001563.1-fermentation-metagenome-genome-assembly--contig:-NODE-1563-length-23200-cov-5.044372_pt1 | contig 23200 bp, 19 predicted proteins | sample MGYA00245779_ERZ724027 | MGnify/ENA primary metagenome ERZ724027 (study PRJEB28704, sample SAMN03018318) | fermentation metagenome | biome: anthropogenic terrestrial biome; feature: soil; material...
AGCTTGCTGCGCTGCAAGTTTGATGCCCCGTCAGCTTGCTGCGGGGTCTTTGACTATAACAGGCGGAACCTGAAAAAATACCTGGAAGGAGCAGAGTAATGAAGGAAAGATTAGAACAGATTAAGGCAGAAGCTATTGCACAGATTCAGGCATCGGATGTACCTGAGAAATTAAATGATGTGCGTGTAAAGTTTCTCGGCAAAAAGGGAGAACTCACCGCAGTTCTTAAAGGAATGAAAGATGTTGCCCCCGAGGACAGGCCAAAGGTGGGGCAGCTGGTAAATGAGACAAGGGCATCTATCGAGGCTGTTCTGGAAGAATCCAGAGCAAAAATGGAGAAGATTCTCAGAGAAGAAAAGTTAAAACAAGAGGTTATTGATGTGACACTGCCGTCTAAAAAGAATAAGGCAGGACACAGGCATCCGAACACAATTGCGCTGGAAGAGGTGGAGCGTATTTTCGTGGGAATGGGCTATGAGGTTGTAGAAGGACCAGAAGTAGAATACGACTTATATAATTTTGAGAAATTGAATATTCCTGCGGACCACCCGGCTAAGGACGAGCAGGATACTTTTTATGTAAATAAAGACATAGTGCTGCGCACCCAGACATCTCCGGTACAGGCCCGTGTGATGGAACAGGGAAAGCTCCCAATCCGTATGATTGCTCCCGGGAGGGTATTCCGCTCCGACGAAGTAGATGCAACACATTCCCCGTCCTTTCATCAGATTGAAGGCCTGGTGATTGACAAAAATATTTCCTTTGCCGATCTAAAAGGAACGCTGGAGGTGTTTGCAAAGGAATTGTTTGGACCGGAGACGAAGACAAAATTCAGACCTCATCATTTCCCATTTACAGAACCGAGCGCAGAGGTAGACGTAAGCTGCTTTAAATGCGGCGGCGAGGGATGTAGGTTCTGTAAAGGCTCCGGCTGGATAGAAATACTCGGCTGCGGCATGGTACATCCGCATGTGCTGGAAATGTGCGGCATAGATTCCGAAGAATATTCAGGTTTTGCGTTTGGTGTAGGCCTTGAGCGCATTGCCCTTTTAAAATATGAAATTGATGACATGAGACTTCTGTATGAAAATGACATTCGTTTTCTGCAACAATTCTAATAAGAAGGAGGAAAGATAAGTGAATACTTCATTATCATGGATTAAAGCGTATGTTCCGGGTCTGGACGTGACTGCGCAGGAATATACAGATGCAATGACGTTATCCGGCACAAAAGTGGAGGGGTATGAGGAGCTGGATGCAGATCTGGATAAGATTATTATCGGCCAGATAGATAAAATTGAAAGCCATCCAGATGCGGATAAGCTGATTATTTGCCAGGTGAATGTAGGGCAAGAGTCTGTGCAGATTGTCACAGGGGCCAATAATGTACATGAGGGGGACAAGATTCCTGTCGTGCTGGCCGGCGGACGTGTCGCAGGGGGACACGACGGCTCTAAAACTCCCGGCGGCATTAAAATCAAGAAAGGAAAGCTGCGTGGTGTGGAGAGCTTTGGGATGATGTGTTCTATTGAAGAATTGGGCTCAACAAAAGAGATGTATCCCGAATCTCCTGACGAGGGAATCTATATTTTTCCGGAAGATGCCAAGGTTGGTGCAAGTGCAGTGGAAGCCCTGGGCTTAAACGACACAGTATTTGAGTACGAAATTACGTCCAACCGCGTGGACTGCTACAGTGTGATTGGCATTGCGAGAGAAGCGGCGGCAACCTTCCACAAAGAATTTGTACCGCCCGTTGTTACAGAAACAGGAAATGATGAGAATGTCAACGACTATGTGAAGGTTTCGGTAGAAAATACAGATCTCTGCCCACGCTATTGTGCAAGGGTCGTAAAAAACATTAAAATTGCTCCTTCTCCCAAATGGATGCAGAGAAGGCTATCATCCGTGGGAATCCGTCCCATCAACAATCTGGTGGACATTACCAATTATGTGATGGAAGAATATGGGCAGCCCATGCATGCATATGATCTGGACACCATAGCAGGACATCAGATTATAGTGAAGACTGCAAAAGACGGGGACAAGTTCACTACACTTGACGGGCAGGAAAGAGCTGTGGATAAGGATATATTGATGATTTGTGACGGAGAGAAGGCCATCGGTATTGCCGGGATCATGGGCGGCGAGAATTCTATGATTACAGATAATGTAAAGACGATGCTTTTCGAGGCAGCTTGCTTTGACGGCGTGAATATTCGAAAGTCAAGTAAAAGAGTAGGCTTGCGCACAGATGCATCAGCCAAATTTGAAAAAGGGCTGGACCCGAATAATGCGCAGGCAGCTATCGACAGAGCATGCCAGCTCATTGAAGAGCTGGGAGCCGGAGAGGTAGTAGGCGGTACTGTCGATGTGTACGGCAAGGTGAAGGAACCTGTCAGAGTCCCATTTGATGCAGAGAAAATAAATGCTATGCTTGGAACAAATATACCGGAAGAGGAAATGCTAGGTTATTTCAAAAAAATAGAATTGGATTATGACCCTGAGGCAAGAGAGGTGATAGCGCCCACGTTTCGTCAGGATTTATTTCGTCTGGCCGATCTGGCAGAGGAAGTGGCAAGGTTTTTCGGATACGACAATATACCGACTACCCTTCCAAAGGGAGAGGCTACTGCCGGAAAGGTTTCCTTCAAGCTCCGGATTGAAAGTGTTGCAGAGGACATTGCGGAATTCTGTGGTTTTAGTCAGGGCATGACTTATTCATTTGAAAGCCCAAAGGTATTTGACAGACTATTGATTCCTTCTGATTCTCCTCTGAGGAATGTTGTGGAAATCATGAATCCGCTGGGAGAAGATTACAGTATTATGAGGACGACTTCAGTAAATGGTATGCTGACTTCCCTTGCAATCAATTATAACCGCCGGAATAAGGATGTGCGTCTCTACGAATTGGCCAATATTTACCTGCCCAAGCAAGTTCCGATTACTGAGCTTCCTGATGAACGCATGCAATTTACATTGGGAATGTATGGTAAGGGAGACTTTTTCAGTATGAAAGGTGTAGTCGAAGAATTCTTTGAAAAAATCGGAATGAAAGAAAGGGAATCTTACGATCCGAATGCAGGAATCCCATATCTGCACCCCGGGCGCCAGGCAAACATTATTTATCAGGGAAAAGTCGTGGGATATCTTGGTGAAGTCCATCCGGAAGTGGCAGAGAATTATGGAATTGGTGAGAGAGCTTATATTGCAGTAATCGACATGCCCAAGATTCAGGAATATGCAACCTTTGAGCGAAAATATACGGGAATTGCAAAGTATCCCGCAGTCAACCGTGATATCAGCATGGTGGTGCCAAAAAGCATTCTTGCAGGCCAGATAGAAGAATTGATTGAGAAGAAGGGCGGCGCTTATCTGGAGAGCTATAAGTTGTTTGATTTGTATGAAGGCAGCCAGATTAAGCAGGGATATAAATCCATCGCTTATTCCATCGTGTTCAGGGCAAAAGATAAAACTCTGGAGGAGGCCGATGTAACGGCAGCTATGAATAGAATCTTAAAAGCTCTGGAAGAGATGGGTATAGAGCTGAGACAGTAAACGACTTAGAATTAGAAAGGCGGATTTTGCATTGAAAACAAGTGATTTTTATTATGATCTGCCCCAGGAGCTGATCGCTCAGGATCCACTGGAGGATCGGGCAGGCTCCCGCCTTCTTGTGCTAGATAAGAAGACAGGTAAAACAGAGCATCATATGTTCCGCGATATTGCAGGATATCTTGAACCGGGAGACTGCCTTGTCATTAATGATACAAAAGTCATTCCAGCCAGGTTAATCGGAGTCAAAGAGGACACCGGGGCAAAAATAGAGGTCCTGCTTTTGAAGAGGAAAGAAAATAACGTGTGGGAGACTCTGGTGAAGTCGGGCAAAAAGGCAAGACCAGGCACCAGAATCAGTTTCGGGGATGGACTGCTGATGGGAGAAGTGATGGATGTGGTGGATGAAGGAAACCGTCTCATTCATTTCAAGTACGAAGGAATTTTTGAAGAAATTCTGGATCAGCTCGGACAGATGCCTTTGCCGCCCTATATCACACATCAGCTGAAGGATAAGGACAGGTACAATACGGTATATGCTACTCATGAAGGGTCAGCGGCGGCCCCCACCGCGGGACTTCATTTTACTCCTGAATTACTGCAGAAAATCCAGGATAAAGGAGTAGATATTGCACGGGTGACTCTCCATGTAGGGCTCGGTACATTCCGGCCTGTGAAGGTGAAAGAGGTGAAAGAACATCACATGCACTCTGAGTTTTACATTATTGATGAAGAGGCGGCAGAAAAAATAAATCGTGCCAAGGAAACCGGAAAACGTGTGATCTGCGTGGGAACTACAAGCTGCAGGACAATAGAAGCTGCGGCAGATGAAAACGGGTACCTGAAGGCCTGCAGCGGGTGGACAGAGATTTTCATTTATCCGGGATACCGCTTTAAGGTGTTGGACGGTCTTATTACAAACTTTCATTTGCCCGAATCAACTTTGATTATGCTCGTCTCGGCACTGGCAGACAGGGAACATGTGCTGGCGGCGTATGAAGAGGCAGTGAAAGAGAAATATAGATTTTTCAGTTTTGGAGATGCTATGTTGATAGTATAGACCCGTTTTCTAATAAATGTTGTACCAAAAAGGATTGAAAAAGCTTGCTGAAGCTGCATTGAAACAAAAGGTATTAAGACAATATTTAAATATGGTGTTGCTTTTAGCGGCAAAAAAGTAGAGATATCAGCCAAGTAATTTTTGTTATAAAAAGAGAAACACTCTCATATGTTGTTACATAGGGGGTGTTTTTGTGATATATGTGGTAAAACCCGGAGATACATTATATTCGATAGCCGAACAGACCCAGATTCCTGTTTGGAAGATTGCTTTTGATAATCAGCTGAGCGGACAGCCAAATCTGGTGGTGGGGCAGTCACTTCTCCTGCTTGATGTGGATGAGTCCGGAAGTATAAGAGATAATTTGTATGTTACGGGATATGCTTATCCCTTTATTGAGCGGTCTATTTTGGATCAGACATTTCTGGCGCTCAATGAGCTGCTTGTGTTTTCTTATGGATTTACATTCACAGGCGAGCTTGTCCCCCCGTATCAGGATGATTTATGGATGATTGAAGCTGCATGGGAGAACGGAGTCAAGCCAATGCTTGTACTGACGCCATTTGCAAATGGTACGTTCAATAATCAGCTTGTGAAAGTGCTTGCCGAGAATATAGAAATTCAACAGACTCTGATTGCAAACCTGCTGGCAACAGTGCAGGAAAAAGGATATGCAGGAGTGGATGTTGACTTTGAATACATTTTGCCTGAGGATCGTGTGGGGTATGCAGAATTTGTGGGCAGAGTGAGAGAAACCATGAATGTAAATGGCTATAAAGTGTCTGTGGCACTGGCTCCAAAGACATCTGCAGGACAGGAAGGACTGCTTTATGAAGGGATGGATTATGCACTGCTGAGTGCAAATGCAGACAATGTGTTTCTTATGACTTACGAATGGGGATATACCTACAGTGAGCCCATGGCAGTGGCACCGATTAACATGGTGCAAAGGGTGGTGGAATATGCCTTGACAGAGATGCCGGCTGAAAAAATAATTATGGGAATACCAAATTATGGATATGATTGGCCGCTTCCCTATGAGAAAGGAATCACAAGAGCAAGATTGATAGGAAATGTGGAGGCTGTGCAGATTGCGGCAGAGAACGGGGCAGAAATACAATTTTCAGATATTGCCCAAACCCCCTTCTTTACGTACACAAGGGAAGGGATTTCCCATGAAGTATGGTTTGAAGATGTGCGCAGTATTGAGGCAAAAATCAATCTGGCAAAAGAGTATAACCTCTGGGGTGTGGGATATTGGAATCTAATGCGGCCGTTTAGAGCAAACTGGCTGCTTTTGGAGAAGGGATAGAATACACGAATTAGTCTGGGCTTCTTTGGCTTGCATCTGTTTATAGGAAGCCCATTAAATACATACAGTTAAAGCTCGTGGAAATTAAATATAGATATAGGCAAAAAATAAATATATTGACATTTAGCTATTTAAGTTATATATTAAATATAGAAAAAATTCTATGTGAGGTCATTCTATGGAGCAAAAGTACATTCAGAATGCAAAAGTATTAAAGGCTTTGTCTGATCCAAAAAGATTACGGATTATTGATATGCTTTCTTGCGGTGAAATGTGTGCCTGCAAGATTCTGGAAGAATTCCATATTACACAGCCAACGCTTTCCCACGATATGAAAGTGTTGATGGATGCAGGTATTGTGGATGCAAGACCGGAGGGAAAGTGGATGTATTACTCTCTAAACAATAATAACCTGCAAGTCTTCTATAAACAGTTGGGAGAAATGTTTTCCAACACTCCTGATTGTATTTGCCATCGGAAAAGCGATAGCGAATAGAGTTGTTCTCATCACTGTTGTCGGTGCTGTTTCTCTGAGGAATATGTACCGACAAAAAAACCAACAAAGCATAGAAAAAATTCAATATGAAAGAAGGTATTCTTATGAAAACAATGCAAATTTTTGAACCTGCCATGTGCTGCCCGACCGGTCTTTGTGGAGTAGGGGTTGATCCTGAGCTGCTTCGCATTTCTACGGTACTGGATACATTGAAAAAGCATGGCATAACTGTTGACCGATTTAATCTTAACAGTGCACCTGATGAGTTTGTGGATAATAAGGTTGTAAATGACTTTCTCAATGATAAGGGAGCAGATTGTTTGCCTGTCATCTTACTGGACGGAGAAATCATTCTGACTGGGAAATATCCCACTAATGCAGAATTTACTGAGTGGATGGGCCTGCCTGCAGAACTGTTAGAAAAACCTGCGGAAAAAGCACAACAAAGTGATAGTTGCTGTTGCCAGGAGGGATGCTGCTAATATGAATATATTTGATCCTGACTGTATTAAGTTTACAAAGTATCTTTTCTATACCGGCAAAGGCGGCGTTGGTAAAACCAGTGTTGCCTGTGCCACCGCTGTATCGCTGGCAGACAGCGGAAAGCGAGTATTACTAATTAGTACCGATCCGGCTTCAAACTTACAGGACGTTTTCTCAATGCAGTTAACAAATAAGGGGACACCGATTCCTGATGTGCCTAACATGGTTGTGGCGAATCTCGACCCTGTACAAGCAGCCGCTGAGTATCGGGAAAATGTTATTACACCCTATCGAGGCAAACTTCCTGACACCGTACTTGCCAACATGGAAGAACAACTATCTGGTTCCTGTACTGTTGAAATTGCAGCCTTTAATGAATTTTCCAATTTTATCACAGATGGAAAGATAAAACAGAAATACGATCATATCATCTTTGACACCGCCCCCACGGGTCATACACTGCGCATGCTGCAGCTTCCGTCTGCATGGAGCAACTTTATCAGTGAAAGTACCCACGGAGCTTCTTGTCTGGGGCAGCTGTCCGGACTGGAAAGTAAAAAGGCAGTTTACAGACAAGCGATGGAAACTCTGGCAGATGGAAAACTAACCACATTAATACTTGTGACACGTCCTGAAACAGCGCCATTTAAGGAAGCAGCGCGTGCTTTGGATGAACTTTCCACACTAGGCATTCACAATCAGATGCTTATTATCAATGGTATACTGACCGAATATAGCGATACACTTTCATACAGTCTGTATGAGAAACAGCAGCGTGCGATGAAGAGGATACCGGAAAGCCTGAAGGTGCTTCCCTGTTATACGGTACCTCTGCGTGCATATAATGTTACGGGTCTGGAGAATGTACGTGCCTTGCTAGAAGCTGACCATGTGACTATACGCACGGAGACACTGAATACCATTCATGTTCCTACATTAAGCCATGTGATTGATGAGCTGACTGTAAACGGCAAACGTGTTATTTTTACGATGGGTAAGGGTGGCGTAGGAAAAACTACGGTTGCCGCTGCTGTCGCATTAGGACTTGCAAAACGTGGAGAAAAGGTTCATCTTGCAACCACAGACCCTGCTGCACATCTGAAATTTGTATTAGATGAAAACTGTGGTATTGCCATGAGTCATGTCGATGAGGCCGCAGAGCTGAAAAAATATCAGTCTGAAGTGCTTGACAAGGCCCGCGCGTCTGGTATGAGCAATGAGGATATTGCCTATATTGAGGAAGACTTACGTTCTCCTTGCACACAGGAAATTGCTGTATTCCGTGCATTTGCGGAAATTGTAGATAAGGCTGACGATCAAGTAGTAGTGATTGATACTGCACCTACCGGGCACACCCTGCTCTTGCTGGAATCTACACAAAGTTATAATCATGAAATCCAGCGTACAAAAGGCGAGATTCCTGAATCGGTTATAAAACTTCTGCCGCGGCTGAAATCTGATGAAACGGAGGTGCTTATTGTAACTCTGCCTGAAGCAACCCCTGTTTATGAAGCGCTGCGTTTAGAAGAAGATTTAAAAAGGGCAGGCATTGCCGCCAGATGGTGGATTGTTGATCAATCTCTTTATGGAACAAAGACAACCAACCCAATACTGAAAGCAAAAGCAGAGAATGAGGTGGAATGGCTCAATCGCATCAATGAACATGCAGACGGAAAATTCGCACTGATTGCTTGGAATGCTAAGGATATTAAAGGTGAGCGTCTATTATCATTATAAGGTGCAGTGATGGTTAAAGTTCCATTTATTAATTTTCTATTGACAATAACTTTGAAAGACTGTAGAATTTATAAGAAAAAAGAATATGTGAAACACCTCATTGTTTGAGGTAGAGGTTGCGAGGCTTATTAACGCTGTGGAGTGAAGAGACATGTAGAAGCAGAACTAGGAAGCATCGCCGAAATCAGGTGGTATCTCTTTTGCCTTCTGGTTGGGACATAAGTAAAGAGCTTATGGACTGTCTTAGTTTTAGAGACTAAGTTGCGCTATGTTTTACAAATAGGTGAAGAAGAATTAAGCGCTTTTGGTTTTCCGAAAGACGCTTTTTTAAATTTACGGCAACTTTGTTTCCGTCATAAACTGATGGTTTCATTGAAAAGGAGAAAAGGATGAAGAAGAAGGTATCAATTCTGTCATTGGTGCTGCTATTGCTGGCATGTGTGCCGGGATTGACAAATGAAGTACAGGCGCAGGGAACGGAGCAAAAGGAATTCCGTGTAGGAATGGAGGCGGGGTATGCTCCGTTTAACTGGACACAGAATATGGATGAAAGCGGGGCTGTGCCGATTGATGGAGACAAATCCTATGCCGGTGGTTATGATGTAGAAATTGCCAAACGTATTGCAGACAAACTGGGACGAAAGCTGGTTATTGTAAAGACGGAGTGGGACGGTCTGCCTCCGGCACTGCAGTCCGGTAAAATCGACGCGATTATTGCCGGTATGTCTCCCACAGAGGAGCGAAAAAAACAGATTGATTTTACAGATGTGTATTATGAGTCAAACCTGGTAATGGTCACCAAAGCGGACAGTGAATATGCAAAGGCAAAAAGTTTGGATGATTTTTCCGGTGCAAAGGTTACAGCACAGCTTAATACGTTCCACTATACAGTTATTAATCAGATTCCAGGCGTAAAGATGCAGGAAGCTATGGATAATTTTCCGGCTATGAGAGTAGCCCTTGAGTCAGGAACAATTGACGGATATGTCAGTGAAAGGCCGGAGGGAGTCACTGCCGAGAGCGTTAATCCAAAGCTGAAGATGATAGAATTTACTGCCGAAAACGGATTTCAGACAAGTCCTGATGACACTGCGGTTGCAATTGGTATGCGAAAAGGTGATCCTGACGTAGCTGCCATTAATGAAATTCTGGCCGGGATTTCAAAAGATGAGCGTTTAAAGATTATGGATGAGGCTATTGAAAATCAGCCCGCATCAGAAGAAGACACAGGCAGCCCTATCCTGAAAATTTTGAATCAAAATGGAATGCTGTTCTTAAGAGGAACGGGAATGACTATGTTTTTGGCTCTGGCAGGAACTATTTTGGGCGGTCTGATTGGCCTTTTGGTTGGTGTTTACCGCACAATACCAATATCAGATAAAAAGAGTAAGAGAATATTTCAAAAGCTTTTCGGCTGGCTTTTGAATGTGTATGTAGAAGTATTTAGAGGAACGCCTATGATTGTACAGTCCGCTGTCATTTATTATGGTACAGCGCTATTGTTTGGGTTTGACCTGAATCGTACCGCGGCAGCTCTTTTCATTGTGTCAATCAATACCGGAGCCTACATGTCCGAGATTGTCCGGGGAGGTATCTTTGCTGTAGATACAGGGCAGTTTGAGGCTGCGCAGGCAATCGGAATGACCCACGGCCAAACGATGCGAAAGGTAGTAGTTCCTCAGGTACTGCGAAACATTTTGCCGGCAACAGGAAATGAATTTGTTATCAATATCAAGGATACTTCTGTGTTGAGTATTATTTCCGTTACGGAACTGTTTTTCCAAGGAAAATCGGCGGCAGGAGCAAATTATATGTTCTTCCAGACTTATTTTATTATCTGCGTGATTTACTTTGTGCTGACCTTCAGCGTAACAAGGATTCTGCGCCTGGTTGAGAAGAAACTGGACGGACCGCAGGACTATGTACCTATTGCAGTGGAGGAAGAGTAGAAAGGAGCAGAAATGTCAGAAATTATTAACATAGAACATTTGAAAAAGAGCTTTGGCCAAAACGAAGTTCTGAAAGATATTGACCTTATGGTCGACAAGGGTGAGGTAGTAACAATTATCGGATCCTCAGGCTCAGGTAAATCCACACTGCTTCGATGTATTAATCTGTTGGAAAAGCCGAATGATGGGAAGATTTATTATAAAGATGAAAATGTGCTGGCACCGAATTATAATCTGCCCAAATACCGCACCCACTTAGGCATGGTATTTCAGCAATTTAATCTTTTTAATAACATGAACGTTTTGGAAAACTGCATGACCGGCCAGGTGACAGTATTAAAAAAATCCCGGGAAGAGGCGAAGAAAACCGCTCTTGAAAACTTGAAAAAGGTCGGTATGGAGAGATTTATTGATGCCAAGCCATCACAGCTTTCCGGCGGTCAGAAGCAGAGGGTCGCAATTGGGCGCGCCCTGTCTATGGATCCTGACGTGATGCTGTTTGACGAACCAACGTCAGCGCTCGATCCTGAGATGGTCGGTGAAGTACTAAAGACAATGAAAGACCTGGCACATACAGGGCTTACTATGATAATTGTCACCCATGAAATGGCATTTGCCAAAGATGTTTCCGACCGGGTTATCTTCATGGATAAAGGTGTTATTGCAGAGACCGGCACGGCAGAAGACATATTTGTTCATCCGAAAGAAGAACGCACAAGACAATTTCTGCAGAGGATTCTGAACGTTTCAGAGGAATAAAGTCAGAATATTCTGAAAACGGCCGGCAAAAGGGTCTGACCCCTTTTTCAAAAAGTCCTTGACAAATGTGATTAGGGAAATTACAATAGAAGTTATCAAAAGCAAAACCGATGAGAAAGAGAAGTAAGTTTTAAAAGAAATCACAGAGAGCAGCAGGGGATGAGATTGCTGCATGGATTTTAATTCTGAATGGACTTTCGAGGGCGGCCTGAAATGAGAAGAGTAGGCGCCGTCGGGAACCAAACCCGTTATCAATGAGGAACGTATGTAGTACGTGATAAAGTGGACAATTCGTCAATTTGAGTGGTACCGCGGATAATAAAACTGTATTTTATTACCGTCTCAAGCTATTAGCTTGAGGCGGTTTTCTTTTTTTACAAGCTTACCTCAAAAAGAATCCACGTAGTCGGCTCCTTTGCTTTTGGACCATATTGGGAAAATAAAGATAGAAGAAAAGGAGAACCTAATTATGAAAAAGAAAGTATTGGCAGTAGTTTTGGCGGCCGTTATGGCTATGGGCCTTGCGGCATGCGGGAGCAGAGAAGATGCGAAAGAGAGCAAAACAGGCGATGAAAAGACCTATACGGTCGGCATTTCCCAGTTTGCGGAGCACGGGTCATTGGATAACTGCAGAGAAGGATTTATTGAAGGCTTGAAAGAGAGCGGCTTTGAGAAAGGGAAAAACCTGAAGGTGGAAGTGAAGAATGCAGCGGCAGACCAGGGGACGGCAAAACAAATCAGCGATGCATTTGTATCTGACAAGGCAGATTTAATCTGTGGAATTGCGACACCAAGTGCACAGGCGGCATATAACTCTGCAATGAATACAGATATTCCAGTTATTTTCACTGCAGTAACAGACCCAAAAGCAGCAAAACTTGCAAATGAAGATGGGACCCCGGCAGGAGAAGTTACAGGAACGAGTGACGAACTGCCGATTAAGGAGCAGCTGGAAATGATTCACAAGGTCCTTCCGGATGCAAAGAAAGTAGGAATACTTTATACTACAAGTGAAGTGAATTCTGTTTCTGCAATTAAAACATATGAAAAGCTTGCAGGAGACTATGGGATTACAATTGTAACAAAAGGGGTTTCCCAGACAGCGGATATATCATTGGCAGCAGATGAAATTCTGAGTGAAGTGGACTGCCTGACAAATCTGACGGACAATACCGTGGTGAATTCATTGGCAACAATTCTTGACAAGGCAAATGAGAAGAAGATTCCTGTCTTCGCAAGTGAGGTTGAGCAGGTGAAACTGGGATGCGTTGCAGCGGAAGGAATTGATTATATTGCCCTTGGAAAACAGACCGGGAAAATGGCAGCTGAAGTGTTAAAGGGAGAAAAGAAAGCATCTGAAATGAAATATGAGACGATTTCTGAACCGGGACTGTATGTAAATACAAAAGCAGCAAAAGACCTGGGAATTACTTTAGACGAAGAATTTGTAAAGAGTGCAGTAGAAAGCTTTGACAGCATTTCGAAATAAGACACCTTACAGTAGGGTGTGATATAAAAAGAGATAGGAAACCGGAGGAAGATTATGGCTATTTTTGTAACAACTTTAGAACAGGGGCTGATTTACGGGATACTGGCTCTCGGGGTATATATCACCTATAAAATTCTGGATTTCCCGGATCTGACCGTGGATGGAAGCTTCCCGCTCGGGGCTGCAATTACGGCTACGATGATTGCAAATGGTGTAAATCCATATCTGACAATTCCGGCTTCCTTTCTGGCAGGGGCTGCGGCCGGAGTCTGCACAGGCCTTATCCATGTGAAATGTAAAGTAAGAGATCTGTTATCCGGTATTATCATGATGACGGCCCTGTGGACAATTAACCTGCGTCTGGCAGGAACGGCGAATGTCCCTATATTTGGAGACGAAAGTATTTTTGACAATAGCTGGATGAATAAAGTTTTTGGAGGCGGACTTGCATCTTACAAAGTGCTTGTGGTTGTACTTGTAATTGCGGTAATCAGCAAGGTACTGCTTGATTTATATTTAAAGACAAAATCAGGACTTTTGCTTCGGGCAGTGGGCGACAATGCAAATCTTGTAACTTCACTTGCCAAGGATCAGGGAAACGTTAAAATCCTGGGCCTTTCAATAGCAAATGGCCTAGTGGCGCTGGCAGGAAGTATCTTCTGTCAGGAACAAAGGGTGTTTGAGATTTCCAGCGGAACCGGAGCAATTGTAATTGGTCTTGCCAGTGTAATCATCGGAACGAGTTTGTTTAAAAATGTGCGCCTTGTTAACACGACCACAGCTGTTTTGATAGGATCCGTAATCTACAAAGCGTGTGTTGCCGCAGCATTAAAGTTTTTTGAACCTCAGGATATGAAACTGATTACAGCGGTATTGTTTTTAATCATATTAATTATCGGCATGGACAGAAAGAAGAAGGTGAAGAAGAATGCTTGAGTTAAAGAATATCCGAAAATATTATAATCCGGGTACACTCAACGAAATGTGTCTTTTTGAGGATTTTAATCTGACCGCGGATAAAGGGGACTTTATTTCTGTTGTGGGCAGTAATGGGTCCGGCAAGACCTCCATGCTGAATATTCTCTGTGGGAGCATTTCGGTGGAAAAAGGACAGATATTGATGGATGGCGAAGATATTTCCGGAATGAAGGAATATAAGAGAAACCGGAGAATTGGGAGAGTTTACCAGAACCCGGCCATGGGAACCTGTCCTTCTATGACGATCCTGGAAAACATGTCTCTTGCAGACAACAAAGGAGGAACTTACGGACTTGGAAAAGGCGTAAATAAGGCACGCAAAGCCCATTACCAGAAACTGCTCGGCAGTCTGAATCTGGGTCTGGAAAATAAAATGGATGTGAAAGTGGGTTCACTTTCAGGAGGACAGCGGCAGGCCATGGCACTTCTAATGTCCACGCTGACTCCGATAGATTATTTAATCCTGGATGAACACACTGCAGCTCTGGATCCGAAGACAGCAGAATTGATTATGGAGCTGACAGACAGGATTGTAAAAGAGAAAAATCTGACGACTATCATGGTGACGCATAATCTGCGCTATGCTGTGGAATATGGAAGCAGACTGCTTATGATGCACCAGGGTCAGATTGTGTTGGACATTGCCGGGGAAGAAAAGCAAAAGATGAAAGTCGATGATATACTGGGAAAATTTAATGAAATAAGTATTGAGTGCGGAAATTAGAGTCATTTTTCCCCCTCTCCTCATATACTGAGATGAGGAGGGCGATGTTATGTTAGAAAAATTAAACGGGCCACCGGAGGCATATGCCGATGTAAGAGGTTCATACAAATATCCCGATCTGCATGGCATGGTGTATTTTTATGAAGTACATGGAGGAACGATCGTAGTGGCAGAAATTTATGGGCTGCCGGACCAAGATCAACAGTACTTAGGTAAATTTTTTGGGTTTCATATTCACGAAGGAGCTACGTGTACAGGGCCGCCGGATGAGCCGCCTTTTGCTGATACGCTGACTCATTACAGCCCTGAATATGCCCAGCACCCACAGCATGTGGGAGATCTCCCAGTGCTTCTTTCTTCTTACGGCATGGCATGGCTCGCAGTGTATACAGGCAGGTTTTTCCCGGATGATGTCATTGGCAGAACCGTAGTTATCCATGATCACCCCGATGATTACAGAACTCAGCCACATGGTGGTGCCGGAGAAAAAATCGGATGCGGTGAAATAAAAGAATGGGGGTCTCAGTTCACAACAGCACCGGGAGTAATAATAGGACCTGGCACAGGGCTACAGCCGGGTACAGAGCCTGAGCCGGGTACAGAGCCTGAGCCGGGTACAGAGCCTGAGCCGGGTACACAGCCTGAGACGGGTACACAGCCGGGTACAGGGCCACAGATGGGAACACAATAAAAACGACAGGAAAACAATCATGACTACCGGCTTAGCCGGTAGTTTGCTCTGTCCCTGTAAGGGACTATTGCCGGCTTGGACCTCAAAGGTCCCACGAGTATAAGGGCCCCAACCGCACCTTATCCACTGGCTTAGCCCTTATAAGTGCCTCTATTTTTTGCCTTTATTTACTGGCTCACCCGTAAACGGGTCTATATATTCCTTTAAACTTAGCTGTTCATACGCTTGATCATCTGCTAATTGATTTTTGATGTGCTCTTCAATCTTTTTCGCATTTTTTCCAACGTATCTACGTAATATCCGCGACACCAGAATTTTCTGTTGCCATATTTATACTTTAGGTTTGCATGCCGATCGAATATCATTAGTGAACTTTTCCCTTTTAGATACCCCATAAAAGACGAAACACTTATGCTCGGTGGAATTCTTACTAACATGTGTATATGGTCGGGACAACACTCTGCTTCTATGATTTCCACTCCTTTTCTTTTACACAATATACTTAATATATTTGCTACATCAGCCTTGATCTTTCCATAGATTATTTGCCTTCTGTATTTTGGTGCAAATACAATGTGATATTTGCACTCCCACGTAGTGTGTGCTAAAGTATTCTTATCCATTTTGGATATGCCTCCTTTGTTATATAGTGCGGTTTAGAACCCACACTTATTATAACGCTGGGGGCTTTTCTATCTAGGGCTAAAGCCGGTAGGGGAACCACTCGCCTAGCAAGTGGTTTTATTGTATGGGCATACAAATAAATCCCCGAATTCTATGTAAAAAAGTTCAGATAGAATCCGGGGATTCGTTTATCTTATTTTTCTTCATTGATGTTATATATGACGTACTGATTTTTGCCTGACCGCTTTGCCCTGTGCAATGAGGTATCTGCCATTTTGTAAATATCTTGAAATTCAATGTTTGTATTTTGAAACAAAACGACACCTATACTGCAGGAGGACTCTACAGAAAAGCGAAGCATAGTCTGACACATATCATACTGCAGCATGGTACATTTCCTTTTTAACACAGCTTCCGAATCATGAAAGTCTTTAATCAATATCATAAATTCATCTCCGCCGACCCGGCCTACAATGTCTGTAGAGCGAAAAGATTCTACAAGTAATTTTCCTGTTTCCTCCAGAATCTGGTCGCCTGCAGTATGTCCGATATAATCATTTACATTCTTAAAATTATCCAGATCTAGAAAAAGCAGGGCACCATAACAATTGGCGGTAGTATCCAGATATTCACGGATGGCATCTTCACAGGCTTTTTTGTTTAGAATCCCTGTGAGGGAATCTGTCATACTTAAATACCTATATTGCATACGGACATTATAATCCTCAGCCTGTGACTTCAACCTGATATGCCCGGCCAAAAAAGAAAGTATCAAACTTACGATAGAAGTAGGAATATTAATTTTATCCGTGTAAGGATTATTCATTAGCATGATTGAGATAATATATATAATTTCAACAATAAGCTGGACAGAAATTATTTGCCACAGTGGAAAAATAAAGCAGATAGAGAATGTAATATAAAACAGCGGCAAAAATACTACACCGACATTTAACCGGGGAGATAGATCCATGATGGCGGCAAAAGCAAAGACGGTTGCTTCAAATAAGAGGCATAAAGCCGTAATTGTCCGCTTATCTTTGTGTCCGGACTTTAAGTATTTGAAAGAAACAACAAAAAAAATCACAGCGGACAGAAGAAATAGGAGAGAAACCGGAATAACAGACCAATTTTTGAAGATAAGCAAAATGGCTGTACAGAAAAAGACCAGCGATACAGAAAAAATCAAGCTGGTTAACTTTAAAAGTTCTAGATTCTTTTGTGCAATGTGATCTTCTGCAATCTGAAAATAATCCTTCTTCAGTTTATAATCTTTTTTGAGCATAGTGATAAAATGTGAAAACATAAAAATCTCCTGTGAGTCTCGTGTGATATATTCTTTGTATGTACTTTATTATATTGGTTATTGAGAGGGAGTGCAACAACTAAATAGGAAAAAGTCCTGATATTTTAAACATATCCCTATGTATATATCGGCTTTTTTTACCAAGACATAAATAATCTGTGCTATAATGCTCTTACTTGGCGAGGTATTTTCGAGCCTAGAAAGACATATACCTAAACACTTAGCGAGGTATTCCCGAGCTTAGTATTTATGGTATAATGCGTTTGCTGAGAAATTAAAAAGGATGTTTTTTCAGAAAAGGAGTAAGTGCAGGGTGAAAGTTTGGGAAGAAAGTAATGTTAAACGGGTACTGGTGTTTGCCGGTACGACGGAAGGACATTTGGTGATAGATGCTCTTACAAAAATGCGTGTTGATATCTATGTCAGCGTGGCGACGGAATATGGCAGAATAAGTTTTGAATATATACCAAAGGTGAAAGTAATTTCAGGAAGGATGGATGCAGAAGCCATCCGCCGTTTTATTATTGGAAAAGAAATTGACATTGTAATTGATGCCACACATCCTTTTGCTCAGGCTGCAACTGCCAATATTAAGAAAGCATGTGAGGGCCTTTCAACAGAGCTTATCCGATGCCTGCGGGAATCAGCGGAAAAGGATATAGACTTGCAGGAAACCCAAGTTGTATCTGTAATGTCTGTCAAAGAAGCGGTAGACTATCTCAGGAAGACTAAGGGCAATATTTTTATTGCAACCGGAAGCAAAGAACTGGCGGCATATACAAAGCTTGAGGGCTATCGTGAACGCTGCTATGCCAGAGTGCTGCCGATATGGGGGGCGCTTGAAGAAAGTATGCGGCTGGGATTTCAAGGGCGAAACCTTATTGCTATGCAGGGGCCCTTTTCTAAGGAATTAAATATAGCTATGCTGCGGCATGTAAAGGCAAGCTATTTTGTGACAAAAGAATCCGGGAAGGCCGGGGGCTTTCGTGAAAAGCTGCAGGCGGCTCAGGAGACACAGACTGTCTTAGTGGTAATTGAAAGACCTGATGAACAAGGAATGAGCGTAGAAGAGGTTATCCGGAGGGTACGGCAGAATGTGTAATTGTGTGGTCTGTTTTAGAAGTGTTGTACAAATTTCTATTCAATTTAAGTCCAAAAATCTATAGGCAGAACAGTTAGACACAACTATTTAATATTGAAAACAACGATATATTGTGGTATCATAAATCATAAACCACAATAAATAGTATGGAGGTGTAAAATGCCTATGGAAAGGAACATCATAGCAGAGTTCCAGAATATCCCGGAGATTGCGGATGTCCTGGGGAAAATAGAGAGGGACTTTCCTCAGGATGAGTATAACCTGGAAAAGTTGAATACCAGGTTCCGGGTATTTTTAAGTCCTGATCTTACAGACGGGGATAAGTTGTCTATATTGATAAAGGCATCTGCGGAGCTGACCATGCAGGAGGCTCCGAAGTGGGAGATGATAGCAGCCAGAATCAGGATGCTTCAGTTTGACCTTCAGTTGTCTGGGCAAATGAAAGCTTTTCAGATCCACAATTTTTATGAGAAAGTTAGTTATCTTACAAGATTGGGTCTGTACGGGGACTATATACTAGAAAGCTATTCTGAAAAAGAATTGGGACAATTTGAATCCTGGCTTTGCCCCGACAGAAATGAATTATTGACGTTTTCCGGTCTTGATCTGCTTCTTAAGCGTTATGTTATCTGCAGTAAAAGTGGAGCCCCCTTGGAGACCCCCCAGGAAATGTTCATGGGGATTGCCATGCATCTTGCCATGAAAGAAGAGAAAGACAGGAGTGTGTGGGTCAGACGTTTTTATGACATGCTGAGTACTTTAAAGGTGACAATGGCAACCCCTACTTTGGCCAATGCCAGAAAGCCGTACCACCAGCTTTCCTCCTGTTTTATTGACACAGTGCCTGACAGCCTGGACGGAATTTACCGCAGTATTGACAACTTTGCGAAGGTCAGCAAGTATGGCGGCGGAATGGGAATGTACTTTGGAAAGGTACGGGCAAGCGGCAGTTCTATCCGGGGCTTTGAGGGTGCGGCAGGCGGTGTTATCCGTTGGATAAGGCTTGCAAACGACACAGCTGTTGCAGTGGATCAGCTCGGAGTGCGCCAGGGTGCCGTTGCGGTCTATCTGGATGTGTGGCACAGAGATCTGCCGGAGTTTTTAAGCTTAAGAACTAACAACGGAGACGAGAGGATGAAGGCCCATGATGTATTTCCTGCCGTATGCTATCCGGATTATTTCTGGGAGCAGGCAAGGGATAATATAGAGGGAGACTGGTATTTGATGTGCCCCCACGATATATTGACTGTAAAAGGCTATGCTCTGGAGGATTCATTCGGAGAAGAATGGAAAGAAAAATATCTGGACTGCGTACAGGATGACCGGATCAAGAAACGCGTGATACCGGTAAAAGATGTAATTCGTCTGATTATCCGCAGTGCAGTGGAGACAGGAACCCCATTTGCGTTTAATCGGGATACGGTGAACAGGGCAAACCCTAACAAACATAAAGGAGTCATCTATTGCAGCAATCTGTGTACGGAAATCGCCCAGAACATGAGTGCTATTGATTTGGTAGAGCAGAAAGTAAAGATTGTAGACGGTGAGACCGTTGTGGTGACCGTGACGAAGCCCGGAGAATTTGTGGTGTGTAACCTAGCCAGCCTATCACTGGGGCACATTCGTGTGGAGAACTATGAAGAATTGTCCTATATCACCGAGAGTGCCGTTAGAGCACTGGATAATGTAATCGATCTGAATTTTTTCCCGGTGCCCTATGCCCGGATTAATAATCAGAAATACCGCCCCATTGGACTGGGCGTGAGCGGATATCACCATATGCTGGCAAAGCATGGTATTCGCTGGGAGAGTCAGGAGCATCTGGATTTCACAGAGAAAGTTTTTTCAGATATTCACTATGCCGCAGTGGAGGCAAGCAGTAACATTGCCGCTGAGAAGGGTAGTTATGGATATTTCGAAGGCAGTGACTGGCAAACAGGAAAATATTTCTGTCAGAGGAATCTTCTGGATGAACGATGGGAACGGTTAGCGAGAAAAGTGGCCGGACAGGGGCTTAGAAACGGATATCTTCTTGCTACGGCGCCTACCAGCAGCACAAGCATTATAGCCGGAACAACGGCGGGCTTAGATCCGGTGATGAACCGATATTTTCTGGAGGAGAAGAAGAACGGTCTGATGCCCAGAGTGGCGCCGGATCTCTCGGCGGAAACCTTCTGGTACTATAAAAATGCACATTTGATTGACCAGACATGGTCTGTGCGGGCCTGCGGAATCCGCCAGCGCCATATTGATCAGGCACAGAGCATGAATCTGTATATTACCAATGAATATACCTTCCGCAGGATACTCGACCTCTATCTTCTGGCCTGGGGGGAAGGAGTCAAAACGATTTATTACATTCGTTCAAGAAGCCTTGAAGTGGACGAGTGTGAAGTGTGTTCTTCCTAATGAAAATGTGATATCCTAGTTATAGCAACAATATGTAAATAGAAATGTCTAAACAGGAGAACAAAGATGGCAGAATTGATAAAGAAACCACTATTTAACCCGGATGGAGACACTGATGCGGCAAAGAGAAGATTGATTGGAAGCAACACTACTAATCTGAATGACTTTAATCACATGAAATATACATGGGTCAGCAGCTGGTACCGTCAGGCCATGAACAATTTCTGGGTGCCGGAAGAAATTAATTTAAGTGTTGATATCAAAGACTACAGAGTGCTTCCCCCCGCTGAGCGCAGAGCCTACGACAAGATACTGTCCTTTCTAATATTTTTGGATAGCATGCAGACTGCAAATCTTCCGAATATTGAAGAGTACATCACGGCAAATGAGGTAAATCTGTGCCTTTCTATTCAGACGTTCCAGGAAGCAGTACACAGCCAGAGTTACAGCTATATGCTGGACACAATCTGTGAGCCCCAGGAGCGCAACAATGTATTATATCAGTGGAAAGAGGACAAGCATCTGTTGGAGCGCAATACGTTTATCGGAAACCTCTACAATGATTTTCAAGAAGAGAAGACTCTCGAAAAGCTGACTTGTACTCTAATCGCAAACTATATCCTGGAGGGAATCTATTTTTACAGTGGATTTATGTTTTTTTATAATCTGGGACGAAACCAGAGGATGCCAGGGTCTGTCCAGGAAATCCGTTACATAAACCGGGATGAAAACACACATCTATGGCTGTTTCGTAGTATCCTGACAGAATTGAAGAAGGAGGAGCCGCAGCTGTTCACACCGGAAAAGAAAAAAATTTATCGGGATATGATAAAAGAGGGCTGTGAGCAGGAAATCCGCTGGGGACATTATGTAATCGGGGATGATATTGAAGGTCTGAACCGGGAGATGGTTACTGATTATATACAGTATCTGGGAAACCTGCGATGCACAGGACTCGGATTTGAAACGATTTATGAAGGACATGACAGTGAGCCAGAGAGTATGACCTGGGTGAGTCAGTTCTCCAATGCAAATCTGATTAAAACAGATTTCTTTGAAGCCAGAAGTACAGCGTATGCAAAAAGCAGTGCGCTGGTTGATGACCTGTAGGAATATTGATTTAGATCTCTGAAATATGCACTGGGTAGAAACACCGCTATATCTTGGATGTAGCGGTGTTTCTGTCTAACCACTAAAGAGCTTTGCTATATATGTGTCTGATTAAGGAATAAAGTGGCTTAAAAAGGAATAAAGCAACAAAAAAGTTGCCAATACCGTGTACGATGTCATAAGGAATTCCGGCGCCCCACCATGCCAGCATTGCCCCTGCTCCGCCAATGAAAAGGTATGGCATAGCGCATAGAAAACCGAAGGCAAAACCAAACAGTGAGCTGATAATAGCCCATAATAGTACACTTTTATTTTTACGCAGCAGATAGACAATGGCGAATAGAATAGTCCAGACATACAGATACATCAGCCACCAGATGCCAAAACCGTAAAAAAGCCCTTCCAATAAGGCAAATGTATAAATTATATATAAAGTTTTAAATCGATAAACCAGGGTGAATATGATAATCAGCAGGGAGGTAATTTCAATATTAGGCAAAAAGCCTAAGGCAACTTGGAGGACAAAAAGTAAAGCAGCACTAAGAGACAGAATAGTGAGTTCCCTAACTGTTAAATGGGTGGTGCTTTTTTCTTTACTCTTGAACTTCATAGACAATTTTAAATTTGTCGCCGTCAGCAACAGGCTGTTCAGCTATGCCGTAACTGCAGTATTCCCCGTTTATATAGAAAGACCAGTAAGCCTTGTCTTTGTTAAAGTCAGCAGTCTCCCCGTTTACTTCTGTGATCATTAAGCCATAATCACCTTCAGTACCTTTATAAGTCAGGCCCTCGGTGTCCTCCAACACCTGCTGCAAATACTTGGCATCTGTTTTTACAGTATAATTCTTTTCTTTAGCATTACTGTCAACCACCGTGATGGCTACAGTTTTATTATCGCCGGAGGGTGATGGTTTAAATGTCGTGTAAGCAAAAAGCAAGCCGGCCAGTATCACCAAGAGAACCACCAAACCGATTATAATATGTTTCTTTGAGTCATTCTTTACCATAATAAAATATCCTTTCCTATATATTGACTATGCCATTATAATATAAATGGGTGAAATATGTTAGTGATAGTTTAAGAATTCTTGGAATTTTTTGTTCTATATCATCCGAAAAAAGAACAAAAAAAGTAATATTTTTTCTAAAAAGCATTTTAATAATCCTATATACTTCAAACAAATAAATATGAAATATATGGAGGTTGATTAAAATGAAACGTAATATGAAACAATGGACCTGGGGGATGATTCATAATCCCAAAAAAAAGGCGATGCCAGTACTGTCATTTCCTGTGATACAACTGTTGGATATTACTGTGAAAGAGTTGATTTCAAGCAGTGATCTTCAAGCGAAAGGAATGAAAATGGTGGCAGATAAAACAAACTCTGCCGCAGCTGTGAGTTTGATGGACTTGTC
>ENA-UOOI01001564-UOOI01001564.1-fermentation-metagenome-genome-assembly--contig:-NODE-1564-length-23177-cov-25.404204_pt1 | contig 23177 bp, 17 predicted proteins | sample MGYA00245779_ERZ724027 | MGnify/ENA primary metagenome ERZ724027 (study PRJEB28704, sample SAMN03018318) | fermentation metagenome | biome: anthropogenic terrestrial biome; feature: soil...
TGCATGTACCGCTGGTGCCAATAACAATAACAGGGATGATAAAACTTTTTACCCATTCCATAAAGGTTCTCCAGGAGGTAATCCTGACTTCCGGAAGTCCCATGATGGGCTTGCCCCAGATTTTCAGCGAAGCGTACATCAGTAAAATAGCGAACAGGAAGTGGGGGATCGCCATGCCTATGAAACCGATAAAGGTGAAGAGGTAATCTCCCACAGAATATTGGTGCTTTGCGGAATAGATGGCGATAGGGATGGAAACGAGATAAGTAAACAGCATGGTTGACAGGGAGAGAGCCATGGTTACCCCCAAAGTTTCCTTGATTTTTGACAGTACATTTTCATGGTAGTAAAAAGATGTGCCCCAGTTCCCGGTAAAAACCCCTTTCAGCCAGGAGAAGTATCGGACAATAAAAGGGCGATCCATCCCATAATCATGTTTCATTTCGCTGATTTGCTGCTCTGTTACGACTTCTCCCTCGGCAGCCCTGTTTGCCACCAGAGAATCGACATAATCCCCTGGAGGAAGCTGAATGACGAAGAACACCACAAATGTGATAAGAAGCATAGTGATTGCGGCTGTTCCAAGCCGGCGAAGCAAATATTCCAGTTTATCCATTGCAATATGCTATCCTCCTTGTCCTCCTGAAAAGACCCGTTTTGGGGATTCCTCTTTGTGGATTCCTCCTCAGAACGGATTCCTCCATTGTTTATTGCTTTTGTTTATTACTTTGTGTCGTCCACCCACCATTGTTCCGGGCGGGCCAGGTTATTGTAACGGAATTCATCGGCGCTCATAAGGCCTTCCGGAAAATTGTGAAGCCGGTTACCGACCAGATTGCGGACTGGCCTTGGTGACAGGTAGCCGATCACCCAGATGTTTTCTTTGTGCAGATCATAGATTTTCCGGACGTTTTCCTTCACGATATCCTCCCGGTCAGGGCCGTTGGCAGCTTTAATGGCATCATAGGCCTTTACCAGTTCCAGTACATCACCTTCCGGCGCAATGCCACCGCTGGCTTCGGTTTTGCCGTCTTCATACCATTTGCCATAAGCGGAATACCAGAACTGCACATTACGGACGGGCACAACGGCGTCCGGACGCAGAGCCGGTGTGACGGTACCGACCGTCTCCAGAGCGGATTCCACATCATTGGTCAACAGTGTGGTGCGTACATCTGCATCCACTTTGTCGGAAAGTTTCACGCCAATGGCTTTATAGGCGGTCTTCAGCAAGGAGACAAAGTCACCGCTGGCAGATGGTTCCCGAACGGACAGAATGATCTCCACATCTTTGTCCATGCCTTTCATTTTTCGATAGGTGCCTTCTTTCTGATCCCATGGTTCTGTTATTTCATCAAGAAGCTGGTTGGCGCGGTCTGCGTCATATTCCGTCCATTTTTTTGACCATTCCGGGTCATATCCGAAGGCTCCTTCCGGAACAGATGCCTGCCAGGGAGTTGCCATGTCATTGCGTAGCGTTTTGTTTAAAAGATTGCGATCCACACAGATGGATAAGGCCTCCCGGAATCGTTTGTCCTGAAAGAGAGCCCGTTTGTCCGGGTCCTTAACGGTCTGATTGAGCTGAATTCCTTCCTCATCCCATCCGGAAGTGATCCATTCTTTTAAACTATGGGTGTTTTTGAGGGCGGAAGCAACGGTGGAATAATCAGCAGGATTAATTATGTCGAATTCGCCGCCGCTGGCTGCCAAAGTGGTTTGTTCCTCATCATTGATGATTCGGAATTTAATACTGTCCAAATAAGGAAGCTGACGTCCTTCCTTGTCGGTTTTCCAGAAATATGGATTCCGTACCAGCTCATATGTCTCGCCAACAGTATCCCAATTATCCTTGGTGGCAATAAAGCTCCGAAGCTGAGGTACAATATGATAATCCCAATGGTAATAGCCAATATCCTTGCTCATGGTGGAATAGGATTCCCAATTTTTCTTAAAATCACGGTTGGCATTGTCCAGAGCTTCCTGTTCTGTAATAAATGGAAAATCCGGATCGTCCTTTACATCGTTTTTGCGGGAGACATAGTTGATGTAAAAATGCCTGGGAAGAAACATCCACTTGTTATCAATGGCAACATTTTCGGGAAATGCCGGTGCAGGGGCAGCAAAAGTCACAGTAAATTCATAGTCATTTTCCTTTTTGAACTCGGCCCAGTATTGCTCGCCATCCACTTCAACCTGATAGCAGCTGTAAGGGCGGGAAGTATAGGCAGGATAATATCCATCTGATTCGGGATCCATTGCCGACCGATCTTCGTTCAGAGCTGGTGTGGACATGTGATCGTAGTAAAAGATGACATCATCAGCGGTAAAAGGTTCCCCATCCGACCAACGCATTCCTTCTCTCAGTTTGATCGTCCATACTGTGGAATCGTCATTGGAGGTAAATTCTTTACAGACGTTAGGTTCCACTTTGCCGGAGCCGTCCTGCTCGAAACGGAACATGCTTTGTTCCGAGTAGGGGCCAAAGGTCCAATGACCGCTGTCTGCGCACTGGAGAGTGATGCTGTCCCCATATTCCCCCAAGCTTATCACATCTGGTTCTATCATGATATCATCGGAGGCAGGAAGGCGTTTTTCAAGGGGAGGAAGGTCGCCGGAAGCCACTTGATCTGCGAGCATAGGTGCCTCTGTATCGGAAAGGTCTTCCGGTTCAGATTCAGACGCCTTGGAGGATGTTTTGTCAGGATTTTCGGAGGTGGCTGGAGGTGGACTTATCTTCGTTCCTGTACCTGAGGATTTCGTGCCATTGCCACAACCAGCAATCAGAGAGACAGCCATTGCAAGGACCAATATCAGGGACAATCTTTTTTTCATGAACAATCCTTCCTTTCGGCATTTGATAAATTGAATATGGAATATATAAAAATGTGCCATGATATTCATATTTTGACGCACCTGCTGCTGTAAAATATCCTGGTTCCAGTTAATATTGTTAAATACAGACAATAACAGCTGCATATTCAATATCACTATATATAGTGTAACAACGGTCTGCATAATTGGCCATTCACTATCGTGTCTGTAATATATACATTTTGCCTGAATCAGAGGAGAAAATTCATAGCCGTTTCCCGAAAGTATCATAAAAAGGGCCTGGCTGTCCTCAAATGAATCAGGACAGCGATAGCCCTCTATATGGTTTCCGGCTAACGTTCCACACTGCCTTCCCATGTATCTACTTTTTTTGCGCCTGAGGCATCATCAAACCAATGTGTTGTAACTGTTTTTGCTCTTGTAAAGAAGTGATATCCGTCTTTTCCAAGAACATGAAGATCGCCAAAGAAGGATTCTTTATTTCCGGAGAATGGGTAATAGGCTGTTGGAACCGGGATTCCAACATTAATACCTACCATTCCGCCATCTGTATCCATCACAAACCTTCGACTGTAATATCCACTTTGCGTAAAGATACCTGATCCGTTTGCGAATGGATTGGCATTCATTATTTTAATACCTTCCTCATAATTTTTTACACGTTTTATACATGTCACAGGCCCAAAAATCTCACGGTCGCCCACGCTCATTCCTGGCTTTACATGATCCAGAATTGTTGGCCCCACAAAATAGCCTTTCTCATATCCCGGAACAACAACATCGCGTCCATCCAGAACCAGTTCGGCACCCTCGTCGACACCTTTTTGAATCCATCCGCAAATTTTATCTTTATGTGCCTGACTTACTACCGGGCCCAGGTCCGTATCTTCCTTATATGCACATCCTACCTTCATTTCTTCTGCTTTTTTCTTCAGCAGTGCTGCGAATTCATCTGCTATGCTATCCTGTACACAAACAACGGGAAGAGCCATGCATCTCATGCCTGCACATCCATATGTGGAATTTATAACCGCATTTGCTGTGGCCTCAAGATTACAGTCCTCCAATACAAGGGCATGGTTTTTTGCTTCTGTCTGTGCCTGTACGCGCTTTCCGTGAGCAGCGGCTTTTGAATATATTTTCTTTCCTGCACCTGTTGTGCCGACAAATGTCACTGCTTTTACACGTTCATCCGTCAAAAGAATATCTGCTTCCACTCTGCTGCAGGTTATCAGGTTTACCACGCCTTTCGGAAAGCCTGCCTCCTTATAAAACAAATCCATTATCTTCATTGCAGTCAATGGAGTCTGAGAACTTGCTTTCAGAACAACCGTATTGCCACATGCCAATGAAAGAGGAGTCATCCATCCCCAGGGAATCATCGCAGGAAAATTCATAGGCACAATACCAGCGGTTACTCCCAATGGGAAACGATAAGTCGCGCAGTCATAATAAGTTGTTACCTGCATTGCCGTATTTCCCTGGATCATTGCAGGAAGTGCACACGCTTCTTCCGTTGGTTCAATTGCTTTTTGCACATCCCCTCTGGCTTCTTTGATGTTTTTTCCCAGTTCTTTTGCACACAGTTCTGCCAACTCTTCTTTATGGGCATAAAGAACGTCCCTCCATTTAAACATATACTGTTGTCTTTTGGAAAGTGACAGCCCTGACCACTCCGGAAATGCTGCCTGTGCCGATGCGATTGCCTCATCCACCTCTTCTGGTGTACAACGGGGTGCCTGAGCAATTATCTCTCCTGTACTGGAATCTGTAATGTCCACATATTGATCGCTTTTGGACTCTCTCCACTCTCCATATACGCAATATCCTTTTTTTTCGACCATATTCATATATTCCTCCTTAACGTTTCCGAATTGTGTTTTGGAAAAACTCTCAGGTTCAGGTGTATGCATTCTCCTTTCCAATCCTTATTTCTTTTTTGACCATATTGCGGCATAAATTTCTAATATGTATGGCAATGTATTGGATATATTGTGGACTTGTTTTTATTATAGCTGCGACATATATAAAAATCAAGTCAAAAATATCAAAGATCTATCCATGCATTTTTAAATCAGCTGACTCAGCTGACTATCAGCTGATTTATGAAGAACTGTTATCCACTCTCTTATCTATGATTGACTATATATTGAATTCCACTTGACAAGGGTTGCAGGGCGGTACTATTGCGCAATCAAAATCTGTTTGCCGTTCTGTTCCAAATAGTCCCTTATGTCTGAGGTGGGTTCTTTTTCGGTAATCAGCAGATCAATTTGGTTTAAATCACAGTACGTAACCAATGAAACAGCGTTGAATTTACTGCTGTCGGCCAGAAGATAGACATGCTGGCTGCGCTGAACCGCGGTGCGTTTGATCTCGGATTCCACGGGGGAAGAGTTGGTAACCCCATTGGAGACGGAAAACCCGGTGGTGGCCATAAAAGCCTTACTGATGTTATAGTGCTGTAAAACCTGTTCAGCAGTTGCACCGGTAAAGGAAAGCGTTTTTCGGCTGAGCGTCCCTGAGAGGGAAATAATGTTGATGTTTTCATACGGAATCGCCCGCAGGATGATTTCCACGTTATTGGTTAATATGGTGACCCTTTTTTTCTTTGTGATGAAATCAATGACAGGCAGTGTTGTGGTGCCGGAGTCCAGGAAGATAATATCACCTTCCTTTACCAGATCTGCAGCAGCGGAAGCAATTTTTCGCTTTGCTTCGGGATTCGCTATATTTCGTTCTTTAAAAGAAATAAGCTGTCTTTGTGGCAGTACTGTTACCCCGCCATATATTTTCTTGATGTCACCTGATTGCAGGATCTCTTCAAGATCCCTGCGTAATGTGCTTTTTGAAATATCAAACTGTTCACAGATCCTATCCAATGTGACAGTTTTGTTCAGGTAAATATAATCTCGGATTTTTTCGATTCGTTTTGATCGCATTGTACACCGGCTCCCAACTTAAGTAATATAGGTCATAGAACTTTCTTTCCCAATTATAATGAATGTAATCAGATTATTCAACTCAAATATAATTATTCAGCAAATAATGATATTAATATGATCAGTATATGATATAACATCACCAACTATGCAGAATGATAATTTTTATAGTGTTTTATATCCTTACTTCCATATCACAATATTAAACAAAATAATAGTACTATATCTTGTTAATTATGTTGAATATCATAATAATTTAGGAAATATATAAAATTACTATTGAAAGTATTTATAGAAAGTGCTAATATAGTTTCAACAGTTAATCAACACTTAACAGAAAGAAGTGTTAACATGTCAATTAGTTCCATGAAACAATTGGTTCAGGATGCTGCTCTGCAGGACAAGGCAGTCGGGGCTTTCAATGTGGGAAACATGGAGATGATACTTGCTGTGGTGACAGCCGCCAATGAATTGAATACACCTGTCATTTTGCAGATCGCGCAGAGTCGTCTGCGGCATTCGCCGTTATATTTGATGGGACCCATGATGATAAGCGCTGCCCGAAATGCCCATGTGGACATCGCAGTTCAACTGGATCATGGGCAGACGGAGGAAACCGTGCAGGAAGCACTGAGCCTTGGCTTTTCTTCAATCATGTTCGATGGATCCGGATACGAATATTCCAAAAATGTGAGACTGACCTCTCACGTAGCGACAATGGTCCGGGATGCCGGAGTATCCATGGAGGGGGAACTCGGCGCTATCGGAGAGAGCAGGGAAAAAGAAGACGATAAAATTATCTGCACCGACCCGGACCTTGCTCAGGAGTTCGTACAGAAAACCGGGGTGGATGCACTGGCAGTTGCCATCGGGAATGCGCATGGTCATTATGTTTCCGATCCTAAACTTCAGTTCGGCGTTCTTGAAGAGATACATAACAAAGTAGATATTCCATTGGTACTGCATGGAGGGACAGGAATCCATCCGGTAGATTTCAGGAAATGCATTTATCATGGCGTACGAAAAATCAATATTGCGACATCAAATTTTGACGCTGCGACGCGGGGAGCAGAAAATTACTTTAAAGACGAAGAACATTACAATTATTTTGGATTGAACGAAGCAATGGTACATGAGGTTTATGAAACCGTTAAGAAACTTATTTTGATATTCAACAATCAGATTTCGCTGGAACAGATCTTTAAGAATTGAGGGAGGGGAAAAGGATGAAATACATACCGTTTGATACAGATCGGAAGTTTGATATGGTCCTGCTTGGGAGAGTTGCCATTGATTTTAATCCACTGGATTATAACAGAACGCTGGCTGAGAGTACCACATTCAAGAAATATCTCGGAGGTTCCCCTGCCAATATTGCAGTTGGTCTTTCCCGGCTTGGAAAAAAGTGCGGTTTTTTTGCCCGCGTATCAGACGATCGTTTTGGAGATTATGTAATCGATTATTTCAGGAAAGATCATATAGACACGTCTCACATCCATCGCTGTGAGCATGGTGAGAAGCTTGGACTTACGTTTACGGAGATCCTCAGTGAACAGGAAAGCAGTATTTTGATGTATCGTAACCAGATTGCGGATCTGCAGCTTTCCATGAATGATATCGATGAGGAGTATATCCGTCAGAGCAAGGCGCTTCTGATCTCCGGTACAGCGTTAGCGGAAAGTCCTTCACGGGAAGCTGCCCTGAAAGCTGTATTTCTTGCCAAAAAGGCGAATACTCCCGTGATTTTTGACATCGATTATCGGGAATACAACTGGAAATCAAAGGAGGAAATTGGTGTATATTACGGAATCATGGCAGGGCAGGCAGATGTGATTCTGGGTTCACGGATGGAATACGACCTGGCAGAGCAATTAATCCGACCGGGAATGAAGGATGAGGAAAGCGCTGCGTATTGGCATGGCTGTGGAGCAAAGATTGTAGTGATCAAGCATGGGAAGGAAGGTTCCACCGCCTATACCAACGATGGACAAAGCTTTTCCATCAAGCCATTTCCAATAAAAAAGCTGAAGGGTTTTGGAGGTGGGGACGGGTATGCATCTGCTTTCCTGTATGGACTGCTGGAGGGCTGGGATATCATCGATTGCCTGGAATTTGGCAGCGCATCGGCTTCCCTTTTAATCGCCGGCCATTCCTGTTCCGATAGTATGCCGGACGTTGCCACCATCCAGAACTACATAAAGGATTGTAAACAAAAATACGGAGAAATGGTCGCCAGGGATTAGAAAGGCATCATTAAGAAAGCTGTCCGATCAATATGGTCAATATGGAAGGCAAGGAAAGGGAGGGCTTAGTTTGAGAACAGTTCAAATGACGATGGCACAGGCACTGGTACGTTTCCTTGATAACCAGTACATCCGTATGGATGGCAGGGAAAGTAAGTTTGTAGAAGGAATTATTACAATTTTCGGGCATGGAAATGTGTGTGGCCTGGGGCAGGCATTGGACGCAGATCCAGGTGGGCTTAAATATTATCAGGGAAAAAATGAACAGGGTATGGCACACATCGCTACTGCTTTTGCAAGGCAGAGCAATCGAAAAAAGATCATTGCATGTTCCTCTTCCATTGGACCTGGGGGTACAAACATGGTAACCGCTGCCGCTTGTGCCTCGGTCAATAACATCCCACTGCTCCTTTTTCCGGGGGACACATTTGCCACGCGACAGCCGGACCCCGTTTTGCAGCAGGTGGAGCAGTCATACAGCCTGCAGACTACAACCAATGATGCTTTCAAAGCTGTTTGTAAATATTGGGACAGAGTGGAACGCCCGGAGCAGCTTATGACGGCCATGCTGAATGCCATGCGTGTCCTGACCGACCCAGCGGAAACTGGTGCAGTTTGTGTGGCAATTCCGCAGGACGTTCAGGGCGAAACCTATGATTATCCGGATTATTTCTTTCAGAAACGGGTATACGGAATTCCCCGGCATCTTCCTGCTCCGGAAGAGCTTCAGGATGCAGCGGATGCCCTGCTTGCCAGCTGCAAGCCGGTCGTCATTTGTGGCGGCGGTGTGAAATATTCGGTAGCGGGGGAGGAATTGGAAGAATTTTGCAGACTGTTTCATCTGCCATTCTGCGAAACACAGGCGGGAAAGAGTGCATGTTCCTCCAGTTCTCCATATAATCTTGGTGGAATCGGAGCAACCGGCAATCTTGCAGCAAATTCGATTGCAAGGGACGCAGACCTGGTCCTGGCAGTCGGTTCCCGTCTCTCCGACTTTACAACCTCTTCCAAATGGCTGTTTCAAAACCCCAATGTAAAAATCATTTCGATCAATGTATCCAGGTTTCATGCCTATAAAATGGATGCCATTCCGGTCGTCGGAGATGCAAGGGAAACTCTGAAAGCCTTGGCTGTGATTCTTAGGGAAAAGGGTTATCGTTCAGCATATGTTGACGAAATCTCCAATGCAAAAACAGCCTGGAAGAAAGAAATGAAGAAGCTGGCAGCCTATTCCTATGGAAAAGATTTTAAGCCGATGATTGAAGCCCGGAATCCATCCAGTATTGATGATTTTGTGAAAACGACCGGTGGCCGGCTGACGCAAACGGCTGCGATCTGCATCATACGGAAGTGGATGGATCCGGATGCAATTATCGTTGGCGCTGCCGGCAGCCTGCCAGGCGATCTGCAGCGGATGTGGACGACGGATGTACGTGATTCCTACCATATGGAATATGGCTATTCCTGCATGGGCTATGAAATTGCAGGTGCAGTTGGCGTGAAGCTGGCGGAGCCGGAACGGGAAGTTTACGCCATGTGCGGCGATGGAAGTTTTCTCATGCTGCATACGGAACTGGTCACTTCCATTCAGGAACATCAAAAAATCAACGTTCTATTGTTTGATAATGCCTCAAATGGCTGCATCAATAATTTGGAAATGTCAAACGGGATTGGAAACCTGGGAACAGAATTTCGTTTCCGTGATTCGGAAACATCCGGACAAACGGGCAGTTTTCTTCCTGTAAGCTATGCCGCTGTTGCTGCAGGTTATGGTGCGAAAGCCTATACGGTGCACACACCGGAAGAATTGAAAGCTGCACTGACGGAAAGCAAAAAGCAAACCGTATCCACATTGATTGATCTGAAGGTTCTGCCCAAGACAATGACGCATGATTACGGTTCCTGGTGGCACGTTGGCGTTGCAGGCATCCCGGGAAGTCAGGCACAGAAAGAAGCGTTCGAGCAAAAGGAGCGTCATCGAAAAGCCGCCAGGAGATATTGAATGGGCTTTTATATTCATTGATTATTGATTCCGGTTACGATTTCACAAAATCAAATAATTCGTCATTAAATACATGAAATGAGGAGGAGAAGTGAAATGTTCAACGCGGAAAAAGTTTTTCCGGGTATTGCTCCCATTGCCTGGACAAACGATGACATGCCGGACCTTGGCAAGGAAAACACTTTTGAACAGTGTATCAGTGAAGCTGCTCTCGCGGGATTCCGCGGGACAGAGGTGGGCAACAAATATCCGCATGATGCATCTGTTCTGAAAGGCTATCTTGAAATCAGGGGTTTGCGTATCGCAAGTGCCTGGTTCAGTGCTTTTCTCACTACTCAGCCTTACGGGGAAACCGAAAGGGCTTTTTTGAAACACCGTGATTTTCTGCATGAACTTGGCGCAAAGGTAATTGTTGTATCGGAGCAGGGACACAGTATCCAGGGTAAAATGAACATACCAATTTTTGAAGGCAAATATATTATGAATGACGACGAATGGAACATGTTGACGACAGGGCTGAATAAGCTGGGAGATCTGGCCAATGAAAAGGGGATGAAACTCGTTTATCATCATCATATGGGGACGGTTGTCCAGACATCTGAGGAAATTGACCGGCTCATGGAGGAAACCGATCCAAACAAGGTCTGCTTGCTGTTCGATTCCGGGCATTTGGTATTTTCCGGAGAAGATGAGATTGCCATACTGAAGAAATATGTGGATCGCATCAAGCATGTTCACTTAAAAGATGTGCGTCCTGAAAAGGTGGAGCAGGTCAGAAGGGAAAAACTGAGTTTTCTCCAGGCAGTACGTCTTGGTGCTTTTACCGTGCCAGGGGATGGCGCAATTGATTTCAAGCCTATCTTTCAGATTCTTTCGGAACACGATTACGAGGGATGGCTTCTGGTGGAAGCGGAGCAGGATCCAGCAAAAGCGAATCCGTTTGTTTACGCCAAAAAGGCCCGTGATTATATCCGCAGGGCGGCAGGAATTTGAAATATATTGTTGTGGGAATGCAAGGCTTTAATAAAATGTTATAAAATTGTATTAACTGGTTGCGCTATGAATTGAAGACCAGCTAGGATGATCAGGGGGAATTATCATGATGAATATTGGTGTGATAGGAGCAGGACGTATTGGAAAAGTACACTGTGAAAGCATTGCCTATCATGTAAAGGATGCGAGTGTTACTGCCATTGCTGATCCGGTATGGACAGAAGACTCGAAGAAATGGGCCAGGGATATGGGGATTTGTGCATGTATTGATTACCACGAGATTTTGAATAATCCAACGATTGATGCAGTCACCATCTGTTCTCCGACTCAAACGCATGCAAAAATTTCCAAAGAAGCGATCCACGCCGGGAAACATATATTTTGCGAAAAACCCGTTTCGCAGGATGTTTCTGAGATCAAAGCGGTTATGAAGGAATTGAAAAATTCGAATGTAAAATATCAGGTCGGTTTCAACAGACGATTCGACCATAATTTCCGTGCAGTACGCAATGCTGCGCAGGATGGCCGGATTGGGGATGTTCATTTGTTAAAAATCACCTCCCGGGATCCTGATGCTCCGCCGATTGCATATGTAAAGGGATCAGGCGGTATGTTTATGGATATGACAATTCATGATTTTGACATGGTTCGTTACCTTACCGGCAGTGAAGTGGAGGAGGTTTATGCCAACGCAGCTGTATTGGTGGATCCGGAGATCGGGAAAGCAGGGGATGTCGACACGGCTATCGTGAGTTTGAAACTTAGGAACGGAGCTTTGGCGGTTATCGATAATTCCCGAAGAGCGGTTTATGGTTATGATCAACGCGCAGAAGTTTTTGGGTCCATGGGCCAGGTGGAAATCGGGAATGATTCGCCTTCCAGATCTGTCATCAGCACAGTTCATGGAGTTACAGCTGAAAAGCCGCTTCATTTCTTCCTGGAACGGTATATGGAGGCTTATACCAATGAAATAAAAGAATTTGTGGATGCGGTACAGAATGATACGGATGTTCCGGTTACGATAGAGGATGGGCTTCAGGCAGTTTTGATTGCCAAAGCGGCAAATCGATCCATTAAGGAACATCGGCCGGTTGCGTTGACAGAAATGCAAAATTAAAAGCCATTTTATGGACCAATGACTATTTCACTTACTTTGTTGTTTTGATGCTCAAAACATTTTATTATAAAAGGAGAGAAAATCATGCAAAAGAAAAAGCGATTATTTTTATGTTTGACCATGTCCCTGTTACTTCTGGCGCTGCCTGCTTGCTCAGGTTCTTCAGGCAATACAAAATCTGCTGGCGCTCCGAAAAAAAGTAATGGCAATACTACTAAGGCAAAGTCCAACGATAAAGTAAAAATAGAGTTCTGGATGCTGCCTGTGGCAGATGAAAGCATCATGCAAAATATGGTGGATGAATTTAATACTGATAGTACCGATGTAAACGTTAATATGACTTTGTTGGATTGGTCATCCGGCCGTGAGCAGATCAAGCAGGGGGTGGCTGCTGGCAGTGGTCCGGATGTGTTCTATTTAGGCGCCGGTTTGACTGCTGACTATATAAACGGTGATCTATTGCTTCCTTTGAAAAAGGCTGGTTATACTGCTGATGATATAGAAATGTATGGTCCCTTAATCGAGGCCAGTTGCGTGGACGGAGAGTTGTATGCAGCTCCTATAGTGTATGATACCTACATTTTGTATTATCGTACCGATATTTTAAAAGAATATGGATTTGATGCACCTCCCTCTACATGGGAAGAGATGAAGGATATGGCAAAAAAGATTACGGAAGATTCCGGTGGTAAAATAATGGGCTATCAGCACAAAGGCGCCGATGACCAGTTAAATGCCATCAATTATACATGGCAGACCTTATTGCAACAAAATGGTGGAAACCTGATGGATCTTGATAATATGAAGTCAACGGAAAATACTCCGGAAGCTGTGGAGGCCTTGGAATATCTGGCGAGTTACTATAAAGAAAATATCAGCAAAATGGGTACCAGTGCCAACAATGGCTTTCGTGAGGGTAAGGTGGCAATGTTCACTTTTACTCAAGGCCCCATTACCACGGAGGGATATGTAGATGATGCTAATATGAAAGGGAAATGGGCAATTGCCCAGCTTCCTACAGGCAAAAATGGGAATAGTGGACATTTGGATGGCCATGCGGTGTGTGTCAATGCCAAGACCAAGCATCCCAAGGAAGCTGGACAATTTGTAAAGAGCTTTACTGGTCCAGGAAATGTTGCCAAGTGGATGGGTGGATATTATGGTATTCAGCCTTATGACCTAAACAAGATTGATGCCGGAGATAAGGCCGCAATCGAAAAAGTCATTAATAGCGCTCCTGAACTGTGGAATCCCATAATTGATCAAGGCAATGTCTGCAGCCCTGACTTTATGATTCAAACCCGTTATGGTTATACCGCTCGCTGGGATGGTCAGAAACGTCTGATCATTGCGGCACTGAATGGAGAAATGACTCCGCAAGAAGCTTTGAAACAGTTGGATACCGAAATCGATCAAGCTCTATAAAGTAATTAACTGACAATATCATAAATAATAGCGTAGCTTTATTACCAGCTGGAAGCAGTAGCTACGCTATTCCTTATGTTTTTGAAGGAGAGAAGCAACATGTCCAAACGAAAAAGGCAAGAAATGTTAAGTGCATATGCCCTTCTGTTTCCTGCAATCCTATTATTGCTTGTTTTTATGTTGATACCAATGATTAATTCTGCCTGGTACAGCCTGTTTAAATGGAACCTTGTGGGTGAAAAGAAGTTTGTTGGATTATCAAATTTTAGTTTTATGTTTGTAAAAGATGCCAGTTTTAAAAAAGCACTGCTGAACACTTGCGTGTACACGATCATTAATATGGTGTCTACTCTTATTTTAGCTCTGGGGTGCGCCTTATTGTTTCAGAAGCAGAGTCGGGTGAACAGCATCTGGCGTGCTATCATCTTTGTACCAGTCGTGGTGCCTATGACTGTAATGGGCATGGTTTGGAAGATGTTGTATGAGCCGCAGTATGGTGCCATCAACCAAATTCTATCCGCAATTGGTATCTCTGGGCCGAAGTGGTTATTTGATTCAAAGGTTGCTATGCTTGCTGTGATACTATTTAATGTATGGAAAGAATTTGGCCTCTATTCCATTATTCTAGTAGGGGGACTTCAAAAGATTCCGGCAGAATTGTATGAAGCAGCTTCTGTGGAGGGAGCAAATTGGTGGCAATCTTTTCGTAGAATTACTATGCCTATGCTGCGGCCCATCATGTTTTTTACTACCACGATCCTGCTCATCAATTCTTTCAAGGCATTTGATCATATTTGGGTGATGACCAACGGTGGGCCTGGTAACTCCACCACCACACTGGTCACCTATATCTATACAAAGGTCTTTGATTCAGTTGGGCTTGCTTCTGCTGCTTCGGTAGTTTTGTTTGTAATGGTATTTCTTGTAACCATGGTGAAAAATTACATAGGAAGGGATGGTGCAATCGATGAATAATGCAGGCAAAAAAAACATATTGACTCTCGCTTTGTTATTGTTGTATGTCCTGATTGCCCTGTTTGCTCTGATGCCCTTTGGTATTATGTTAAAAAGCTCTCTTGAGCCTTATTCTTCCATTGTATCGTTGGACTTTCATTTTCTTCCCAATCCGTTTACCATTGAAAACTATATCGAGGTAATGACACAATATGAGTTGCCGCGTTGGTTCCTGAATTCAGTTGTTGTGGCCGTAGTGGCTATTCTACTTAATTTGGTAGTGGATACGTTGTCGGCTTATGCATTGCAGCGATTGGAATACCCAGGGAAAAAGCTAATGAATGTTCTCGTGATTAGTGCTCAGATTATTCCTGTGCAGGTCACAGTGGTACCTCTATATCTGATGATGGTCAAATTAGATTGGATTGATACCTATAAGGGTTTGATTCTGCCTGTAGCCATCAGTCCATTTATCATTTTCTTTTTGCGGCAGAGCTTTATGCAGATTCCGAAAGCTTTGGACGAAGCAGCCATAATCGACGGATGTAGTCGCATTTCAGTTCTGTGGCACATTATTCTACCCAACTCAATTCCAGCTCTTGGTACTTCTGTGGTACTTAAGTTCATGTGGGTGTGGGGGGATTATATGTGGCCCAGCCTGGTTACAAAAAACAATGCCATGCGTACATTGCCAGTAGGAATTGCCACATTTCAACGTGCAGGTGGCACCATTCCATGGGAGCTGGTAATGCCATCAGCTGTTTTATCTTCAATACCAATCGTTTTACTGTTTCTCTTTCTGCAAAAATATTTTATTACTGGTCTTACTGAGGGAGCTATAAAAGGATGAGTGCAATATGTCGGCGCATAGATAAAGCTAGTCTTGAAACGCTTGGCACGACTGTGTTTCAGGTATAGCATAAATTTTTATACCTGGTCTGAAGGTTAGAGTAAAAGGGAGGCAAATCATGGAGTATTACGAACAATCTGTACGTAAGATCCCCATCAGGGATCACGTAGACGTGTTAGTGGCTGGTGGAGGTCCGGCGGGTTTTGGAGCTGCACTGTCGGCAGCCCGTATGGGTAAAAAAACGCTGCTTATTGAACAAAGTGGCAGCATTGGCGGGATGGCAACCAACGGGTTAATGAGTCATTGGACAGGCTACCAGGAAGGAGGAATCTTTGCTGAGCTTCGTCAAAAAGCCCGGGACTGTGAATCTCCGGAAGTGATTAACCCTGAAAAGGTGAAATTTTTAATGCTGGATATGCTTCGTGAGGCTAAAGTTTCCGTTCAGTTACAAAGTATGATTACTGATGTTGTAATGGATGGAAGTCGGCTGAGTGGTGTGGTATGCGAAAGTAAATCCGGGCCGGAAGTATACATTTCCAAAATCATAATTGATTCCACCGGTGATGGGGATATTGCGTTCAAGTCTGGTGTACCCTTTGAAAAAGGTCGTGAGGATGGTCGTATGCAGCCAGTCACTATTATGTTTAAAGTAGCTGGTGTGGATATGGATCGGGCAATGTTCTTCTGGGGCTTTGAGGACACCGTAAGGTTGCCTGAGGGCGACTTGCAGACCTTAGCACAGGAGAAGCTGCCCTCCCCGGCAGGTCATGTACTGCTTTATCCTTCTTCGATCCCCGGTCTTACCACTGTCAATATGACCAATATGATCGATGTGGATGGTACCGATGTTCATCAGCTGAGTCAAGCAGAATATCAGCTACGAGGTCAAATAGAACCAATTGTACAGTTTTTGCGTGATTATGTTCCGGGTTACGAAATGTGCTATGTGATTGATTCTGCCAGCTCTGTCGGAGTGCGGGAAACCCGAAGATTCATCGGCGATTATCAGCTCACAAGTCAGGATATTAAAAGAGCTACGAAATTTGATGATTGGGTAGTAACCAGAAGTCACTTTTTCTTTGACATGCACAATGTGAAAGGGTCTGGATTGGACGCAGCAGGAGTTTATAAAGGATTTCATCAGACAAGAACATACACCATTCCTTATAGGTGCTTTATTCCAAAAAAGATTGATGGTCTATTGTTGAATGGACGTAATATCAGTGGGGATCATCTGGCTCATTCCAGCTATCGCGTAATGCCCATTTGTGTCAACATGGGTCATGCTATGGGTGTTGCAGCTGCCAAATGTATTGATTTGGATATTCAGCCAAGGAAATTGAACGTGACGAAGATACAAAAGGTGTTGCGAACTCAAAATGTTGAACCGGAGGAGGAATAGACATGTTTGATTTTATATTACAGCCTCATATCAGGTCAAATGATTTTTCTGGACAGCTCACATTACTTGCTGAAAATGCTGCAATATCATATGGACCAGCTTATTCCAATGCTGCATTTCTTCTGGCAAAAGAAAAAGCTGGTGATGTAGCTAAAGAACTTAATAATTTGAAAGATGGTCAAAAAACAGCAGTAATCCTTGCAAACGCCTGGGTAAATAATGTTGCTGCTTCAGTTTCTGAACCCATTGATAGAGCTGTTAAGGCCGTGGATCAACGTATTGACAAGTATCTTGACAAGGTTCAATCAGAGGGTGAAGTTTTACCAGGAAGTGGTTTATGGGAACTGGGTCTTGCACGTCCCCTGGAACAGTTGGCGGAGAAGCAAAACAAAAGTGCTGAAATAATTCGAGCACTTATTATTGCCTTAAAACAACCTTTTCTGTGTCTTGTGCAAAGTGCCGGACTGGATACTTATGATGCATATGCACAGGTTAAATGTAATTTGCCTAATCAATTCTACAGCCTGCACCATTTTGGCCTAAGTGGTTCTGTAGCAGTGGATAGTCCCTATATTGATTTACCTAGATATGGGCTGGATGTTATGACAAGACGATTTTGTAATGTAAAAAATTGCGGAATAACGCAAACTGTAGATGAGGTTCGTCAAATATGGGAAAGTACAGCACGTTTATGTGAACAAGCTATAATATAAAACCTTTCTTTCGGTTTAGAAGGGAGAGGTTCAGGAGGAGCGTTATGAAAATTTTTGATTACCCGGAATTTGACCGGACAGGCAAGAAAATATTAACCCGTGCCAAAGGGTCCTTTTCAAATACAATGATGAATATTACGGTATATCAGATGGCTAAGGGACAGGCTCTGTCTTTCACCTCAAATTCGGAAGAAATAGCTGTTTTGCTGGTACAGGGAGCAATCTCCTATTCCTGGCTGAAAAACAAGGCTTCCGTTTTACGCAGAAGTTTTATAACAGATGATGCATTTTGTCTGCATGCCTGCAGGGATACTAAAATTACAGTGACTGCAATCCAATCCAGTGAGATTTTGGTTCAGAGTACTGAGAATTCCAAAGCGTTCAAAAGCAAATTCTACACTCCTGAAAATTGTGTGGAAGAAACTTTTGGAGAAAATCAGTTTGAAGGAAAAGCGCAGCGAACTGTTCGAACTTTTTTCGATTATCACACGGCGCCTTATTCCAATATGGTGATGGGGGAGATCATTGTTCCGCAGGGAGGCTGGTCAAGCTATCCGCCTCATCAGCATCCGCAGCCGGAAGTGTATTACTATCGCTTTGAAAAGCCACAGGGCTTTGGCGCCTGTTTTATAGGGAACGATGTCAATAAGATAAGGGATGGGAGCTTTTGTGCGATCCCCGGTGGCCTGACCCATCCACAGGTGAATGCACCTGGTTACCCGATGTATTATGTCTGGATGATCCGTCATCTGAAAGGAAATCCATGGACAGATCGTATATACGATCCGGCACACACCTGGCTGTTGGATGAAACATAATTCAAGGAGAATGATGAATTGCTGTTGGAGAGCATCCATAAGATAGATGAGAAGAGATGCTCTCCAATATGAGTTTTAGGCGGCAGCTCAATATGCCAACCGGATCATTGTAATGGAAGACGGAAGGATTATATAAGAGGGGACGCATCCGGATCTGCTGGCAAAAAGCGGCGTTTATGCCGCTATATGGGCAATGCAGGCGGCTGATTCACGGAATCCATCTCTGTCGGGATCGCAATTCATTTATGATGGTATCACAATGTTGGAGAGCCATAAACAGTTTATATAGTCCGTCTCTGTTAGGATTCCATGATTCATTTATAATTTGAATATCGCTGCTCAATAGAATATAATAGGAATGATTGCAAAATTATCGACAGGAAATAAACAGGAGGATGAATGGATGAATAAGATTGACCAGCTATGCATCAATTCCATACGTATTCTATCGGCAGAAGCAGTGCAAAAGGCAAAGTCCGGCCATCCGGGACTGCCGATGGGATCGGCACCCATGGCTTATACCCTCTGGGCAAAGGTTTTGAAACATAATCCAAAAGATCCATCGTGGGCAGACCGGGATCGGTTCGTTCTTTCCGCAGGGCATGGATCCATGATGCTTTATTCCCTCCTTCATTTATTTGGATACGGTCTGACAATGGAGGATCTGAAGAATTTCCGGCAATGGGGAAGCAGGACTCCCGGACATCCGGAATACGGCCATACAGCCGGAGTGGAGGTGACCACGGGACCATTGGGACAGGGGATCGCCAATGCAGTGGGCATGGCAATGGCGGAAGCCCATTTGGCGGCGAAGTTCAACCGACCCGGATATGAGATCGTAAACCATTACACCTATGCCTTGTGTGGGGACGGCTGCCTGATGGAGGGTATTTCCGGGGAAGCCTCTTCCCTGGCCGGTACCCTGAAGCTTGGAAAACTGATTCTTCTGTATGATTCCAATTCCATCAGCATTGAGGGAAGCACGGACATCGCTTTTACGGAGGATGTGGGCAAGCGTTATGAAGCATATGGATGGCAGGTGCTGCGGGTGGAGGACGGAAACGATACGGATGCCATTGAGGCAGCGCTGAAGAAAGCCAGACAGGAGACGGAAAAGCCCAGCATGATTATCGTACGTACCGTGATTGGGTATGGAGCGCCTGCAAAGCAGGGTACTGCTGCTGCCCACGGCGCGCCCCTCGGTGCAGAGAATGTTCAGGCTGCCAAGGAATTTCTGCATTATTTCCCGGATAAATCTTTTTATGTACCGAATGAGATAAGGGACCATATGAAGGAACTTGCGGCTCAGGGGCAAAAGGCGGAAGACGATTGGAACGAACTGTGGGATTCCTATCAGGAGCACTACCCGGATCTGGCTGCCCGGTGGGATGCCTGGCATCAGCCCTGCCGGACGGAGGATCTGCTCCATGACGGGGAGTTCTGGCATTTTGAAGGAGATACGGCTACCCGTTCTGCCTCCGGAGAGATTCTCAATCGTCTGATCAAAAAGGTTCCCAATCTGATCGGTGGTTCCGCAGATCTTGCTCCTTCCAACAAGACGGAAATAAAAAAGATGGGGGATTTCTCTGCCCTGGATTACGCCGGTTCCAATCTGCATTTCGGCGTCCGGGAGCACGCAATGGCAGCCATTGCCAACGGCATGACCGCTCACGGCGGGTTAACCGTCTATGTTGCCACTTTCTTTGTATTCAGTGACTACATGAAAGGCGCCATGCGGTTGTCTGCCATGATGAAGCTGCCGGTACTTTATGTTCTGACTCATGACAGCATCGGAGTGGGAGAGGACGGGCCTACCCATGAACCTATCGAGCAGCTGGCTTCCCTGCGCAGCATTCCGAATTTTACGGTGATCCGTCCCGCAGATTCCAGGGAAACTGCAGCAGCTTATGTATCCGCACTGTCCCGGACCGACGGCCCCACTGCTTTGGCGCTGACCCGTCAGAACCTGCCCCTGCTGGATGGTTCAGGCAAGGGTGCACTGAAGGGCGCCTATATCCTGAAGGATTCCGAAAAGGAAATACCGGATATGATACTGATGGCTTCCGGTTCCGAAGTACAGTTGATTGTGCAGGCACAGAAGGTTCTGAAAGAGCAGGGAATCAATGCCCGTGTCGTCAGCATGCCTTCCTGGGAGATATTTGAAGAACAGACGGCAGACTATAAGGAAAGTGTACTGCCGAAAGGGGTACGGGCCAGACTTGCTGTGGAAGCAGGGACTTCCTTTGGCTGGCAGAAATATACCGGACTGGACGGAGATGTCATTGCTATAGATCACTTTGGAGCATCCGGCAAATATAACATTCTGTTTGAAGAATTCGGCTTTACTGTGGAGAATATTGTAAAAAAGGCAAAGGAAATAGTCGAAAAGGAGAACGCCTGATGATGGCTTCCCGATTTCCGGACCGTCCTTTGATCTGACCCAGGGCAGGGTTGAAAGATAGAATTTGATGAAAACATCAACCGGGTATCACGGAAACTGCGTGGTATCCGGTTGATTGCGTCTGGATGCCTGCAATACCTGCTTCCGGCAACGTTTGGATGTATTTGACAGTGCTTCTGCAGATTTCATTTTTTATCGGATGAATGCCTGCTTTATATTTTTACAAACTTCGGCTGCCTGTCGGTAAAGATTGTTACGTATTCAAATCCGGCCTGTTTCAGCCATTCCAGTGCCCTCTTGTTTTCGTATCCCACATACTTCACGGTATGGGCATCGGATCCGATGGTGACGATCTCTCCTCCCAGATCCCGGTACCATTTTAAAATGTCGGGATGCGGATGAGGCTGCTTCGAGCTGTGTTTGTAACCTGCTGTATTCAATTCCAGGCCTTTGCCTCTTTCCACCAGCAGTTTAAAAATGGATTCTACGATTTCCATGCCGATTTTATGATCTCCCGGGGTGTAGGGATAAGGCATATAGCGCCTTACGTAGTCCAGATGTCCCAGAACGCAGTAATCGTCATATTGGCGAAGAAGATCGTAAATCTTCTGATAGTAATCGGTATAACTTTTTATCTTGTCCCGATTCTCATAGTATTCCGACCGGGCAGGATCCAGCCCGTCCACCAGGTGGACCGAGGCAATGACAAAGTCAAAGGGATATTTCCTGACAAGCAATGCGGCATCTTTCAGAGTCCAGTCCTGAAGGCCGATCTCTATGCCGGTTTTTATGGAGAGCTTTCCCTTGTATTTTTCCCGAACGGATGCAATGGATTGGATATATTGATCCATATCCTTGATTTGGAAGGCGTTTTTGTTGTCCGGCAGGTCCATGTCCATATGATCCGTAAAGGCAATTTCTTTCAGCCCCACGGACACGGCTTTTTTACATGCTTCTTCCATGGTCATTTTCCCATCCGGAGAAAAGAACGTATGCATATGATAATCGAGCAAAACGAGTCCCCTTCATTCTATATTTATTTTCGGATCTATATTTATTTTCGGGCGCATGGTTTCAGCGATCCCAAACCGTATTGTAGTATCCCCGCCTGGGTAAGTCAACTGCGCAGAACATATTTCACGGACTGGAAGGAAACAGCCGTATCCATGCAGAATAATACAGGATAGGACATAATTCTGTTTTTTCTGTTTTCTTTGCTTCAATACGGTTCATGGGAAGAGAGGCGGAAGAATGAAGGAATATCTGCGTGAAGATCTCCGATCGTTGAAACCTTATCGTCCTGTCAGGGGAGAGTTTTCCCTGAAAATGGATGTCAATGAAACCCCTTTCCCAATCCCTTTGGAAATACGGGCACAGCTGGCTTCTGAGCTGCTCGAAGGAAACAACTATCATCGATATCCCGATCCGGATGCAGATTCCCTGCGTGAGAAGCTGGCAGAGGATCTGAAGATCAGCCGGGACAGTATCCTGATTGGCAATGGGTCGGATGAGTTGATCCGGATGATTACCAATGCCTTTGTGGACTGGGGGGATGCAGTGCTGTCTCCTTCCCCTTCTTTTCCTGTGTACTCCCAATGTACGCGGATTGCAGGAGGCATTGCGGCGGAATATCCGCTGGATGAGGAGTTCTGCTATGATTTGGGAGAGATGGAGCAGTCGATACAGGAATATGAGCCGAAAGTGATTTATATCGGTTCTCCCAATAATCCGACCGGAAATACCATGCCGATTCCGGATATTCAGAAGCTGGTCCGGAGCTTTGACGGGATTGTGGTGGTGGATGAGGCTTATTGTGAGTTCTGCGGAGAGTCCGTGATTCCACTCATTGATCAATATCCCAATCTGGTGGTTCTGCGAACCTTTTCCCATGCCATGGGGATTGCAGGACTGCGGGTCGGATATCTGGCATGCGACAAAAACCTGGCATATGAGATTCAAAAAGTAAAGCCTGTGTTCAATGTCAACTGCTTTTCCCAACGGGCTGCGGAGCTCATATGGCAGTGCAGGGAGGATCGGGAGAAACAGGTACGGGAGATCCGGGATGCCAGGGAGTGGCTTTTTCAGGCATTGGATGGGCTCCGGGGAGTTCATCCCTATCCCACCAGGGCAAATTTCATCCTGGTCAGGGTGAAAAACGGTGCTTTGGTTTACCAGCGCCTGCTGAAAAAGGGCATTCTGGTAAGACGGTTTACCGGGGATCCGATATTGAAGGATTGTCTGCGGGTAACGATCGGCCGGATGGAGGAGAACCGGTATTTTCTTCACAGCCTGGCAGAAATACTGGTGGACATGGAGGAATGGTGAGTGGACAGGGAGAATTGGTGAAAAGTATATACCGGTTGACAGGAAATTATTTTACGAAATTTTGACAACAAGTGGTTGACTTCTCTGCCCGGATATATTATAATCTTACTTGCTGCTGAAACAGAGCGGCGTTTGGGAGCATAGCTCAGCTGGGAGAGCA
>ENA-UOOI01001565-UOOI01001565.1-fermentation-metagenome-genome-assembly--contig:-NODE-1565-length-23176-cov-11.255266_pt1 | contig 23176 bp, 18 predicted proteins | sample MGYA00245779_ERZ724027 | MGnify/ENA primary metagenome ERZ724027 (study PRJEB28704, sample SAMN03018318) | fermentation metagenome | biome: anthropogenic terrestrial biome; feature: soil...
CGTAGCACAAATTGTGCCGTGGAATGAAACAGATGTTTGATAAGTTTTTTAATTCAACAACCATGACAACCAAACAAGGAAAAATACTCATCGTTGACGACAACGAAGACATCCTCTTCGCCCTCAATCTGCTGCTGCAGCCGCACGTGGAAAAGGTGAAAGTTACAACGCAACCCGAACGTATCGTGCATTTTATGGATACGTTCGCACCCGATGTGATTCTGCTCGATATGAACTTCACAAAAGATGCGGATAGCGGACAAGAAGGATTCTTTTGGCTCGAAAAAATAAAAGAAACAGACCCCGATGCTGTGGTGATTTTCGTAACGGCTTATTCCGATACCGAAAAAGCGGTGCAAGCCATAAAAGCCGGAGCTACCGACTTTATTCCCAAGCCGTGGGCAAAGGATAAATTACTGGCAACGGTGGCTTCAGCTGTGGAATTACGCCGCAAACGTACAGAAGTTTCGCAACTGAAAAAACAAGTGGCGGCTCTTGAGAGCAACCTTTCGTTTCCTGAAATCATCGGAGAAAGCGAAGTGATGCAATCGTTATTTGACACCATCGACAAACTGAAAAATACCGATGCCAACATCCTGATCTTGGGCGAAAACGGAACAGGAAAAGATTTGGTTGCCAACCTGCTTTATTGCTGCTCGCCACGTGCCGACAAACCGTTTGTACACATTGATTTAGGTGCAATTCCCGAAACGTTGTTCGAAAGCGAACTCTTCGGATACGAAAAAGGAGCATTTACCGATGCCAAAAAAGAAAAACAAGGTCGGTTTGAAATTGCATCGGGTGGCACGTTGTTTCTGGACGAAATCGGGAACCTCACGCTCGCCACGCAAATGAAACTGCTAACGGCTATTGAAAAACAACAAATTATGCGCCTTGGCGGCACTTCGCCCATCCATATAAACGTACGTTTGCTTTGCGCTACCAATGCCGATATTCACGCGATGGTGGATCGTAGCGAGTTTCGGCAAGATTTACTGTACCGCATCAACACCATCGAGTTGCACATTCCACCGCTTCGCGAACGCGGAAAAGATATTGAACTGCTTGCAGGTCATTTTCTGCATCGCTTCGCCAAGAAATATAAGAAAGACATCCGAAGCATTTCCACATCCGCTTTACGAAAATTAAATTCATATAATTGGCCCGGCAACGTGCGCGAATTGCAACACGCCATGGAGCGCGCCGTGATTTTGGCATCGGGATACACGCTTTCCGCCGATGATTTTATATTGAAACCGGCATCTGCCAGAAAATCGAAATCCGAAAACCTGAATCTGGAAGAATTGGAACAATCCACCATCGAAAAAGCGCTTGAACAGGCCGACGGGAACATGAGTCAAGCAGCAGAACTGTTGGGTATTACTAGATTTGCCTTATATCGGAAAATTGAAAAATATAAGTAAGCATGAAACTTCAAACTAAATATATCTTTTTCCTGAAAATAATAGCCATTATGCTATTATCGCTCATTGGTGCATGGATTTACCTGAGAGGGTTTTACTTCTCGTCAGCTTTGATATTGGTTGGAATTGTGGCGGTTGCGGTTTCCATGTATTTCGACCGAAAAAAACTGATTAGCCGCATGGAGCAATTGATTGAGGGTATTCGTCATTCCGACTTTTCCACGCATTTTGTTAGCAATACTTCAAACGACGAGTTTCATCAACTTTCGCAAGAAATGAACGAAGCACTCGATATTTTTCGCTCTCGCACGCATGATGCTATGATGGACGAAGCCGAGTCGCAAGCGTGGCAAAAACTTATCAGTGTGCTTACACACGAAATCATGAACAGCATCACGCCAATTATTTCTCTTTCCGAAACGCTCAGCGAACGAGAAACGCCCAACGAAGACGGTTCCGAAGAGTATCACGTCATGAAACATGCGATGGAAACCATCCACCGGCGCAGCAAAGGATTGCTTTCGTTTGTTGAAAATTACCGCAAACTCACGCGGCTGCCTCAACCCACCGTTCAGCCCATTCACGTGCAATCCATGCTGAAATCCATGCAGCAATTAATAGCTCCTGGTGGCATTGAGTTTACGTATTCTGTTTATCCCGATCAACTTATTCTAAAGGCCGACAAGGGTATGACGGATCAATTGTTGCTCAATTTGCTAAAAAATGCCCATGAAGCTTGCGTTACACAATCTAAATCTAAAATCGACATAGAAGCCGTAAAGGTAGGCGACGAAATCCACATTTCGGTTTCCGATAACGGACAAGGTATTTCACCCGAAGCTATAGAGAAGATTTTTATCCCTTTTTATTCCACAAAGCCTTCCGGTTCTGGCATCGGATTGAGCATTTGTCGACAAATTATGTTACGACACAAAGGGAAGATAGTGGTAAGGTCAGATGAAAATGGAAGTAAGTTTACAATGGTTTTCCCAGGTTGATAAGCGACTACTTATCAACAATCTCTATATCTTTGTGAAAAAATCTATTGAGAATATGTTGTAAAACATATTTTTTGTTGTATCTTTGTGACGATTTAAATGGCAAGCGAGTTATTTGAAATCATTTTAGGTTATCAATTATTTACTGAAAGGGCTTCTTAATTAAACGGTTGCCGATGAATCATAACTTTTAAAGAACATTTTTAAGTTAAATGTGCAGAAGACAAGTACACTTGGGTAATGCTTTAACAGGAAAATGACTAAATTTTAATTGAAAGGAGAAATTATGACAATCAAAAGCCTGACAAAAGAAGAAATCTTGTCTCAGATAAAGTATCTGGAAAAGAACATCTCAAACGGATCTGCTACATATCGTACAAACAGATTGAACAGATTAAGAGTGTTGAAAGCCAGGTTGCGTTATGCAGGCTGAGGAAAATGACTATTTTGTCTTAAGCTGAGTAATCCAAATGTGGATTACGAAAGCTTTATTTTAGAATTTTACTACACATTATTATATATCTACATCAAGCTGCCTTTTGGCGGCTTTTTTTATTTTATATCTAAGAATAACCAAAAAAACTTGCCAATAATTTAGCACAAAGTGATTTTAATATTGTTTTTGTATATCTTTGTCTTGTAAATCTAACAAAAAGACTAAAAACATTGAAAATTATTATGGAATTATTATCTGCCAGACTAGCTGCCTTGTCGCCGTCGGAGACTTTTGCGATGGCTCAGAAAAGCAATGAACTGAAAGCTCAGGGCATTGATGTGATAAATATGAGTGTTGGTGAACCCGATTTTACCACTCCCGAGCATATAAAACAGGCAGCAAAAAAAGCTATCGATAATAATTTTTCATTCTACTCTCCTGTGCCCGGTTTCCCTGATCTGAAGAAAGCAATTTGCGATAAACTGAAAAATGAGAATGGACTGGATTATAGCCCGGCCCAAATTGTTGTATCCTGCGGAGCTAAACAATCGATCTGTAACGTAATCCTCTCAATTGTTGATAAAGAGGAGGAGGTTATTATTCCAGCTCCTTTTTGGGTAAGTTATCCGGAAATGGTGAAGTTGGCAGAAGGTAAATCTGTATTCGTTTATGCAGGGATCGATAAAGACTTTAAGATTACACCACAACAGTTGGAAGAAGCTATCACTCCCAAAACAAAAGCATTGATACTTTGTTCACCTTCAAATCCTACGGGAAGTGTTTATACCAAGCAGGAAATTAAAGCATTGTCTGATGTACTGGAAAAGCACAAGAACGTCTATGTAATTGCTGATGAGATCTATGAACATATCAATTATATCGGGAAACATGAGTCGATTGCTCAATTTGATTCAATCCGTGATCGTGTAGTTGTGGTGAACGGCGTATCAAAAGGGTATGCCATGACCGGTTGGCGTATAGGGTGGATAGCGGCTCCACAATGGATTGCTTCGGCATGCAGTATGTTACAGGGGCAATACACATCGGGAGCATCTTCAATCTCACAGAAAGCCGCTGAAGCAGCATATACCGGAGACCAGACCTGTGTGGATGAGATGAGAAAGGCGTTTGAAAGGCGAAGAAACCTTATTGTGGCCCTGCTTGAACAAATCGCGGGATTGAAGGTTAACAAACCTATGGGGGCATTTTATATTTTCCCCGAGTGCAGCAGTTACTTTGGTAAGTCTTATAATGGCAGAACCGTAAAAACTTCTTCCGATCTTGCTATGTACCTGCTTGAAGAGGCACACGTGGCGTGTGTTGGAGGGGATGCTTTCGGCGCTCCCGGATGTATTCGCTTATCGTATGCCATCTCCGACGAAAATATAACCAAGGCTGTTGCGCGGATTAAAGTGGCTTTGGAGAAACTATCCTGACTATTCTCAGATGAAAAAAATAAACCCTGCTTCCAGATGGAACCGGGGTTTGATTTTATTGGTATTTGGAGCACGTATGTCATAGTTTCGCCTCTATCATTACCGGGAAATGATCCGACGGAAAACGCCCGTACTGTATATCATTGAGAGTACCATATTTTTTCACAGTGATACCGGGTGTAATCCAGATATAGTCTATACGTCCTTTCATGGGAGCATCAGGCTTGAAAGAGTTGAAGGTGCCGGTTGTACCATAGGGAGGCTGTTCGGTTACCAGAAACGCATCTTTCAGTTTCCCCGAGTCGTATATAATCTGGATAGGCTCATCTTCGGGGGTCGCGTTAAAGTCTCCTGTAACAAAAGCTGGTGTGCTGCCGGCTATCTTTCTGATTCTGTCTATCAGTAACAACGATGAGTTTTTACGTGCTTCCCTTCCCTGGTGATCGAAGTGTGAGTTGAATACCAGGAACTCTTTTCCCGATTTCAGGTCCCTGAATTTTGCCCATGAACAGATGCGGTTGCAGCAGGTGGCATCCCACCCTTTACCCGGTACTTCAGGTTTTTCGGAAAACCAGAAATTGCCTTTATCCAACACTTCAAACCGTTTTTTCTTATATAGGATTGCAGAATGCTCACCTGAATCCTTTCCATCGTCACGCCCTGCACCTGCATAGGCGTATTCGTCCAACTCAACGATATCATCGAGCTGATGTTTAAAACCTTCCTGTGTACCTACAATATCCATGTCGTAAAAGCGGATCAACCCTTTAACCATCTCCTTTCTGTTTGGCCATGCATTCTCGCCGTCGCTGGGGGTGTCCATCCTCAGGTTGAAAGTGGCCACGTTTAGCGTTATCTTCTTTTTGTTTTGTGCCTGCAGAGATGCTAATGATACTGCTATAAGGCATATATATGCAAAGACTTTTCTCATTTTTTGAAAGTTTTAATTGTTGTCCTTTACTGAAACTGTTACCCATAGCGGAAGGTGGTCTGAGGCCATTAACTCATTTTCCACTTTTGTCTCTAACACATTGAAAACAAATTTAGGGTTATTCTTCACCATCACATAGTCGATACATTTTTTAGGATTATTAGCAGGGATTGTAGGTTGTAATGTATCATTCAAAACAGACCACGCCTTTAATAATTCCTGAATTTCTTCAGAGCCGGGGACGGCATTCAGGTCGCCTGCAAGGAAGACCGGTTTTGACGTGTAATTTTTTATCAGTTCATTGATTACATCGACCGATACCATCCTGTCGGGCTGATTCAACGACCAGTGAGTGCAGCAGATCACATAATCGGGCATTTCAACAAGCAGCAGGCTTCGCTGTTCTTCACTGCCGGGCAACAGGACTGCTTCTTTACGCAGGGGCTTTTCTTTTGTCAGTATGCCTATCCCGTAACCACCTCCCTGATAATCTATAGATTTATTATAGGTGGCAAACATCCCTGTGCGTTTGGCTAGCTCATCAAGGACAATAAAACCTCCGCTCCTTTGGGTTGCGCTGTCGAGCTCCTGAATTGCCGCACAATCTGCATCAATACGCTTGATTACTGATGCAACACGGTTGTAATCGGTTACTTCGTCCATGCCGCGGGCGTTGCGAACATTGTAAGATAGGATTTTGACTGTCTCGGTTTTATTGTTGTTCCGATTCGTCCCGCAGCAGATCATTACTGATATGGCAAGTAATAGAAACAGGTTGATTTTATGCATAAGATTTATTTTATAAAATCCAAAAATAGGAAAATTTTATTACAAAGAAAAGTTGATTGGTTCAAAGAGCTTAATTTTATGAGCAATGTTATAAAATTATTCGCTTCTAAATGTTATTGCAGAAGCACTAATACCAATAAATCAATTGCCATTTCTCAATTTTTTGCTACCTTTGCAAATTAATTTTCTATCAGGTATAAATTCATTGACAATGAGTAAAAAATTTCCCGAATATAGCCATTTGGACCTTTCAGAAATAAACAGGGAGATGTTGGAAGTATGGGATGAGAAAGATGTTTTCAGGAAAAGTCTGGAAACACGTAAGGGACATCCCCAGTTCGTGTTTTATGAAGGGCCGCCGTCGGCAAACGGAATGCCTGGTATCCATCATGTGATTGCGCGAAGCATTAAAGATATTTTCTGTCGTTACAAAACAATGAAAGGCTATCTGGTAAACCGGAAAGCAGGGTGGGATACTCATGGATTGCCTGTGGAGCTGGGCGTGGAGAAGTCTTTGGGAATAACCAAGGAAGATATCGGAAAAGAGATCTCGGTAGAGCAGTACAATTCGGCATGTCGTACCGAGGTTATGAAATATACCAAAGAGTGGGAAGACCTTACACGAAAAATGGGTTACTGGGTGGATATGACCGATCCCTACATCACTTACGATAACCGCTATATAGAGACCCTGTGGTATCTTCTAAAAGAGTTGTATAAAAAAAATTATCTTTATAAAGGGTATACCATTCAGCCCTATTCGCCAGCAGCAGGAACCGGACTGAGCACACATGAGCTTAATCAGCCCGGGTGTTACAAGGATGTGAAGGATACAACATGTACTGCGCAGTTTCTTATCAAGGATCCTCTCCCTGAGTGGACGGAATTTGGTGAGCCATTCTTTCTGGCATGGACAACAACACCTTGGACCTTGCCGTCGAATATGCTGCTTGCAGTAGGGAAGAATATTGAATATGTGGCAGTACAGTCTTATAATCAGTACACAGGCAAGCCAATTACCGTTATACTTGCCAAAAACTTACTGAGCTTATACTTCCCTCCTAAAAATGAGGGGCTTCCGTTAGATAGTTACAAACCCGGGGACAAGAATATTCCTTTCAGGGTTATTGACAAGGTTTGGGAAGGTTCCAAGCTGGAGGGAATACGCTATGAGCAACTGATCCCTTGGGTGAAAGTGACTGATGAAGCGTTTAAGGTGGTTACCGGTGATTTTGTAACCACAGAAGACGGAACGGGCATCGTGCATATTGCTCCCACCTTTGGTGCTGATGACGCAAGAGTTGGCAAGGAGAACAATATACCGGGATTACTGCTTACCGATAAAGAGGGCAACCTTCGCCCCATGGTTGACCTGACAGGGAAGTTTTTCCGGCTCGAAGAGCTTGATCAGCTGTTTGTAAAGAACAATATTAACGAAGGGCTTTACAGGGAGTATGCAGGACGTTATGTGAAAAATGAGTACGATGACTCTCTAACTGAAGATGATGCTACCCTTGATGTTGATCTCTCGGTAATGCTTAAACAGCAGAACCGTGCGTTTCGAATAGAGAAACAGGTGCATAATTATCCTCACTGCTGGCGTACGGATAAGCCTGTTTTGTACTATCCGCTTGACAGCTGGTTTATACGTACTACCGCATGTCGCGACACTATGATAGAGCTTAATAACACCATCAACTGGAAGCCCCAGTCAACTGGGACCGGACGTTTCGGGAAGTGGTTGGAAAATCTGCAGGACTGGAATCTGAGTCGGAGCCGCTACTGGGGAACACCTTTACCTATATGGCGTACCGAAGACGGCAAAGAGGAGAAATGTATCGGTTCGGTAAAGGAGCTTTTCGAAGAAATGCAGAAGTCGATAGATGCCGGCATAATGAATGAGCTCCCATGGAAAGGGCTGAATCTGAAAGAGTATAAAGAGCTGGCGTATGATAAAATTGACCTGCACCGTCCGTATGTTGACAATATAGTTTTGGTTTCCGAAAGTGGCCGGCCAATGAAGCGGGAGCTTGACCTAATTGATGTGTGGTTCGACAGTGGTGCGATGCCGTTCGCTCAGGTATTTTATCCGCATATTCCGGATGAGGAATTCCGGAAAGTATATCCGGCCGATTTTATTGCTGAAGGAGTGGATCAGACACGTGGCTGGTTTTATACCCTTCATGCCATCTCTTCTATGGTTATGGGGAGCGTTGCATTTAAAAATGTGATTTCCAATGGGCTGGTACTCGACAAGAACGGAAATAAGATGTCAAAACGTCTTGGCAATGCCGTTGATCCTTTCGAAACCATTGAGAAGTACGGATCCGATCCGTTGCGCTGGTATATGATTACCAATGCTGCTCCGTGGGATAATCTGAAGTTCGATATAGAGGGTGTGGAAGAGGCAAGGCGAAAGTTCTTCGGGACACTGTACAATACCTATTCCTTTTTCGTTTTATATGCCAATGTAGATGATTTCAGGGACCAGTATCCGCAGATAGATATAGAAAAACGTCCAGAGATAGATCGTTGGATAATTTCATTGCTGAATTCTCTGGTAAAGGAGGTTGATCAGGGGTATTGCTCGTATGAGCCAACCAAAGCCGGCCGAGCAATTTCAGATTTTGTGAACGATAATCTCAGCAACTGGTACGTGCGCCTGAACCGGAAACGTTTCTGGGGAGGAGAGATGACAAATGACAAGCTTTCTGCATATCAAACGCTTTACCAATGTCTGATAACTGTGGCAAAGCTGATGGCACCCATAGCACCATTTTATGCCGATAAATTGTACCTCGACCTGATTTCAGCTACTGATTGCAATAAAATTGAGTCGGTACACCTTGCCGATTTCCCGCAGTGTGATGATTCGCTGATTGACAAAGCACTTGAAGAGCAGATGTATTTAGCTCAGGCAGCATCTTCTATTGTGCTTGCATTGCGTAGGAAAGTGAATATTAAAGTGCGTCAGCCGCTCTCTAAAATATTGATTCCTGTAGAGGATGAGGAACAGAAAAAGTATATCAGGGCAGTTGAACCTCTCATCCTAAGCGAAGTTAATGTAAAGGAAATCAAGTTTGTAGATTCTGCAAATGAGATGCTGGTAAAACGTGTAAAGCCCGACTTTAAAAAACTTGGACCGCGATACGGAAAAATAATGAAACAGCTGGCGGTAAAAATTCAGGAACTTAATAACAGTGATATTCGTGAACTGGAAAAAAACGGTTCATTAATGATAAATGTTGACGGGCAAAATGTTGTTGTTTGTCAGGATGATGTTGAAATTATTTCCGAAGATATTCCCGGATGGCTGGTAGCCAACGAGGGGCGACTAACTGTTGCGTTGGATATTACGCTCACTGAAGACCTCCGCAATGAGGGCCTCGCGCGGGAGCTGGTGAATAGAATACAAAACCTACGTAAAGCGAAGAATTTTGAAATTACCGATAGGATCATAATTAAAGTTTCAGCCAATCCGGTATTTGATGAAGCCATAAAAGACTATGACGGATACATTAAAAATCAGGTACTGGCCGATGATATTTTTATCGTTGATAATCATCTGGAGGATGAAATAGAGATTGATGAATACTCTTTGACCATAAGCATACATAAAAACTGTTGAGAATTATCTGTTTTATATGTATATTTGTGCAAGAATTTACAAGTGAACAAAATATAACGGCGGTTGTTGTAGTTAAACTCTGATTCCAATAAGAGACACAGCCATAAACATCAATTATTATGAGCGAGAAGACAAAATATTCGGAAGAGGAATTGGAAGAATTCCGTGCAATCATTAACGAGAAATTACAGGTAGCACGACAGGAATATGAAAATTATCGTGCGGCTGTAACTAATACCGACGGTAACGATACGGTAGATACATCACCAACTTATAAGGTGTTGGAGGAGGGGGCTTCAACGCTCTCGAAAGAGGAAGCAGGCAGGCTGGCTCAACGTCAGATGAAATTCATCCAGAATTTGCAGGCAGCTCTGGTGCGTATAGAAAATGGCACATACGGAATCTGCCGTGAGACCGGTAAGTTGATCCCAAAAGAGCGTCTTCGCGCAGTACCTCATGCCACGTTGAGCATAGAGGCCAAATCAAAGAAGAAGAAATAACAGCTCGATAATGAAGATATTATTGGTGTCGGCAGTTTCAGAAGAGATTGGGCTATTTTCCATTAATTTATTAAATGCCCGTAAATTTACTTTATGAAAAGTAGTACAAAAAAGGCATGGACAGCACTATTGGTTGTTGTTTTAGTCCTTCTCGCAGACCAGCTTTCCAAAATATGGGTAAAGACACATATGGGGCTTAATGATACCATTGACATTACCGAATGGTTTAAAATCTATTTCGTAGAGAACAATGGGATGGCTTTCGGTATCGAAGCCGGTGGAAAACTATTCCTTTCACTTTTCAGGATTATTGCAGTTATATTTATAATTGTATTTCTTTCGAGACTTATAAAAGAGAATTACAAAACCGGTTTTATTGCATGTATTGCGCTAGTTCTGGCCGGTGCGTCGGGTAATATCATAGACAGTCTGTTCTATGGGGTTATTTTCGAATCGAGTTATCCCGGACATGTGGCTTCGTTTGTACCATGGGGAGAAGGCTATTCGTCACTACTTCACGGTAAGGTGGTTGATATGCTATATTTCCCCCTGTTTAGTGGCACTTTCCCCGGTTGGGTCCCAATTGTCGGGGGAGAAGATTTTCTCTTTTTCAGGTTTATTTTCAATATTGCTGATTCGGCCATCACGGTAGGTGTTATTCTGATTCTACTTTTCTACAGAAGAACGCTGTCATACGCATTACTGTCGAAAAATGAACGTGAAAAAATCGATAAAAAGCAACAGGAAAAAGGAAGTACAGGTGAAATGTAGGTTCGTCCAATATCTTTTTTTATTCACGGTAGTGGCTGGAATAATCTCATCCTGCCAGAACCGGCCGGGAGAAGTCTTGAACCGGAAGCAGATGGAACGACTGATGTACGATGTGTATGTTGCTGAAGCAACCATGGAAAACGATTATCAGAATTTTGACACCCCTGAGAAGAAGGAGGCTTACATCCGGAGAGTATTCAAGGCTCATAAAACAACTCAGGATCAATGGGATACATCGTTGTCGTGGTATTCTGACAGGATTGATATCTATCTGAAGATGAACGACTCGGTGAAAGCACGCATACAGAGGGATCGTCAAAAGGTTGATGCTGAAGTGGCCCGTCAATATGCACTTCAAAATACAGACCCCGCCTATCTTTCTCCATCTTTTATTCCCTCTTTCTACCAGTTCTCAAAAACAGACATGGGTAGAGGCTTCAGGTTCAAACTTGATTCTGTTGAAATTTTCTCCAAAATTACCGAAGATCATTTCTCGTTCACATTTAGTGTTACAGGCATCCCTCCTGTGTTCACTTCCCCTTTTGCATCGCTTATAATTATGGACTACCGGGATACAACAATTTATCTATCTCAGCAGATCAAAGAGAACATAATGTATAATTTCCCCGTAAATAAATATATTGATGGGGATACACTTTCACAAATAGCAGGTTTTGTTCATCTACAAGATTCAACCAGTATTAACCGTAACATCCAGCTATACAATATTTCCCTGGGGAACATGCAAAAAAAACTAGCTGTTGCCGATTCCACGGTTGATATTCCGGTACATGTGAACAGAGAATTGATTAAAATGGATAGTGACAAAAAAATCGAAAAACCATAAAATAATGATCTGCTTTTTGACAAATCACTATATTTGCCGGGTGCAATTCACAAAAAAACTATAAGTTTTAATATTTAATTTAATATAACTTTACATCAGATGGAAAGAAAGAGAGTTTACACCTTTGGAAACGGCGCAGCCGAAGGGAGAGCAGATATGAAAAACCTGCTCGGAGGAAAAGGAGCAAACCTTGCTGAAATGAATTTGATTGGTGTTCCGGTTCCTCCCGGATTTACTATTACCACTGAAGTTTGTACTGAGTACAACGAATTGGGAAAGGAGTATGTGATCGGCGTATTAAAAGATGAGGTTGAGAGCGCAGTTTCACGTATAGAAGAGCTGACAGGAACTAAGTTTGGCGATAAGAATAATCCATGCCTGGTTTCTGTACGTTCCGGAGCACGTGTCTCTATGCCGGGTATGATGGATACCGTGTTAAACCTTGGCTTAAACGATGATGCCGTTGAAGGGATAGCCGTGAAATCGGGTAATGACCGTTTCGCATGGGACTCATACCGCCGCTTTGTACAAATGTATGGTGATGTGGTATTGGGGATGAAACCGCAAAGTAAGGAAGATATTGACCCTTTTGAAGAGATCATGGATGAAATGAAGTTATCAAAAGGTGTGGAGCTGGATACAGATCTTACAACTGAAGACCTGAAAGAGCTGGTTAAGAGATTTAAGGTGGCAGTAAAGGAGAAAACCGGGCACGATTTTCCCGTCGATCCATGGGATCAGTTATGGGGAGCTGTCTGTGCAGTTTTCGACAGCTGGATGAACGAAAGGGCGATCCTCTATCGCAAAATGAACAATTTCCCCGAAGAGTGGGGTACTGCCGTCAACGTTCAGGCAATGGTTTATGGTAACATGGGAAAGACTTCGGGTACGGGTGTTGCATTTACCCGTGATGCGGCAACGGGCGAAGATATTTTCAACGGAGAGTATCTGATAGATGCACAGGGGGAAGATGTAGTATCGGGGGTTCGTACGCCTCAGCAGATAACAATTGAAGGATCTCGTCGCTGGGCTAAACTGCAAGGTATATCTGAGGAGGAACGTGCAGCGCAATACCCTTCACTGGAGGAGGCTCTTCCAGAATGTGCAAAAGAGCTTATAGATGTTCAGCAAAAACTGGAAGACTATTTTAAAGATATGCAGGACCTGGAATTTACCATTCAGGATGGGAAGCTTTGGATTCTTCAGACCCGTAGCGGAAAACGTACCGGAGCAGCAATGGTAAAGATTGCTATGGATATGTTGAAACAGGGATATATAGATGAAAAAACTACACTTAGACGCTGTGATCCGGAGAAGTTGGATGAACTGCTGCACCCTGTCTTCCACAAAAAAGCATTGGCAAGTGTAAAACCGGTTACCAGCGGACTTCCGGCATCACCAGGTGCTGCCGCGGGGCAAATAGTGTTCCATGCCGATGAAGCAGAAGAGTGGAGCAAAGAGGGCAAGAAGGTAATTCTCTGCCGTATAGAGACCTCTCCTGAAGATTTGCGCGGAATGGCATCCTCGCAGGGTATACTTACTACTCGTGGAGGAATGACCTCACACGCCGCAGTAGTAGCAAGAGGTATGGGTAAGTGCTGCGTATCAGCAGCCAATAACCTGTTTATCGATTATAAAGCGCGTATAATGACTATTAACGGCAAGGAACTGAAAGAGGGTGACTGGATCTCCCTTGACGGATCTACCGGAAATGTGTATGAAGGCAAAATTCAGACTCAGGATGCCGAACTTGATGATAATTTCAGAGAGTTGATGCTGTTAGCAGATAAATATGCACGTATGGATGTAAGGACCAATGCTGATACACCTCACGATGCTATCGTTGCGCGTAATTTTGGGGCTAAGGGGATTGGGTTGTGCCGCACAGAGCATATGTTCTTCGAAGAAGACAAGATTGTTCCTATGCGAGAGATGATTCTAGCCAAGAATGAGGAGGGGCGGCGTAAAGCACTTGAAAAACTGCTCCCATTGCAGAAAAAGGATTTTATTGGAATATTTAAAGCGATGGACGGACTTGCCGTTACCATTCGCCTTCTTGATCCGCCGTTGCATGAATTTGTTCCTCACGATGAAAAAGGACAAATGGAGATGGCCAAAGTTATGGGTATATCATATAAAGATATACATGAGCGTGTGGAAGGGCTTATGGAGTCAAACCCCATGCTTGGATTGCGTGGCTGTCGCCTGGGGAACCTATACCCCGAGATCACAGAGATGCAGACACGAGCCATCATGGAGGCTGCTATTGAACTGAAAAAGGAGGGCGTAGAAGCCTTTCCTGAGATCATGGTGCCATTAACAGGTATCGTCTTTGAGTTCAAAGCCCAGAAAGATATCATCGAAAAAACCATTCAACAGGTGTTCGCTGAAAATAACGACTCTGTGGACTATAAGATCGGGACAATGATTGAAATTCCGCGTGCAGCGCTTACCGCCCACAAGATCGCTCAGGAGGCTGATTTTTTCTCTTTTGGGACAAATGACCTTACACAGATGACATTCGGTTATAGCCGCGACGACGTTGCCAAGTTTCTGCCGATGTATATAGACAAGGGCATCCTAAAACAGGATCCTTTTGCTGTTCTCGACCAGAACGGTGTTGGACAACTTGTTCGCATGGCAGTCCAGAAAGGACGTGAGGTGCGCCCGACGCTTAAATGTGGTATATGTGGTGAGCATGGCGGCGAACCTTCATCGGTGAAATTCTGTCATACTGTGGGACTGAACTATGTTTCATGTTCTCCTTTCCGCGTACCAATTGCACGTTTGGCTGCAGCACAAGCTGCAATTGAAGGGTAAGGAAAAAGCCCTTCTGTGATATATAAATTATGCACAGGGCCCCTGTACACCGGGGCTTTGTGTGTTTTTTTAACTCTTTATCTAAATATCAGCAAAAAAAAGGGAAGCAGATATATATTTTTAAGCCATTTCCGAACCCAAACAACATTTGTACTGTTATTTATACGGAATAAAAAACATCTTCCCCTATTTTCATAACTTTTAATATATGATTGGTAGGCTTATACATGTAATATAAGTAATTTTACACTTCGTATTTATAAACCAATGAAAAGAGAATGAATTATTCAATAAAAATGCTTTTTGTTTTAGTTGCTTTTGTAGTTGTGCAACAACTCATCTCACAAAACAATGTTATAGATGAAATTGTATGGGTTGTTGGCGACGAGGCTATCCTGAAATCGGAGGTAGAGGAGTACCGTAAGGATATACTTATGCAAAATCAACGTATCGAGGGTGATCCCTACTGCTTTATTCCCGAACAACTGGCCATACATAAACTTTTTCTCGATCAGGCTAAGCTAGACAGTATTGAAGTGCAGCAGTCGAATGTGAATCGCGAACTTGAATACACTATCAATAATTATATTTCTTCTATCGGATCTGTTGAACGGCTGGAGGAGTATTTTGGGAAAAGTATTGCCTCTATACGGGAAGATCTTCGCGAACAGATCAGAGAGCAACAGTTGATACAAGGGGTGCAACAAAAGCATTTTGGCAATATTCAGCTGGCACCATCCGAAATTCGTAAATTTTACAACAGTTTACCGCAGGACAGCCTCCCATTTATTCCAACCGCCGTGGAGGTGCAGATAATAACTGTGGAACCTGAAATACCATTGTCGGAGATAGATAATGTGAAGGGCAGGTTACGCGAATATACCGACCAGATTAACCGTGGAGAAAAAGAGTTTTCCACACTGGCTCTGTTGCATTCCGAGGATCCTTCGGCCATTAAAGGAGGCGAGCTTGGCTTTATGAACCGCTCTGGATTCGTTCCCGAATTTTCTAACGTTGCTTTTGCATTAAGTGATCCCAAGAAAGTGTCTAACATTGTGGAAACAGAATATGGTTTTCACATTATACAGCTTATTGAACGCAGAGGTGATATGGGCAATTTCCGGCATATATTGCTTAAGCCCAAAGTGCCACAGGAGTCGCTTGATACGGCATTGGTCAGGTTAGACTCCATCAGGGGAGGGATTATGAGTAAAAAAATCACCTTTGAAGATGCAGCAACATATCTTTCTGCAGACAAAGATACCAGGAACAATAAAGGTATAATGGTGAACAATGTACCCAGGAGCTCTAATTACGGTACACCGAGGTTTGCTCTGAATGAGCTGAACCAGGATATTGCCAAGATTGCTGGCGAAATGAAAGAGGGGGAGGTGTCAGGGCCGTTTATCATGATAAATGACAAAGGCAGGCAGGTGGCAGCTATTGTAAAGATTACCGATCGAAACGAAGGTCATCGTGCCAATATCAACAACGATTATCAGGTCATTAAACAGATGGCTGAGAATGCCAAGCAGCAGCGGCTTGTGGATGATTGGCTGCAGGCTAAGATTGAAAAGACATACGTTCGTATAGACCCTGACTGGCAGGGATGTGAGTACAAATATAAAGGCTGGTTAAAGTAACCCCTTTTTTCAGGTATATGAATAGATCTGTTTCACAATTTTTACTGGGAAGCGCGCTTCTCATGGGTGTGTTTTTCCTTGTCATGGAATCGGTCAAAGCCCAACAGCCATCATCCGGAAAACCCATTAATGACTCTAAAACCCAGATTGTTGAAATGAAACAAGCCGATTTGTGGAATAAGAGGGATGGATTCAGTGCCGAGATTCTTATTGGCAATGTGATTTTCTTTCATGATGGCGCATTCATGTATTGTGATAGTGCTTATCTTTTCCAGCAGACCAACTCTTTTGAGGCATTCGGCAACGTTAGGATGGAGCAGGGTGATACCATCTTTGTATATGGCGATTATCTGCATTATAACGGCAATACACGACTGGCCAGGCTTCGGGATAACATTCGGATGGAAGACAGGACTGCAACACTCTTTACCGACAGCCTCGACTACGACCGTGTAGCAAACTTAGGCTACTATTTCGATGGAGGTATGCTGGTTGATGATAAGAATGAGCTGACGTCCTATTGGGGTCAGTATAACCCAGATACAAAAGAGGCTTTGTTCAGTGACAGCGTTAAGTTGATAAACGAAAAATACACCATATATTCCGATACGCTGAAATATAACACGGAATCAAAATATGCAGATATCCTGGGCCCCTCCAGGATTGTATCGGACAGTGGTTATGTTATTACCAGCAACGGGTGGTATAATACCGTGACTGAGGATTCACGCCTGCTTGATCGTTCTGAAATTTACAGTAACGACGGAACAAAAATCCTGATTGGAGACACTATCCTGTATAACCGTCAAACAGGAGAGGGTGAGGTGTTTGGCCATATGTTTCTTGAGGACAAGGTGAGAAAAACAATCCTACAGGGGAATTATGGTTTTTACAATGAAAAAACCGAGTATGGATTAGCTTCTGATTCAGCATTTGCAATCGACTATTCGCAGAAAGAGAGCTTGTTTGTTCACGGAGACACACTCATCATGAGTACAGACTCAACATACCGGGATATCAAAACTTTTTACAACGTACGCTTTTACAGGTCAGATCTTCAGGGTGTGTGCGACTCTATGCTCTACTCTTCACGCGACTCAATGGTGTATATGAATGGAGACCCCGTAATATGGAGTGAGAATAACCAGATACTGGGTAATCAGATAAATGTTTATCTGAATGACTCAACTATAGAAAAAGCTATTGTAAAAGATTATGCCCTTGCAATTCAGGACAGAGGAGAGGAAAATCAGTTCAATCAGTTGAGCGGAAGAGATATGACAGCATTTTTCAGAGATGGCAATGTGTATTATGTGCTGGTGGAGGGCAATGCCGAATCGTTGTACTATCTGGTAAAAGAGGATAGTACTATTATAGGGCTGAATAAAACAGAAAGCGCCTATCTGTCAATGGATATTGAAGGCAATAAAATCAAGAAACTGAAAATGTGGTCATCTACGTCTGCAGTAACCAATCCACTACCGCTACTCAAACCTGATGAGTTGCATTTGAAAGGATTTATCTGGCTTGATTATCTGCGTCCCTCCAGCTCTGACGATATATTCCGCATTAATGAGAGACGTGGTTCAGAAGCTGTAGAGCCCCGCCAGAAACGTTTCGAAAGAGAAGACATAACACTGTAGTGTGTGATTTGTCAATTTTAAAGGTATTCTTTACTTTTGTATTATTAAAAAATATCATTTATTACTTATGGCCACTTTTTTTTTCTATAATAACAGAAAACCGCGAAAATTCAATTATAAACCTATTCTGTATAATCCGGAAGAAGAGGCTCGTAAGGAGAGGCTGCAAAAACGTATTGAGGAAATTAAAAGAGAGATGGGCGTGTTGCCACCTGAGGAGGAAAAAGATAAGAAAGATTTTAAGACGGAATTCATATCCCAAACTCACTATCTGAGGAAACGAAAAGAAAGGGAGAAAGAAGGACGGCAAACAATTTTCTCTAACAACCTATTACTCATCGTTATTCTTTTAATACTTCTTGCAATTTTTGTTTTCTGGTTTTTGCGGTAAATATAACATCCTAATAATGTCAGACATAATAAATTTACTCCCTGATTCCATAGCAAATCAAATAGCAGCAGGAGAAGTAATCCAACGCCCCGCTTCTGTGGTGAAGGAATTAGTTGAAAACTCACTTGACGCGGGTGCTACCCATATTCAAATATACATAAAAGATGCCGGGCGCACACTAATACAGGTAATTGATAATGGCAGAGGTATGTCGGCTACCGATTTGAGGATGTCGTTTGAGCGACATGCTACTTCTAAAATCAGGAGTGTTGATGATCTTTTTGCACTCACTACAATGGGATTCCGAGGTGAGGCACTTCCTTCAATCGCGGCAATTTCTCAAATTGAGGCTAAGAGCCGAAGGACAGAAGATGAGCTGGGCTCATTGCTGGTTATTTCCGGTTCTAAACTTGAAAAACAGGAAATAGTTGCCTGTGCAGAAGGTACATCTGTTTCAGTAAAAAATATTTTTTTCAATGTTCCCGCAAGACGAAAATTCCTGAAATCCAATGAAACAGAACGTCGGAATATATTCTCCGAAGTTGAACGTATCGTGCTGGTCAATCCCGATGTAGAGTTTACCCTTATTGAAAATGATGTGGAGACTTTGCATCTTCCAAAAGCGGGATTAAGACAACGTATTGTACAAATGGAGGGGAAGAACGTTAATCAGCAGTTGATAGAGATAGATGAGGATACAACATTAGGAAAAATACACGGGTATGTAGGACGTCCCGAATTTGCCAAAAAAAGGAGAGCGAGCCAGAACTTCTTCGTCAACAACCGGTATATCCGCCATCCCTATTTTCACAGGGCTGTGATGGCCGCATTTGAGCCGTTGATAGCTCCAAATGAAAAGCCGGCTTACTATATATATTTTCAGGTAGATCCCGATACAATTGATGTAAACATTCACCCTACAAAGACAGAGGTGAAGTTCGAAAACGAACAGGCTCTCTGGCAAATTTTAATGGTTACGATAAAAGAGTCACTTGGAAAGTTCAATGCTATTCCAAGTATCGATTTCGACAGGGATGATGCTCCGGAAATACCCATTTTTGACTCATCACGCAGCTCTCCAATGCCAAAAGTGAGCTTCGACCCTGACTACAATCCCTTCCGAAGCCCTCATTCTGCAACTCAGAAAGCATCTTCACCTGTTTTTGGGTGGGAGCAGATTTATAGAGGTTTTGAAAATGAGAAACAGTATATTGCCGATTCAGATGGAGACACCAACAAAACACTCTTCAAGACGGCAGGGGCAGATCATAATATGTCTGATGCCGATCTCTTTCCTGAGCATTATCAGTACAAACAAAAATATATTCTCACATCTGTTAAATCAGGACTGATGATAATAGATCAGCACAGGGCTCATATACGCATACTTTTTGATAAGTATCTGGAAGAGATCAAAAACAGGAAAGGTGTTTCTCAAAGGGTCCTGTTCCCTGATGTGCTGGAGCTATCTGCATCAGAGGCATCTGTATTACCATCCATAACAGATGATATTGAAGCACTTGGCTTTGAATTGAGCGATCTTGGAAATAACTGCTTTGCTATTCAGGGTATTCCTTCAGAAATTGAAAACGCCGATCCGTCGTTACTCATTCGTTCCATGATTGGTAAAAGCCTGGAAACCGCAAGTGATGTGAAATCAGATATTCAGGAGTCTATTGCTCTTTCACTAGCTTGCCTGACTGCCATTCCACATGGAAGGACGTTAACATCTGAAGAGATGTTGCTTATTGTAAGTCAGCTCTTTGCCACTAAGACACCTACTTATACCCCAGACGGGCAAACAATAATAAGCGTACTTTCGGAAGCTGAAATTGAAAAAAAAATGCATTAAAATATAGTAATATAAATTTCACCTTTTAACAACATATACTATGGATTATTCTTATTGTGGAACAAGTGGAGTGCAACTGCCCAAAATATCGTTGGGGCTATGGCACAATTTCGGATTTACAGACGATTATAAAATGGCTCGCGAAATGATTGTTTATGCTTTTGAACAAGGTATAACACACTTCGACCTGGCAAATAATTACGGGCCTCCTCCGGGATCAGCTGAATCAAATTTCGGGAAAATATTGAAAGAGAATCTACTTTCTCATCGTGATGAGATGATTATCTCTTCAAAGGCAGGTCATCTAATGTGGGAAGGTCCCTACGGTGACGGATCGTCAAGAAAGTATATCATGGCGAGTATTGATCAGAGCCTAAAAAGGACAGGTCTGGAATATTTTGATATTTTTTATTCGCATCGTTACGATCCTAACACGCCTGTAGAAGAAACCATGCAGGCACTTGTGGATATTGTTCGCCAGGGTAAAGCATTATATGTAGGCATATCAAAGTATCCTCCCGAAGTGGCGCAAAAGTCGTTGAATTATTTGAAAGACAGAGATGTGCCTTGTCTTATTTTTCAGGACAAGTACAGTATGTTTAACCGAAAGCCTGAAGAGGAAATATTTAGGATAACAGAGGAGTATGGAGCTGGTTTTATAGCATTTTCACCACTGGCACAGGGATTACTCACTAATAAATATCTGAATGGCATTCCTGAATATTCTCGTGCGGCAGACCCGACAGGATTTCTACAGAGGGAGCAGGTCACTCAAACACTTGTTGATAAAGTGAGACAGTTAAAAGAAATTGCAAACCAACGCGGGCAAACAATGGCTGAGATGGCTCTTGCTTGGGCATTAAGGGATAAAAGAGTAACCTCCCTTATAGTGGGTTCGCGTAACGTGGAACAACTAAAAGATAACATTAACGCCTTGCAAAACCTCATTTTTTCAAATGAAGAATTGGTGTTGATAGATAATATTCTTGACGGGGCTACGTTATAATGAGAAAGGCTATAACTCAAAGAGTAGGCGAAAGTATTAAATATCAAAATGATGAAGAGAGTTGCACCCGCTATTATGCTGATTATTATGGTTTTATCATCGTGTGTAGATGAGGCTCCTCGCCACTCGATTCCTTTTGCCCCTGTAAATTTCAGAATTGATCTGAACAGTTATGATATAGCACTGAAAAATGCAATGTCTTATAAGATATTTTCAGAGAAAGATCGCCGTTTTGCTTCCGACCGGTTTGGTTTTTCTGGTATATTGGCTGTTACAGATGCAACCGGAGCATCAATCTATGCATATGATCTCTGCTGTCCGTATGAAGACAATAAGACAATAAGAGTTGATCCGGATTACGACCCTACCGGATATAACGGAAAAGCCTGTTGCCCCTCGTGTGGAAGCATATTTGTTCTTATGTATGGATTAGGAAGTGTTGAGTCGGGACCGGCTAAGGAGCCGTTGCAGAGATATACTGTGATGCCCCTTCACGGTGACAGTTATCGTATTGTGAATTGACGTATTAAAAAAAAGATCATTATAACAGTTCTTAACGCTCTTTGTGTTGCGTTGAGAACTGCTTTTTTTTTATCTTTGCGCCGATTTTTTTACGGGTATAATCTTTCGCGGAATTTCAATTATACCCTAATACCCTTACTTGATGAGAAAAGTCTTTATATTTTCATTTTTACTGGTTATCGGTCTTATTCTGTCACAGCTTGTTCCCCATCTATTTGGCAATAACTTTCATACATTTAAAACAATAACTGATGGGTTACTGTATATTTCACTAGCATTTATAATGATAAATGTTGGGCGGGAGTTTGAGATCAATAAAAAACAATGGCGTAGCTATGCGACTGATTATCTGGTTGCAATGGGCGCAGCTGCACTCCCCTGGATATTGGTTGCACTTTATTATCTGTTTGTTATAATTCCAACTTCTATGGATTTGTGGAAAGATAGTAGTGCATGGAAAGAGGTCTTCCTTTTAAGTAGGTATGCAGCGCCTACATCGGCAGGTATTCTTTTTACAATGCTTGCAGCGGCGAAGCTTTCGCATACCTGGGTTTATAAGAAAGTGCAGGTTCTGGCTATATTTGATGATCTGGATACAATTCTGTTGATGATACCGCTTCAGATTCTGATGATAGGTATGCGCTGGCAGATGTTTGTCATTCTTGTTGTTGCAATCTTGTTAATTTGGGTGGGATGGAAAAAAATGAACAGTTATAATCTCCGTCATGACTGGCAGGCCGTTTTGTTCTATTCATTTATTCTTTTCTCGGTTATCGAGGTGATTTATCTTGTATCGAAATATCTTTATGGAGATTCCGGAACTATACATATAGAGATTCTGCTTCCTGCATTCATCCTGGGAATGATTATGAAAGCAGACCATGGTTCGAAGACTCATGCAACAACCCAAACGGGAGAGAAGATTGCAGCTTTTATCTCCTATTTATTTATGCTTCTAGTTGGGTTAAGCATGCCTCTCTTTTTGGGCGTAAACTTAGCGCATACTGCTGGAAACTCGAATGCAATTATCTCTCAATTACCTATGTTCTCGTGGAATATGCTCATTTTACATGTTATTGTAGTGACCATGATATCCAATATCGGTAAGCTTTTTCCACTGTTTTTCTACAGAGACAGGTCAGTTGGAGAGAGACTTGCCGTATCAATAGGGATGTTTACCCGTGGAGAGGTAGGTGCCGGTGTATTGTTTATTGCAATAGGGTATCATATAAGTGGAGTCTTATTGGTAGTCTCGGTACTTACAATGTGTCTGAATCTGCTTCTGACCGGATTTTTCATTGGTATTGCCAAGAAGCTAACCTTTTCCAGCTCTCCTGAACTGAAAGTAGTGAGCGGTTAGTAACAACATTGAAAGATATTTTGGGTTATTCTTTTAAAATCTCTCTAAAATACTTTGAAAAAAGGATAAACATCTTTACATTTGCACTCGCAAAAATGATATGATTCCGGAGCGGGCTTTTTTTGCGGAAGTAGCTCAGGATCGGTAGAGCACGACCTTGCCCCAAAGAATCAGGAAAT
>ENA-UOOI01001567-UOOI01001567.1-fermentation-metagenome-genome-assembly--contig:-NODE-1567-length-23154-cov-3.384692_pt1 | contig 23154 bp, 16 predicted proteins | sample MGYA00245779_ERZ724027 | MGnify/ENA primary metagenome ERZ724027 (study PRJEB28704, sample SAMN03018318) | fermentation metagenome | biome: anthropogenic terrestrial biome; feature: soil; material...
AGTTTGAACAATCGGCGATTATCGCTCCGATCACCCCAACTCCCTGCCGGCAGCATGAAGAGGGCCATGGCCAGTATAAAAGCGGTGATGATCCAGCTCAGTTCGATCGCGTTGAGTGACAGGTCCCTCTCGATGGTAGGCAGTGCGATATTGACTGCCGATACCAGGAAGGTGCCCATGAAAGAGGTGATGGACACGACGAATAATATCGAAAGTTCTTTTCTTTTTCCCATTGTTTTCGCGTTCACAATGACCAATTACCAATTGCGTAATAAATTATCACATTAGTCACATTGGCATATTAATTATAAGTTTCCCTGATATGTTTTACCGTGAGGGGAATCCTGTCGGTAGCTTTCAGATCAGGGGAGGTGATGATGATAGTCCTTTTCTTTCCCGGCAGCAGGTCGATGAAGTTATCGCTGAAGCGGGCGCCCTGTATGGGAATCTCTACAAAAACGTCTTTCGCCAGTTTTTTACTCCAAAGGGTTACCCTGTATTCACCGTCGCGGTATTGCACGCTTGTTTTTACTTCTGTGGCGGGTAGTTCCAGCGCATTAGGCCAGTGGAAGAAATGGTCTTTGGCAGAGATTATCTTCCCTTTGCTGTCGCTGAGGAAAGCATGGATCATGGTGTGTTTCTTTTCCGCTTCGCTTACCAGATCGGCTACGTTGAACGTTTTGACGATACGGCTGTTGTTGGCTTCGGCATTAATACGCTCCGTGAACTCTTTCCGTTTTCCTGTCGAGAAATCGATCACCTGGACGGTGAGCCGGAGGTTATTATGATCCTGAAGATAATCGGACATGGTGTAGTAGTTCAGCTTCTCTTCTTTGTATTCAACGCCCAGGGCAAGCGGGGCCAGTACATCCCGCATGCGGTAGTGCTGCGCTTTCCAGTTGTTGTAGTAGTCGATGCTCGACCAGGATACTACCGGCCAGTCGTCGTTGATCTGCCAGTAGAGTGCTCCCATGCAATAGGGCCTCCCGCGGCGCATCGCCTCTACCGATTCTTCCATGCCGTTGCCCTGCATCACCAGCCCGATATAGACGAAATCTTCGAAATTCTCCGGTTCGTGGTAATACATGTCCATGTATTTTTTGATGAGCGCGTTGCCGGTGGACGCTTTCTGGTGCACCTTCATCACCTCGCTCTCCAAACTCCATTGGTCGTCGGTAGCGAAGGAACGGATGGTTTTCATTTCGGGAAAGGATTGGAAGCCGAACTCGCTGGCGAAACGGGGTAGCCGGTCTGCCATTGCCTCGAACGGCAGGTGCCCGTACCATAAGCCCCAATCGTGTACGTCGCTCGACGCAAATTTCTCAGGATTCCCCCAGTTGGAATCATAGGGCGACCCGTGGATATAGCTGCGTGTGCCGTCGAACTCGTTCACCAGCCCGGGAATCAGCTCGCGGAAGGTCTTAGCGTACCCTTCAAACCAGGCATTCATCACCCCGCTGGGGTACTCTTTCTGCCAGCCCCAGTGATGAAGCCCCTCTTCTATCTCGTTGTTACCGCACCAGAAGGCAAGTGAAGCGTAGTTGCGGAGACGCTTGATATTGTAGATCCCCTCCTCCGTCACGTTGGACAGGAAGGCGTCATCGGAGGGGTAGGGGACGCACCCGAAGATAAAGTCCTGCCATACTAGGATGCCTTTCTCGTCGGCCTGTCGGAAGAACTCCTCGTTTTCGTAGATACCGCCGCCCCATACGCGTACAAAATTCATGTTGGCGTCAGTGATGTTCTGGAAAAGCCTATTGTAGTAGCCGGCATCCTGCTGTGTGATGAATATCTCGCCCGGGATATAGTTGGCTCCTTTGGCAAAGAGCGGGATGCCGTTCACCTCGAAGTAGAACGATTTGCCGTGTTGATCCGGTTCCTGCACCAAACGGACGGAGCGCAAACCTGTCCGGACCGTTTTTTTAGCAATTTCCCGGTTACCGGATACAATTTTTACCGTAAAATCGTAGAGATGTTGTTCTCCCCAATGCACGGGCATCCACCTTTTGGGGTGATCGATCTCTAATGGTACAGAGACTGAATTTTTTCCCGGCTGCAACGTTATATCTTCCGAAACCGACTTTTTGGGGGCACCCTGCAATCCGTATTCAATGGTAACGACGGTCCGTACCGGCTCATTGGCCACGGAATGAATTTCTATCTGATTGTCGATCTTTGCCGACTGCTCCGTAACGGAGGCCTGTTTCACATAGTAATCCTCTATACGGGCATCGTTGTAGAAAGTGAGGGTGACCGGTTTCCAGATACCCATCTGTACGATCCGTATGCCCCAGTCCCATCCGAAATGGTAAGGCGCCTTACGGTTATAGATGCTTAGTTTCTCTTTCCTGTGATCGTTTCCTGCCGGATAATCATGACCAAAAGTGGCTCTTGCCGGCATCATCAGTTGTACCGGTGAATAGAAACGGATAGAGAGTTTGTTCTCTCCTTCCTTCAACAACCGCTTTACCGGCACCTTGTATCCGGTGAACATATTGTCGGAGCGAAGGATACGTGATCCGTTCAGGAATACGTCGGCATGGGTATCCAGTCCTTCGAAAAAGAGCAGCGCGTCGTGGTATTGCAATTGATCCGCTGTCACGGTGAAGGTTTTTCTGAAATCCCAGTTTTCATCCTCCACCCACTGCACCTTTTCTTCGTTGGTACCGTAAAAAGGGTCGGGCAGGATATCATACCGTACCAGGTCGTATTGTACCGATCCCGGCACTTCGGCAGCATACCACTGATCTTTATTTATTTGTGAGAACTCCCAGCCCTTATTCAAAGAGAGGATCTCATTCTGTTGTGCTGATAAAAAAAATGGCATCGTGAGAAGAAACAGAAGCGATATGATTTTTCGCATAAGAAATGGATTTCATTTTGATATTGCGCGCAAATATAATGAAAGTCGAGAGACAAGCCAAACTTGTTTGAACTTGCCCGGGGCGCATCTTATATTCTGCAAATATAACGATTTGTTACTGAACAGACAAAGCCTAAGGAGACCAAATAGGTACTACTTTTTACCTGTTGATTCTCTGATTTCGGAAGAAAATTGTAAATTTGTACAAGAAAAAGCGACTGAACAGAGAAGATGAGTGGGAACAATTTAATAGATCGCAGTGAGTTCTTCCGGCTCTATGGCAAACTCTATTCCTTTCTCAGGCAGGAATGGGATAGGCGGAAAATGTCCGGATTGAAAGAGTTGTTGCGCCGGTCTTTTAAAAAGGCGGAAGGACAACCTGACAGCAAGACGTTATACTACCTCGCGTTGGTCATGAGGACTGCCGTCATTATTATTGATGAGATCGGACTGAAGCAGCCGGCGGTATGCGCGGTCCTGCTTTTTCATTCCGCAGTGGACGGCGATTATTCTCCGGATGAAATTCGACGGTTGTTTGGCAACGAGGTGGAGAATATTCTCACTGGATTGAAAAGAGTGAACCAATTCAGTGATAAGCGGACGGCGGTAGAGTCGGAAAACTACATCAAGCTGCTGCTATCTATTGCAGAGGATATCCGGGTGGTTTTTATTATGATCGCGCAACATCTACAGTTGATGCGCGATGCAAAGGAGACGGCTTCTTCCTATAAGCTGGACCTGTCGGTGCAGTCCACCTATCTGTATGCTCCCCTTGCGCACCGGCTGGGCCTCTACACTATCAAGTCGGAACTGGAGGACCTCTCCCTCAAGTATACCGACCGGGAGCGGTATGATTTCATTGCCGGGAAACTGAATGAAACAAAGCGGTCGCGCGACCGGTATATCAGTGAGTTTATCACGCCGGTGAAAGAGCGCCTGGATAAGACAGGACTGAAGTATGATATCAAAGGGCGCACCAAATCGATCTACTCCATCCATAATAAGCTCAAAAAACAAAAAATCGAGTTCGAGAGTATTTATGATCTCTTCGCCATCCGGGTGATTCTCGATGCGCCGGCCGACCAGGAGAAAGCCCAGTGCTGGCAGGTATATTCCATCATTACCGATATGTACCAACCCAATCCCAAACGGTTGAAAGACTGGCTCTCCATACCCAAAAGCAATGGTTATGAATCGCTCCATATCACTGTAATGGGACTCGATGGAAGATGGGTGGAAGTACAGATCCGGTCAAAACGGATGGATGAGATTGCTGAGCGCGGACTGGCGGCACATTGGAAATACAAGGGAATAAAGGAAGAGACGGCGCTGGATAGCTGGCTGGGTTTGCTCAGGGAGTCGCTGGAAGACAGTGAAACCAACCTGAGCCAGAAGCTGACTGATTTCAAACTCGACCTGTACGATGAAGAAATCTTCGTATTTACCCCGAAAGGAGATCTGTTCAAGCTCCCCAAAGGGGCAACGGTACTCGACTTCGCTTTCGCCATACACTCTAATCTCGGGGCTACCTGTGTATCGGGAAAAGTGAATGGGAAGAATGTGCCTATCAGGCATATCCTGAAAAGCGGTGACCAGGTGGCGGTCAATACCTCTTCGCATCAAACGCCGAAACAGGACTGGCTTAATTTTGCGGTGACTTCGAAAGCGCGGACAAAGATACGCCAGCTGTTGAAAGAGGAGGCCGGCAAGCAGGTGGATATAGCGAAGGAGACTCTTTTGCGCCGGATGAGAAACCGGAAGATTGAGGTGGATGAATCGCATCTGATGCAACTGATCAAGAAGCTCAAGTACAAGACCGTCACCGATTTTTATGTGGATATCGCCTTTGAAAAGATCGATGTGAACTGGGTGATTGACCGTTATCTGGAGCTGGAAAGCAAAGAATCCGAAAGCCGGGAAAGCCATGCTTCGGTGAGCGCCGGAGAGTTCACCTTGAAAACGCCCTCACCGGAATTCAGCGGAGCCGACGAGCTGATCATCGACCAGAATCTGACCGGTGTGGATTATAAACTGGCGAAATGTTGCAATCCCATTTTCGGGGATGATATTTTCGGATTTGTCTCTTCCCAGGGGATTAAGATCCACCGTGTGAACTGTCCGAATGCATACGACCTCTTTTCCCGATTCGGTTACCGGGTGTTGAAAGCCCGCTGGTCGGGTAAGACCAGCTCTTCCAGTTATACTATCGTATTAAGGGTGATTGGGAATGACCAGATAAATATTGTGGCCAACCTAATGTCTATTATTTCGAAAGAGGAGGGAGTGCAGATGCGTTCCATCACTATTGATTCCAATGACGGCCTTTTCCAGGGAAACATCGCTGTGATGCTGGGCGATACCTCTATGCTTGATCAGTTAATTAAAAAACTGCGGGCAGTGAAAGGAGTGAAATCCGTTTCACGATTGAATTGATTGTACGCGCGGGGAATCCCCATTAAAATGCAAATTGCAGATCTCCCGAACAACACAGGGATTATACGCCAGAACACGTGTCATGCGTCCTCTTCCACGATGTCGGTATCTGTTGTGGTATCAGGTTCGCCCGTGCCGGATTCCGTTGTGTCAAGGGCAGGGAGGGTGGATAATAACTGTTGCACATAGTCCCTCTCATAGTCCTGAAGGCGAAGGATACGGTTTTCATATTGAATGAGATCGATATCAATGATCATCCTGCCTAAATATTTATCTCTCGGAGTACGTCCTACGGCCCGTTCCGTCTGTTTGATCTTGTCAATGACCTCTTCCGGCGACATCTCAGTATTGGCTCTGGCAAGCACATTCCGAAAAAGATAAGAATACTTTTCGTCTTCCGGCTCAGTCAGGATGGGCTCACTGAAAACAATACCGGGAAAAAGAAATGAAAGCATTCTCTTGGCTTTGTCGATATTGGTCTTGGCGAACGTATTTGATCCTATGCTTAGTAAAATTGTGCTCATACTGATAAATTGAAGTACAAATATAGACATTTTAAATGAAAATGAATGCCGAATCGCAAAATCTATTATCTTTGTTGTATTAAACCTTGTGAAAAATGAGAAATTTTCAAATCGTGTTGTTCCTGTTTTTCCTGATCTCTTCTTTCGATCTTTTGGCGCAGGATACCAGACCTATGATCTACCGGATCAATATCAGGGAAAATATCAGCAGCAATACATGGATATATCTGCAAAACGGCTTACATGTGGCAACTACGAAAGATGCCGATGCAGTGCTTTTAGATATGAACACCTATGGCGGGAGCGTACAGGAAGCCGACTCCATGCGTACGGCTATTCTCAATGCACCTCTTCCCGTGTATGTGTTTATCGACAATAACGCGGCTTCGGCCGGCGCCCTTATTTCGGTCGCCTGCGACAGTATTTTTATGCGCAGCAGCGCATCTATCGGCGCTGCGACGGTCGTGGAAGGGGGAAGCGGGGAAAGGGCTTCCGACAAACACCAGTCCTATATGCGCGGAATCATGCGCGCTACGGCCGAGAGTCACGGTAAGGTGGTGAGCGTCCATGAGGGGGATACCGTCACAAAATGGAGGCGCGATCCTGCGGTTGCCGAAGCGATGGTGGACGAAAGGGTTGTGATACCCGGTTTTGCCGATTCCACGCAGATACTTACCCTGACGGCCAGTCAGGCGATGGAATTGGGTTATTGCGACGGTATTGCGGAAAGCGTGCATGAAGTGATCGTGACACATCTGGGGTACAGCGACTATACTTTAGAGACCTATAACCCTTCTTTTTATGATAAAATCAAAGGTTTTCTTACCAACGGGATTGTACAGGCATTCCTCATTATGTTCATTATAGGAGGTATCTATTTTGAATTGCAGTCGCCCGGTATAGGCTTTCCTACGGCCGCAGCCATTACGGCGGCGATCCTCTATTTCACGCCTCTCTATCTGACCGGATACGCCCAGAATTGGGAAGTACTGTTATTTGTACTGGGACTTATTTTTATCGTTTTTGAAATATTTGTCGTCCCCGGTTTCGGAATAACCGGTATTTTGGGGATACTCTTTGTCTTTTCGGCATTGGTGCTTGCCCTGATAGGGAATATACGTTTTAATTTTGAAGGGTTACCCGCCACGGAAATGTTCAGGGCGCTGATGGTTGTCCTGGGTGGCACGGGTATGGGAATGGCTCTTATTATTTACCTGTCGGGCCGGATCGGCAGACCGGGGTTCCTGCAATTTGCGGCGCTGCATGCCGATCAGGAAGGATATATGTCCGTACCGATGGAACCGGTCTCTTTGGTGGGCAAAACAGGGGTAGCGGCGACCGATCTTCGCCCTTCGGGCAGGGTCGATGTGGAAGGGGAGTTTTACGATGCTATCTCGTTAAAAGGTTTCATCAATAAAGGAGATGAAGTGGCAGTGAAACGATATGAGAATTTTCAGTTGTATGTGGTTCGGAAAGGATAACCATTGAAAGGATAACCTATTAGACAGAACAACTCTATTGAACCCACGGGATATGAAAAAAAACATTTATCTATTCATTGCACTATCTCTTGTGATAGAGATCCATGCCCAATCTGATAAAGCGGTATTTATTGAACGCGGGAAAAAAATAGAGTTGTTGAAAGAAATTGAAGCCTTCCCCGCCTGGATGTATGGCAACGATAAGGAGTTGTATAGGCAGCTCAAATTCAAAATTGTTAATCGGGATTCCCGGCCCCAGGATGCAACCCTCAGTATAGGGGATCTTTCGCAGAAAATCAAGCTGCTCACAGGGATAAACGAAACGGAAGTGAAATTACCGAAAAGCAAATCCCCAGACGAAGTAAATGTCAGAATAATAGTTGGTTCGGAAGTAGTAAGTGATACACTGATACATCTGGAACCGGTGCGGGAGTGGCAGGTGAATTTTGTGCAGCATACACACACCGATATAGGATATACCCGTCCGCAACACGAAATACTTTCCGAACACATGCGGATCATTGATTACGCGTCGGACTACTGTGATATGACCGATAACTTGCCGGATGACGCTAAATTCCGCTGGACGTGTGAAACAGCCTGGTCGGTCAGCGAATATATCCGCACACGCCCGGTAGAGCAAGTGGAACGACTGAAAAAACGTATTCATGAAGGACGTATTGAGATAACTGCGATGTATTTCAATTACGACGAACTGCCTAATGAACAGGAATTAGCCTACTCTTTATATCCGTTGAAACAGTTTAAACAGGAAGGTATCCCTGTACAGGCGGCCATGCAGAATGATGTAAACGGAATCGCCTGGAATTTCAGTGAGTTTTTTCCTGATTTGGGAGTAAAATACCTGATTATGGGAACCCACGGGCATAAAGCGCTGATTTCCTTCGATAAACCGACCGCTTTTTGGTGGGAGTCGCCTTCGGGGAAGAAGATGCTTGCCTACAGGGCGGAACACTATATGTATGGGAATTTTCTGGATTTGGAGAAAGGAAATTTTGAGGCCTTTGAGCAAAAATTGTTTGCTTATCTCGAAACGCTGGAACAAAAAGGATATCCGCATCCTATTACAGCGCTGCAATTTTCAGGATATTTTACGGATAATTCACCTCCGTCGACGGCAGCCTGTGAGATGGTAAACAGATGGAATGAAAAATACGCGTACCCTAAATTGAGGTTGGCGGTTGCTTCCGAATTTATGGAGACAGTCGGGCAGCAGTACGGGGATCAGTTGGAAACCTATCGTGCCGCATGGCCCGACTGGTGGACCGACGGATTTGGTTCCGCCGCACGGGAAACAGCTATAGCCCGTTATGCGCAGGCCGATATTATTTCAAATCAGATCGCCCTTTCCCTGGCTAAACTATTAGGTGCAACCGTAGATTACTCCGTACACACTGAAATTGAGGAGGCGAATAAGGCGCTATTGTTTTACGGGGAACATACCTTCGGATTTCATGCAAGCATAAGCGATCCTTTTGGTTCGGAAACTATGCAGCAACAATCGCATAAATCCGCTTACGCCTGGGAAGCATACCGCCGTTCACGCCCCATAGGGGAGACGGCCTTAGGCCTGTTGCAAAGTTATGTGCCGCGTAACAAAGAAAAAGGGTGTATTGCCGTATTTAATCCGCTTAACTGGGAAAATAGCTCGTATACCATCATTTACGCAGATCACGAAGTCATCCCTTTAGACAAAAAAGTAACCATAAGAGATGAAAAAGGAGCAGAAGCTAAAATGCAACCCCTACGCTCATACAGAGATGCAACTTATTGGGCACTATGGGTGGATAAGGTGCCCGCATTAGGAATGAAGTACTATATAATCGATATTGAATCCGGAGAACCTGCTTCTTCTCCGGCAGATAGCACTCCTGTCCGGATAATTGAAAATAGCTGGTACCGCATCCGGTTAGATCCCGAAAGAGGCGTGGTAACCGAGTGGTTCGATAAAGAACTGAATAAAAATCTGATCTCTTCAGATACAGAATGGCAGATGGGGGAATTGATCTACGAGATAGACCAGGATCCCAGAGGTGCATTAGATCGATTTAAGCCGGGTAATTTTAAACGATTCGCACCCACCGAAATAATGTATGGGGGATTCAGGGAAGGAACTATATGGGATACCTATACATTTAAGGGAACAACACCCGCAGGAGAAGGAAAAGATAATTTTACCTTTGAACTGCAAGTATTCAAAACATGCAAACAGATCAATTTCTCCTATAAATTGAATAAAAAGTTAGTTACTACTCCCGAGGCCGTATATGTATCTTTTCCTTTTGAGGTAGAGGACGGGAAAATATTCTTCGATGTGCCCGGCGGTACCATTGAAGCTGTAAAAGAACAGATCCCCGGCTCAACCAACGACTGGAATGTGGCGCAAAACCTGGTGTCGGTTCGTAATTCTTCCGAACAAATTGTATTGGGAAGCAGGGAGATCCCGTTGATGCAGTTCGGAAATATCAATCTGGGGCGGTTTGAAGCCGGAGCAACTCCCGAAAGCAACCATATCTATACCTGGCCTATGAATAATTACTGGGTTACCAATTTTGATGCGTTTCAATTCGGCGGTTTTGAATGGAGTTATTATCTGACTTCCTCCGACGATCCATCCTTAGCATATGCTACCAAATTTGCCTGGAGCAACCGGATACCGTTGCAAAGCCGTGTTTTACCCGCCGGTGTCAGCAATAACCTGCAACCCTTGAATGAATCCATTCTGTCATTCACGCCCTCCAATATCCTCTTAATAAATATGACACCCGTCAAAGGGGAAGATGCGCTTCTCTTGCAGTTAAGGGAGATCGAAGGCCGGGGAGCCACCCTTCACATATCATCTCCGTATCACAAAAACCTGAAAGTGAGCGAATCCAATTTGTTAGGGGAAGATTTGCCGGCAAATGAAGAAATAAAGATTAAAGCGTGGGAAAATAAATTCGTAAAGGTGAAATTGTAATCAACTCCCGATAAAGGAACGTTTTACATTGGAACTTGAACAAAACACCCCGAGGTGAAGGCCTCAGGGTGTTCGTGTTTTGTCGTAAACACTGTTTCTTGTCGTGAAACAGATATTTTTTGTTAATTGTATGCTGCTATTTCCTGGCTTGAGTAAGCTGCCTTCTTTGAAAAGTAGAAAATCACAAACGGAAGGAGTAACAGGATAATTGCCCAGAAAATATTACTCACCAAAGTGCCTTTTTTCATGTTATTTACGTAGATATGCCCCAGTAATCCTTCAATAACCAATACCAATCCGATGATTAAATTGGTGTTGGTCGTTAGGCCCATTAAAAAGGGAACCACCAAAAAAGCAACGCCTATGAGCATCACTAATACCCCGCTGTATTTCGCTAATTCTTTCATGTGTGTATAATAATTATGTTTCTGATTTCGTAACGCAAATAAACACAAAATTCAACAAACAAGGAAATAATTTGAGATAAAAATTTTGTATTCAGCAAAAAAATGGAGTTCTGAGGTAAAAAACTCCCTTTTTATCTCTTTGCGATGCACAAAATATTTATTTTTGTGAAAAACTTCCTATTGATACCGATGGGGATGAAAAATAATCCGTCCTCTTACGGCGTATAATCGGAAGGTCCGTATATCTTTCATGAAAACTAATCGCACTAAAACTGAATGGTAGTGAGAAATATATTTGTTTTATTGTATCAATGGCTTATAGTTGCGCCGGTTTTTATTCTGCTTACCCTTATCACGGCATCGACTGTAATGGTGATGGCTCCTCTCTTGGGGAGCAGGTTCTGGGGATATTATCCTCCCAAATGGTGGTCAAGGCTGACCTGCTGGCTGGCTTTGTGCCGGGTGAAAACGAGCGGGCATGAGAATCTGGATCCCGGACAGTCGTATGTTTTTGTGGCGAATCATCAGAGTGCGTTTGATATTTTCCTGGTATATGGTTTCCTGAATCAAAATATCAAATGGATGCAGAAACAGAGTTTGCGGAAGATCCCGTTCGTGGGATTTGCCTCGGAAAAGGCCGGCCATGTGTTTGTGGACAGCTCGAATCCTAAGGTGCGGGCGGCTTCCATTAAAAAGGCGAAAGAACAGATCGGGGAAGGGGTTTCTATGGTGATCTTTCCCGAGGGGGCACGTTCAAAGAGTGGCAAATTAGGTCATTTCAAACGAGGCGCTTATTATGTTGCCCACGATATGAAGTTGCCCGTGGTACCGCTAACCATTAACGGCGCTTATGACGTACTGAAGAGAGATAGTCTCTGTCTCAGGCCCGGAAAGATGGAACTTGTAATCCACCGGCCTATACCTACCGACTCGCTTACGGAAGCAGAAATCCCTGGATTGATCGAGGAGACGAGAGAGATCATCCATTCCGCATTATGGAAAAAATACCAATAAAGGGAAGGTTCTTTGGGCGGATATTTTTTCGTCCGTAGAAGTTGTGAAAATAAAAACTGATTGGAAGTTTTCTGTTTGGCCGGGTGTTTGTCAAGGCTATATATAAAAAGAAATGGTTGTCTCACGACAACCAATCTTCATTGTTAACCTTAAATCTAATACCATGAAAAACACGTTGCAAAAATAAGGCGTTCCTTCTGTTTTTCCAAACAATCCGATAGGAAATATTGTTATTTTAAATTTATTTAGTATTTTGAAGCCTGCTGTTGCAGCCAAAAGGGTATTGGTTGATCTTTGTTTACATATTTTGAAAGTTGTTTTTTATCGAACTATTTCGTGAAGCAATGCGGGCAAAGGACCAATTCATTTGTGCTATGCCGTGTCGGAAAAAGTATACACCAGCGCACCTGCAAGGCCGCTACCGATCACTGCGATGGTTTGGCCCATATTGAGTTCACCACCCTCTTTTGCAATAACAAGTTTGCGGGTCAGAGGGGTAATGGTCCAGAAAAGGAACAGGATGGTGAAAGCACTCATCAATGCCGACATGCTGTTGACCATATCTTTTCATTTTAATTAGGCCTTTTTTATGTGATATGCAAAGATAAGACTATATTTCCGTATATCCGGATAAGGATTAGCCCCTACCTCCAGGGAATTTTCCTGCATAGAGATAATAAGGTTGTTTATAGCGGATTGAAAAGTTTTGGTATCCTGTGCCTGTATAATCAGGGGTATCGATTTTATTAATAGAATGTCTACATTTTGAGGTCTGGAATTTTCAAATTCCAGATAATATTTTAGGAAACCCCACACTTTGCACAAGTAGAATAATCTACTGGTTTCATTGAATTCTGGGGGATTGTACGACAGGGGCTTTGTTTCTGATACAAAAACAGGATCCTTGGCGACTTGTATACGAGAGTTGAATTTGTAGTATACTTTTTAATATTTTTGCGTATTGGCTAATAGGTAAATACAACAAAACTGCAAATACCAGAATTATAGAAGATATGATAATTCTTTTTTTCTTTATCTTCATAATATAGATAAACTCAAGCATCTACAAGGCCCTTTTCCTGGTCTTTACAAAGATTAGATCGGATTTATATAGATAATCTCATTCAATTCTCATAGATGGCATATTTCAATTTAAACAGAATTTAATACATTTTTGTTCAGCTATTATTCATCTCGGTAAAATATAGTTATTGTTTTGATTCTTTTAAAGAAATATGTAACCAAACGAGAATAAATACGGTCAAATAGGAAAAACGCATGGAACTAACATATAAACCATTCGCACATAAAAAACATTATAATATATGGCGAATACCAAAAAATGGATATAATTTTGTATCAAGACGTAAAATTATTTGAACCGGATTTTGCAGTGTGAAATAGGAAAAAATTAAATATAATCGCTACGAAAAATATAAACCAAAAAATAATTACGACAATGAAAGCTTTATTTACTATTATCCTTGCCGCAATGGCCATCGTTAGTGCCCCGGCACAGAATGGAATCGTAAAACAAAACCGTCAGGTAGCGCCATTTACTGCTATCAGTGCCTCGGGCGGATGGGATGTCGTCATTCGCCAGGGCAACCGTCAGTCGGTTTCCATAGAAATAAGCGAAGAGGCATTGGACAGAGCCATTGTGGAAGTCAAAAACGGCACGCTGCATATTTACAATAAGCATGGTAACCGTTCGTTCTCACTTCGCAACTTGCGTAACATGCCTAATATAACGCAAAAAGCGTATGTAACTGTTACGGATTTACAAAAGATGGAGGCGTCAGGTGGAGTAGATGTCCGTTTTGAAACACCCATAAAAACCGGTGATTTCGAGGTGGAATTGAGTGGCGGAACCGACCTGGAAGATTTAACCTTGGATTGCAACCGGTTCAATGGACAGTTCTCGGGCGGATGCGATGCGGATATAAGATTTACTTCGGTGCAGCACGTGAAAGCCGAGGTGAGCGGCGGCAGCGATGTGGAACTGCGTGATATCTCCGCGCAAACGTGCCGGATTGATGCAAGCGGGGGTTGCGACATAGAACTGATGGGGAAAACCGTTGATCTCACCCTGAACGCGAGTGGCGGATGCGACATTTCGGCCTCGAATCTCGTAGCACGGAATGGCAATGCCAATTTTTCGGGTGCTGCCGACGGTAACATCCGTGTAACAGACCGTCTCGACATCACTGTTTCGGGATCGGCTGATGTTACCTGTTTCGGCGATCCGCGGGAAGTAAGTAAGAAAGTACACAAGAGCAGCTCGCTGAAATTTCGCTGATAATGGATCTTACGAAGGCAGTGAGAATGATCCGTGTTGTCCGTTCTGGTTTAATTACCCCGAATTCGGGGTAATTGGACAAGAAGAAGCCAATTTTAAGGACTTTAATATTGCCGGACCTTCAATCGTAAATCCGGTTGGCAAAGAAGTTGAGCAATCCCCAGTTGAGCCTGTACCACCGCCTTGTCGCTCGTTGTTTACCTCCGAACTGGAGCAGGAATCGCGGGCGGCCGGCGTTTTGATTCAGAAAGCCCACATCCATAAAATCAAAATAATGAAAACCCCTGTCTTCCGATATCTGCATAGCCTGGTAAATGGTGAAAATAGTTGGGTAGAGGAGTTTGTGGCGCTTTGATTTACCCCAGTAGTAGAGGCAATAGACCGTCTCTTTTTTCTCAAATCCCAGCAGGGTACCTCCGATAATTTTGCCCTGATAGCGGGAAAGCAACATTTTTCCTTTGCCTTTACTGATGTAGTGACAGAAAAAATTCTCGAAGTATTGGTAGGGAGGGAACCGGCGTGATATCTTTTTGTTGTTTGTGTCCCGGATCAGCTTATAGATCTCCGGTAGCTTCTCTTCAGAGGTGAACTCCTCCATTTCAATCCCTTTCTTCAGTGCCTTGTTGACCTGATTTTTTCTCGTTTTCGAGAGCTGATCCCATATTTTTCTTCTGCGTTGGAGCGAATTCCTGATATTGATCCATTTTACGGAGTAGAAACTGTTCTCGCGAAATCCTTTATAACCGAAGATGGCGTTGCCCAGGTTTTCATAACGGATGAGGAAAACCCGGTTACGCACCTCTTTTACCAAATGTGCAATGAGGGCGTCAAATATTTCTATCTGTGCCAATTCTTTTCCGAAAAAGGCAGGTTGTTGGGAGATGAAGCATCTTTTAAAAAGTTTGCCTCTGAAGAAACGGTTGATCCGCATAATAACAGCGAACATGGCAGCCACCGGTACCCCGTCTTCGAAAGCGACGAGCATCAAGGGAGTATAGGCAGGACTGTTATCGTACCAATCGAACGATGAAGGGCTGTGAAAAAAATTGATTTCCTCCATCGGGGGAAGATCCTCCTTGCGATAATATGTTTTTACACTGTATCCCATATTTGTTTGAGGGTGCAACGCGGGTCACTGTGAGACAAAAATACTAAAAAAAATGAATGTACAATCCATAGGGAGCGATAATCATTGCTCGTTTCCGCATAATAATTTTATGTTTTATAATTTTTATGTAATTTTGCAAATTTACGGTGCCGAAACAGAATCCTGCTGTCAGGACACTGATAATCCAAAAAATATCCCCAATGAGAAAAAGCCTGCTTTCCTCGTTTTTTTTACTGGCCGTCTTTCTGCTACATGCGCAGGAAGCCCCTCTGTGGCTCCGTAATAGCGTGATCTCTCCTGACGGCGCTGTGGTAGCGTTTACCTATAAAGGGAATATATTCACAGTGCCGGTTTCCGGCGGAAGAGCCACACAAGTGACATCCCATTCATCCTACGATACCCGTCCCGTTTGGTCGCCAAAGGGAGATAAACTGGCTTTTGCTTCCAACCGGGAGGGGAATTTCGATGTGTACGTGGTTACACTTCAATCCGGTTACACCAGACGTATCACTTCTCATTCAGCCAATGAATACCCGGAAGGGTTTCAAAATGACAGCACCGTGTTGTTCAGCGCTTTTATTCAGCCGGCGCAGGAAAGTCAACAATTCCCCATTGGAATGTTTTCCCAGATCTATGCCGTAACACCGGAGGGGGGGCGTCCCCGGATGATCTCTCCGATCCATATGGAAGATATCGCGCAGAACGGGCATCTCTGGCTCTATACCGACAGGAAAGGTTATGAGGATGCATGGAGGAAGCATCATACCTCCTCCATCACGCGCGATGTATGGTTGTTCGACAGCAAGAAAAACACACACCGGAAACTGACCGCTTTTAAAGGTGAAAACCGCAATGGCGTATGGTCGTCCGATGGAAACAGCTTTTATTACCTGAGCGAGCAGGACGGAACGTTCAACGTGTATCGCGCGGGTATTGAAGGGAGCGCGCCGGTGCAGGTGACCCACTTCAAAGGCCATCCCGTACGTTTTCTTTCAGGCGACAGGAACGACAATCTCTGTTTTTCTTTTGACGGAGAGTTATATCATATGAAGAACGGCGAAAAACCCCGTAAGATAGATGTACGCATCATTTCCGATAATTTTGAAAGGGATGCGGACCCCCAGACCCTTACTTCCGGGGCAAGGAGTATTGCCGTCTCCCCGAACGGAAAAGAAATCGCTTTCATTGCCCGTGGCGACCTGTTTGTCACTTCCATTGAATTCAGCACCACGAAACGCATTACCGATACTCCTGAGCAGGAGCGCGATGTGGAATTCAGCCCCGACGGCCGTTCGCTTATCTATTCGTCGGAGCGTGATAATAAATGGAATATCTACCGGACTGAACTGGTGAGGGAAGAGGACAAATATTTCTGTTATGCCCGCGAACTGAAAGAGACAAAACTGACCGATACCAGTGCCTCTTCTTTCCAGCCGTTATTCTCCCCCGACGGGAAAGAGATCGCCTATCTGGAAGACCGTTCTGCAATATATGTACTCAATCTGGAAAGTAAGAAATCGCGGAAGGTAATGGATGGCAAATACAATTACTCATACAGCGACGGTGATCAGTGGTTTCAGTGGTCCCCTGACAGCAAATGGATCCTGTCGGATTATATTGATACGGGCGGATGGAATAATAAGGATGTAGCGCTGATAAAAGCCGACGGCAGCGGGAAAACAACCAACCTCACGCTCAGCGGCTATACCGATGTGCGGGCTACATGGGCATTGGGAGGTAAAGCTATCATGTTCTTCTCCGACCGTGCCGGATATCGCAGCCACGGTAGCTGGGGAGCGCATCGTGATGCTTACCTAATGTTCCTTACTCCCGATGCTTACGACGATTTCCGGATGAACAAAGAGGAACGGGCGCTGAAGAAAGAGATGGAAAAAGAGGTAAAGGACGGTGAAAAGAAATCTGAAAGTAAGGATAAGAAGGGAGGTAAAGATGCAAAGGATGCATCGAATGCAGATAAAGATTCGACCAAAACAGTGGAGCCGCTCACTTTCGACCTTGACAACCGCCGTCACAGGGTGGTACGCCTGACACGCCATTCTTCCAGTCTATCGGATGCATATCTCAATAAAGACGGTTCCAAGCTCTATTATCTGGCGAGTTTTGAGAAAGGGGTGGATCTGTGGGAACAGGATTTTCTTGAAAACACCACTAAACTGCTGAGTAAGGATGTCGGTTCCGGGTTACTGATCCCGGACAAAGAGGAGAAGCATCTCTATCTGGTATCACAGGGAAAGATCAAGAAGATCGAAAACGGGAAAGTGACCGATGTGTCGTTCTCCGCACCTTTTAACTACCGTGGTGCTGCGGAAAGGACGTATATCTTTGATCACGCATGGAAACAGGTAAAGGATAAATTCTATGACAAGGATCTGCATGGCGTGGACTGGAAGATGTACGGCGAAACATACCGCAGGTTTCTGCCGCATATCGATAATAATTTCGATTTTGCGGAGATGTTGTCGGAGATGCTGGGTGAACTGAACGCATCGCACACAGGTGCCCGTTACTCACCTCCCCGGAGCAGTTGGCAGACGGCTGCGTTGGGCGTGTTCTGGGATGATACCCATACAGGAGACGGATTGAAGATCAAGGAAATAATGAAGGGGAGTCCCCTTATTAAAGCAAATTCGAAGCTGAAGCCGGGAGTGATCGTGGAGAAGATAGACGGAGATCCGGTTGAAGCGGGAAAGACCTGGTGGCATCTGCTTGATGGCAAGGCAGGGAAGCATATAATGATTACTGCCTACACACCCGGCGAGGGAGATCGGTTTGAAGAGATCGTGAAACCCATTACCTATGGAGAAGAGAACGAATTGTTATACAACCGTTGGGTGGAACAACGGGAAGAGTTGACAGAGAAGTATTCCGGCGGGCGCATCGGTTATGTGCATATCCGTGGGATGAACAGCAACAGTTTCAGGGAAGTCTATCAGAATTTGCTCGGAAAATACCGGAATAAGGAGGCGGTAGTTGTCGATACCCGCTTCAACGGCGGAGGATGGTTACACGACGATCTGGCGACCCTCCTGAGCGGAAAAGAGTATCAACGCTTTGCCCCCCGTGGGGAATATATCGGCAGCGATCCTTTCAATAAGTGGAACAAACCTTCCATCGTGCTGATGGGAGAAAGCAACTACTCCAATGCGCACGGGTTCCCCTGGGTCTACAAGGAACTGGGTATCGGAAAACTGGTCGGCGCCCCCGTGCCGGGAACCATGACCGCCGTGTGGTGGGAGACGCAGATCGATCCGTCGCTGGTGTTCGGCATTCCGCAGGTTACCGTGGTGGATATGAAAGGGAACGCAATGGAGAACAGCCAACTGGAGCCCGATGTGGAGGTGTATAATACTGCGGAATCGCTGTTGAGCGGTGATGACCTGCAACTGAAACGTGCGATCGAAGAGTTATTGAAAGAGATATAACGAAAATATGCTCTCCGGATGATCAAAGGTTGTTTGATGTATGCCGGTTCCGTAAATTTGCAGACGAAAATAAATAAACAAAATAAAGATAATTCTTATGGCAAAAAAAATTCTTGTAACAGGAGGAACCGGATACATCGGTTCACACACCGTGGTCGAGTTGCAGCAGGCCGGATATGAAGTGGTAATTGTAGATAACCTGTCCAATTCCAATGCCGATGTGCTGGAAGGCATTACCCGTATTACCGGAAAACGCCCTGTTTTCGATAAGCTCGATTGCACTGATTTTGAGGCGATGAAGGCATTGTTTAAGAAACATACCTTCGACGGCATCATTCATTTTGCGGCCAGCAAGGCGGTAGGTGAATCGGTGCAGAAACCGTTGTTGTATTACCGCAACAACCTGGTATCGCTGATTAACCTGCTGGAGCTGATGCCGCAGTACAACGTGAAAGGGATCGTATTCTCTTCGTCGTGCACGGTTTACGGTGAGCCCGATAATAATCCTATCGATGAGAATGCACCGGTCAAGCCGGCTGAATCGCCCTATGGGAACACCAAGCAGATCAACGAAGAGATCATCCGCGATTTTGTGCATTCGGGCGCTCCCATTAAGAGCATCATCCTTCGTTACTTTAATCCTATCGGCGCCCACCCGTCGGCAGAGATCGGCGAATTACCCCTGGGCGTACCGCAGAACTTAGTACCCTATATCACTCAGACAGGGATCGGCATACGGCCGCAACTGAGTGTGTTCGGGGACGATTACAATACGCCCGACGGCTCCTGTATCCGCGATTTCATCAATGTGGTGGATCTGGCAAAAGCGCATGTGATTGCCATTGAGCGGATGCTTGAAGATAAGTCGAAGGACAAGGTGGAGATATTTAATCTGGGAACAGGAACCGGTTTATCTGTACTGGAGCTGATCAGGGTATTCGAAAAAGTGTCCGGAAAGCCTCTGAATTATAAGATCGTAGGGCGTAGGGAAGGCGATATTGAGCAGATATGGGCTCAGCCTGATAAAGCCAACACCGTGTTAGGCTGGAAAGCAATGGAAACTATTGAAGATACCATGGCCTCGGCCTGGAAATGGCAGCAGCGCCTCCGCGAAAATGGGGTAATGTAAGAGGTTGCCGGATAAATGAGGTATAAAAAAAGTCTGGGAAGCTGCTAACTGCCCAGACTTTTTTGATTTTTGTTTGTCTTGTAATACTACCGGTCAGAAATAATATTCTATAAGGAGATAATACGCTTCGTTGCCGTCGGCCGAGGGTTCTATCTCGATCTTATTTTCCCGTGCCAGCCATCCGATGGCGACATAAATCTCTTTTTCCGACAATCCGGTGGCTTTACGTAGCTTTGGTATATCCCACTTTTGGTAGTCATTCAGTAGGTTCCAGATAATGCCCGCGTTTGTTCCGATTGCTTTTTTATTCATTGTGGTGCATGTTTAAAAGATATGAGGGTCGTAAACTACTCTACGACTGTATTTCAAACGCTTTTCGGAACCGTTTTGTTCTCACACGAAAAGTGAAACTTTTTAAAAAGAGAGGAATAGGATCAGGTAGAGGTAAACGGCGGGGACCGCCACCAGAAGACTGTCGATCCGGTCGAGTATACCGCCGTGTCCCGGTATGAGTTGTCCCGCGTCCTTTACATTACAGGTTCGTTTGATAAGCGATTCAAACAGATCGCCTAAAGTGCCGAACAGGGAGACAACTACGGCAAATCCCATCCAGAAAGCAACGGAAAAACCGGGATAAAGACGGGCGAATATGAGGGAGCCGAGCAGGGTGAACAAGATACCTGCAACAAAGCCTTCTACCGATTTTTTCGGAGAGATATGTTCGATCAGTTTGTGCTTCCCGGTCAGAGACCCGATGAAATAGGCGGCCGTATCGTTTACCCATAAGAATACAAAGAGTGCCAGTACAGGGATCCAGTCATATCCATTGCCCGTAAGATCAGGCTGATAGGAATAGGAGATAAGCATAAGCAGGCTTAGTGGCATGGTAATATAGATCTGGCCGAAAACCGAATAGATAATACCGTGAAGGATATCATGCCTGCGGAGGAAAATAGCCGAGGCTATCAATATAAGCAGATAGATGAGGATGGAGGCAGGCAGGGTATAGGTACAGAGATCCTCCAGATAGAGGAAAACCGAAAAAAAGATGAGGACTCCTAATAAGATATTGAATATTTTACTGATAGCATGGGAGGTGTCTTTTTCCATCATACGGTAAAATTCAAACAAGCCGAAACCCAGTACGGTTCCGAAAACGGCAAGAAATGAAAACCGGCCTCCCAGCAGCCCCAAAAGAATGACCAGGATATAGATGATGCCAGCTCCCGCACGGGTAAAAATATCTTTTATGTTCATTAAACTATTCTTCCCTCTCCTTGGCTTCGGATTCATCCGAAGTGCTTTCCTTTGTTTTATCCCCTTCTTCTAAGTGAATATCGTGCTCCATCAAAATATTATACCAGGTAATCAATTTTTTTACGTCGCCGGCATAGACAGTGTCTCTGCTGTAATCGGGTAATACTTCTTCCAGATAAGCGAACAGTTCTTTGTCGGACGGTTTGGAACCCAGTGAAACCTGTTTGCCTTCCTCTTTCTCTTTCATTTTTTTCAATACCTCCCGCAGCGGCGTATCTCCGTCCCGGGTATAGATGGATACATCGCTCAGGGCTACCACTTTTTCCTGTGCGTATACGGGAACACGTTTTCCATCGGCAAGCGATTCAACGATATTCATATTTTTATTGGTGGAGATGAGTTTATACAGACCGGGACGGCCGGTTACAGATAATATTTCGGACAGCATAATCAATTCTTGTTTAACAACCGGATTTAATCGTTTGATGGTGCTTTAATTTTTTTGATGGTGCAAAAATAAGGAGTCCGCGCCATATTCGCAAATTTTATTTTGAATAAAGAGTGAAGAATAAAAAATAAGGACCGATTCAACAATGTACTAATGTGGCAAACAACGTTTAATGGAAAAGGTGGAAGTTAATATACTGATTCAATTTATGTAGTCAGATTATAGAGGAAATAAAATGATACACGAAAATAACGATCCCGGTAAACTTTTCCCCGAAAAGGGAATTTGTTTCGGAAAAAAACCTTACTTTCGCAAATAGCCGGGTAAACTTTTAAAATCCGGCTTTAGCGACTGTAAAAAGGATGGTTAAAAAAATAGCGATGGCAGGTATAATAGGAGCGGCCCTGTTGGTTTCATGTACCGGAAACCGTTCCGGGAAGGCAGACGGGAGCAGCGCATCGGAAGGAGAGCTTTCCGTCACGGAAACCGACGGCAGAGAACTGTTCTTGCTGGCGGGAACGTACACCTCCGGAGAGGGCAGTAAAGGGATCTATCTGTACCGTTTCGATGCCGACACCGGCAGTTCCGACTCGGTCGGCATGGTCGAGGTCGATAACCCGTCGTATCTGACTTTGAGCCCTGATGAGAGATTCATCTATGCGGTGAGTGAAGAGGGCGAGGCGAACAGCGCGGTTCATGCTTTTTCATTCGATAAACGGATAGGGCGGATGGAATTGCTGAACTCCCAGCCTGTAAACAGTGGCAGCCCTTGTTATATTACTGTCGACAGCAAAGGCACGAACGTGCATACCGCAAACTACGGAGGAGGAAGTATCACTTCATTTCAGGTGAAGAAGGATGGCTCTCTTACCCCCGCTGTTTCGATAATGCTTTTCAAAGGATCGGGCCCGGATTCCGTCCGTCAGGAAGGGGCTCACCTGCACAGTGTAAGGTATTCACCCGACGGGCAATACCTGTTTGCCGCCGATCTGGGGAGCGATAAACTTTACCGGCTCAGTGTAAACGATACCCCGTTTGAGGGGCAGCCGGGCTTATTGGAGAACAGCCTGAAAGAATTTGTGATGCCGGCAGGTACCGGACCCCGTCATTTCGATTTTCATCCCGACGGAGGCAGATACTTCTACCTGTTGGGTGAGTTGTCGGGTGAGGTGATCGTGTATGATTATTCCTTTGGTGAGTTGACACAAAAACAGGTGATGGCTGCCGATACGACAGGCGCCCGGGGTAGCGCCGACATCCATGTCTCACCCGACGGGCGTTTCCTGTATGCTTCGAACCGGTTGCAAGCCGATGGGATCGCCATCTTTTCCATTGATCCGGACGACGGGACACTCACAAAGGCGGGTTATCAGTTGACGGGAAAACATCCGCGTAATTTCGTGATCACCCCCAATGGGAAATTTATTTTGGTAGCTGCCAGGGATGACAATAAGGTACAGGTATTCCGTATCGATACCGAAACGGGATTGCTGACCGATACCCATCAGGATATCCCGCTCAGTAAACCGGTCTGCCTGAAGTTTGCAGGAACAACCGGGAGCGATTGAGTCTCTCACTCTCATATGGTGGGGTGATCCTCTCGAACAGAGGATGGTATATCTACAGATCTCCCAACTGAGCGATCTCTCCTATGTTGAAGGGAGTGGCCTGATATACGAAGTAATTCAACCAGTTTATATATAACAGGTTGGCATGAGAGCGCCATTGCACTACCGGAGGTTGTTCCGGATCGTTATTCCTGTAGTAG
>ENA-UOOI01001568-UOOI01001568.1-fermentation-metagenome-genome-assembly--contig:-NODE-1568-length-23153-cov-6.352325_pt1 | contig 23153 bp, 19 predicted proteins | sample MGYA00245779_ERZ724027 | MGnify/ENA primary metagenome ERZ724027 (study PRJEB28704, sample SAMN03018318) | fermentation metagenome | biome: anthropogenic terrestrial biome; feature: soil; material...
AGTGCTATGTGGGATCAGTGCTTGAGCACATTGAGGAGTGTGGCATACACTCCGGTGACTCGGCATGTTGCTTCCCGCCGTTTTCGCTATCTGATGCCCTCGTTGCCCAGGTACGTGACATCACGTCGCGCCTCGCATTGGCAGTGGGGATTAAAGGTCTGCTGAACATTCAGTTCGCTGTTAAAGACGAGCAAGTTTTCGTCATTGAGCTCAATCCGCGGGCGAGTCGCACCGTGCCATTTTCTTCGAAGGCGACATGTGTGCCGCTGGCACGTCTTGCTGCTCGCATAATGGCAGGAGAGAGCATAGCTGGGCTACGTGCGGCAGGCGAGCTGCCAGATGAGGCTGCGCCTCGTGGCTATTTTGCCGTCAAGGAGGCGGTGATGCCCTGGAGCCGTTTTCCCGGAGCTGAGATCTCACTTGGCCCAGAGATGCGTTCGACAGGCGAGGTTATGGGAGTGGGACGCACGTTCCCGGAGGCGTATGCCAAGACGCGCCAAGCCATTGACTATGAGATGCCGGAGAAGGGCACCGTATTCATCTCAGTCTGTGACCGCGACAAGCGCGCGATCGCGCCTGTCGCGCTTGCGCTGGCAAATCTCGGCTATGCCATCATGGCCACTGCGGGAACGGCCAAGACGCTGCGCGCAGCCGGCATCGGCTGTCGCGTCTTGTGCCGCATTTCGGAGGGCCACCCGAACGTACTCGACGAGATTGCCTCAAGGAAGGTGGGCTTTATCATCAACACCCCTCACGGGCACGACTCTCGCGGCGATACCGAGCGCATGCGCTCTGATGCGGTCAATCGCGGCGTGACGCTTGTGACGGCGTTGTCGGGCGCGACGGCACTCGTGCAGGCTCTTGCCGCTGTACGCGGGCGCACGCTCGATGTGTATGCGTTACAAGACCTTCCATTGATGATCGGCTGATTGCGTGGTGCGGAGGTGTGTGCAGAGATCGTAAGTTATGCCTTTGCGCGCGCCGCCTACACACATGTAATGAGTTTTGCATCTTAAAACGTGATACGTTTGCTATTATCTACTCTTGTGTGCGAATGTGCGGGCGTGGCGGAACTGGTAGACGCGCTGGATTTAGGTTCCAGTGGGACTATCTCCCATGAAGGTTCGAGTCCTTTCGCCCGCACCAGGCACTCACGAGATACAGCTAAGGCTTCCGCCTCGCGGTAGCCAGCATGAGACACTGGAGGAATGTTGAAGATCACCGTCACTTCTGAGAAGGCCGCTGATGACAAGGTGGCAGTAAAGGTCACCGTAGCTGCGGAGGACGTAGATGCGGCTGTCAAACAGGCATATAAGGACATCGCGTACAAATACAACTTCCAAGGATTTCGTCGAGGCCACGCCCCTCGGCCTGTTATTGACAGCATTGTGGGGCGCAAGGGCGTGCTTGCCCAGGCGACTGATGACCTCATGCAGCGTATTCAGCCGTATATGATCGAAGAGCTTGATATTGTTCCGGTGAAGCGGCCTGACTGGGGCAAGGATGTGGAGCCCGTGGTCGAGCATGAGGAATATCACGCCTCATGCACCGTCGTCGTGCCCCCTTCTTGTGCGCTTAAGAGCTATGACGCGCCAGCGATCAAGATGCCGCCTGCGACTGCCACGGAAGCTGAGATCGATGCACAAGTCGAACAGCTTATGAGTTATCACACCACCTACGAGGATGATCCCGACGCCACTGTTGTCAAGGCGGGCGACATGATAGTTGCTAAGGTAGAGAACAAGCTTAACGTCCCTGAGCTTGCAGGGGAAGCGCGCACCTTGGGCCTCGCGAACCCTAATCTGCCGAAGGCATTCGTTGGCGCGGTCGTTGGCATGAAAGTCGGGGAGACGAAGGACATCACCTGGTCACGCGAGCATCGCATGGAAGATCCGGAGCCGGCAGACGAGAAGGGCAATCGTAACTTTGAGGCTGTTGTGACCGTTACCTCCATCAAAAAGCCTGTGACTCCCGAGCTGACAGATGAGTTTGCAAAGTCAAGCTTTGGTTTTGACACCGTGGAGAAGTTTCGCGACGCTGTCAAAGAGGAGATCGAGCAGGATAAGAAGCAGCGCTTGCCTGGCCTCAAGGAGGATCGCGCAGTAGCTGCGATTGGGGAGCAGCTCGATCTCGAGAAAGTTCCTGAGGACTATCAAAATCAGGTCTTCTCTGAGCTGGCCAATGAGTTTTTGGGACAGCTCAGCCGTCGGGGCATGAACTTGGACATGTACCTCAACGCACGGCAAATAAAAAGCGATGATTTCCTTGCCGACCTTCACGAGCAGGCTGAAGATCGTGCGCGTCAGTCGCTGGCTTTGGACGCCTTGGTCGAAAAGCTGGGGATTGAGTGCACAGACGAAGATGTTTGCAAAGAGTTCAAGAACTCTCAAGTGAAAAACATTGATGCTTCCATTGCAGAGTTCAAGCAAGATGGCCGCCTGCCAGCAGTGCGGCAGTCGATTCGCCGCAGCAAGGCAGTTGATTGGCTCGTTGATAATGCTAAGGTGAGCGAGGTCGATGAGGTTGCTGAGGCGCGTGCAAAGAAGGTTGAAGAGCCTGAAGAGACCAAAAGCGATGAAGGCGAAGAGGCTGAAAAGGAGCCGGAAACCGAGTAGCATTGCTTACGGTATATGAGAAAATGGCGTGCCTTGGACAGTTTGGTCGGGGGCACGCTTTTCTAGAACGTGTGTTTGATGCCTTCGCCATGGGGTAGGATGTCACCACACGTGAAGAAAGGAAGTACTCCATGCACAACCCGACGAACATCCCCCTCATTCCCTACGTAGTCGAGCAAACCCCACGGGGGGAACGTAGCTATGATATCTATTCCCGCCTGCTGAACGACCGGATCGTCTTCCTTGGCGAAGAGATCACCCGAGATTCTGCAAACCTCGTGATAGCCCAACTTTTGCATCTTGAGAGCCAAGATCCTGACAAGGACATTTCGCTTTATATTGACTCGCCCGGAGGTGAGGTCTATGCCGGACTTGGCATTCTCGACACTATGAACTTCATCAAGCCTGAAGTGTCGACGATCTGTGTTGGTGAGGCTGCCTCTATGGCATCAGTGTTGCTGGCCGCTGGGGCCAAGGGCAAGCGCCTTGCGTTGCCAAACTCCATGATCCTTATCCATCAGCCGAGCTCGGGTGCGCAAGGCCAGCAGACTGACATCCAGATTGTTGCAGACGAGACAAAGTGGATACGTAACCATATGAACGAGCTTCTTGCAAGCTATACAGGGCAGTCAATTGAGAAGATCAACAAGGACACCGAGAGGGATAACTATATGCGTGCACAGGAGGCACTTGAATATGGCCTCGTTGATCGCGTGATCACCTCTCGAGCTGAGCAAACTGAAAAGTCCGAGTAGGGGAATCGTATGGCGACTCACACTGATACGACTGATACAAGAGATGCCACTTCGGAAGTGCGCTGCTCTTTTTGCGGAAAGACGCGCAGCCAGGTGCGCAAGCTGATCCAAGGGCCTGGCGGCGTCTTTATCTGTGACGAGTGCGTCTCAGCCTGCCAAGACATCATTGCAGACTCCGATGCGGAAGAGGCGCGCATAAGTGCTGTAGACCTTGCCGATGAGGGTCAAGAGGCGCTTCAAGGCAATGGGGTCTTGCACAATTTGCCCACTCCGCATGAGATATACAACGAGCTGTCACAATATGTGGTTGGCCAAGAGGATGCCAAGCGTGCCATGAGCGTTGCGGTCTACAACCATTATCGGCGCATCATTGCGGGCGCTGACGAAGTGTCTGAAGACAGCAACGCCGTTGAGCTTGCCAAGTCAAATATTTTGCTGCTTGGTCCTACGGGCACGGGAAAGACGCTGCTTGCGCAGACGCTCGCTCGCTTTCTTGAAGTGCCCTTTGCTATTGCTGACGCCACGACCCTCACAGAAGCAGGCTATGTGGGAGAAGATGTCGAAAACATTTTGCTCAAGCTCATTACGGCTGCTGACGGAGATGTCGAGCGCGCGCAGGTCGGCATCGTCTATATCGATGAAATAGACAAGATCGCCCGCAAGGCAGAAAACCTTTCCATAACTCGCGATGTCTCCGGGGAAGGGGTACAACAGGCCCTGCTCAAAATCCTCGAAGGTACGGAGGCCAGCGTTCCTCCCCAAGGTGGTCGCAAGCATCCCCAGCAAGAGCTCATCCATATTGACACAACGAACATCTTGTTTATTTGCGGGGGCGCCTTTGTCGGCCTTGACAAGATCGTCGCCGATCGCATAGGCAAGAAGGGTGTCGGCTTCAACGCAGAGCTGTCGAAGCGTGCAGATAAGGACGAAGACGAGCTCATGGCTGCTGTCATGCCCCAAGATCTGCACAAGTTCGGCATGATACCCGAGTTCGTGGGGCGCATTCCTGTCATCTGCTCCACACATGAGCTGAAGGCCAATGACTTGGTTGAGATCCTCACCAAGCCGCGCAACGCAATCGTCAAGCAGTACAAGAAGATGTTCGACTTAGAGGGCGTCGATCTCGAGTTCACCGATGGGGCTTTGAAAGAGATCGCGAAGCAGGCTATCGATCGTGGCACCGGCGCCAGAGGGCTCAGGGCAATCTGCGAGGCTACGTTGCAAAAGACTATGTTTGACGTGCCGAGCGATTTAGACATCACAAAGGTCGTCGTTACTCCCGAGAGCGTAGGCGGAGCCCAGCCTCCTGAGCTCGTTCGGACTGATGCCGGAAAGAACCGCTTGCTTGCGTGAGATAAGTCAAGATCTTGTTGCGTGGCTCCCATATGAGGACAAGGAAAGCGTGCTAGACTAACTGACCGTGACGTACAGGTGGCTTAGCTGCGCCGCGCGCTCCCAGACATGAGTGCCTACCTTGTAGCTGTGCTTAGCGAAAGGCGAAGATCGTGGAAGAAATGCCGAAAACGTATGACCCTGCAGCAAATGAGCCTGAGCAAATCAAGCGCTGGATGGAAGCAGGTTGTTATCGGCGCAACAAGGGCGTGGGCGATTGCACGGTCGTGATCCCGCCGCCAAACGTGACTGGCATTTTGCACATGGGCCATGCGATGGACGATACGATCCAAGACACCTTCATTCGCTACAACCGTATGCGCGGACGTTCGACGCGGTGGATTTTGGGCACGGACCACGCCGGCATCGCAACTCAGACAAAAGTTGACAAGAAGCTCAAAAGCGAAGGCATATCTCGTCTCGAGCTGGGGCGTGACAAGTTCGTTGATGCCTGCTGGGACTGGCGTCGCGAATACGGCGGCGTGATCGTCGATCAGATACGACGCATGGGCTGCTCAATTGACTTTGAAGACGAAAAGTTCACCATGAGCCCGGAGTACGCCAAAGCCGTGCGCAAGGTGTTCTGCGATTGGTACCATGCTGGTCTCATCTATCGTGGCAAGCGTATTGTAAATTGGTGTCCGAGCTGTTGCACGGCCATCTCCGATGATGAGGCGGAGTACCATGACGAGCACGGCCACCTCTGGTTTTTGCGCTATCCGCTTGCCGAGCCCGTGGATGGTGTTAGCTATGTCACGGTGGCAACCACTCGGCCCGAGACGATGCTTGGGGACACTGGCGTGGCAGTGAGCCCATCAGACCCGGATAAGGCGAAGTTTGTGGGGCACACGGTGCTTTTGCCGATCGTCAATCGCAAAATTCCGATTTTTTCCGATTGGCACGTCGACCAAAACTTCGGCACTGGATTTGTGAAGGTTACGCCTGCTCATGATCCTAACGACTATGCCATGGGCCAGAGCCACGACCTGCCTCAGATCAACATCTTTGATGAGCATGCCGTGGTGGTGCCGGGCTATGGCGAGTTTTCTGGCATGGACCGTGACCAAGCGCGTGAGGCCATTGTCGCATGGTTCGATGAGCACGGGCTCCTAGACCATATCGAGGATCTTGACCACTCAGTAATGCATTGCTATCGCTGTGATTCGGCATTGGAGCCATGGCTTTCTGAGCAGTGGTTCGTTGCTGTCGACAAGCTCAAGGAGCGAGCGACGAAGGCCGTCGCTGATGGTGAGGTCACGTTCCATCCTGCGCGCTGGACGCAGACGTACCTGACATGGATGGAAAATCTGAAGGATTGGTGCATCAGCAGACAGCTTTGGTGGGGCCATCGCATTCCGGTGTTTTATTGCGATGACTGTGGTTGGGAAGACGCTTGTATGAACGATCCTGTAGAGTGCCCGAAATGCCATGGGCATCATATTCGCCAGGACGAGGACGTCCTTGACACATGGTTTTCCTCGCAGCTTTGGCCATTTGCGACGCAAGGATGGCCTGACCATCCTGAGCAGCTGAAGGGCCACTACCCGACAAAAGTGCTCGTTACGGCTCGTGACATCATCGCCCTTTGGGTCGCGCGCATGATTATGAGTTCGTTGTACTTCACTGATGAGGTCCCCTTTCATGATGTGTACATCTATGCGACGATTCTTGCAAAAGACGGCAGCCGTATGTCCAAGTCCAAGGGTAACGGGGTTGACCCGATGGACCTCATTGAGAAGTACGGCGCTGATGCAATGCGCCATAACCTGCTCACATTGATCACAACTAACCAAGACGTGAAATTCGATGCCAAGATTGACAAGAGGACCAAGAAGCTGATCAGCTCCCCGCGCACAGATGCCTCACGCTCGTTTGTGACGAAGATCTGGAACGCCAGCCGCTTCGTGCAGATGAATCTCAAAGACTATCAGCCTGGCGAGCCAGTGGCCAAAACCGCAGAGGATGCTTGGATGCTTTCCCGACTTGCGCGGGAAGTCTCTTTGGCCACTTCCCAGCTTGAAGTATATAACTTTGGTGATTATGCTCGCGACCTGCAGTCTTTCTTCTGGAATGAAGTTTGCGACTGGTATATCGAGCTCTGTAAGAGCCGCTTGCTTGACGGTACGCCAGCCGAGCGCCTGCAAGTGCAGCGCAACCTCGTCTTTGTTCTTGATGCAAGCTTGCGCTTGTTGCATCCGGCTATGCCTTTTGTGACAGAGAAGATCTGGGACCTCCTGCCGGCAAGCGAGCTTGATCGCTCTTGCGATGGCGGCTACCAGTCCCATGAGAATCGTCTCTTGATGAGCTCTTCTTGGCCCGAACCCAAGCTGCTCTCTGGCTTTATAAACGACAGGGCTGAGCATAACTTTGAACTCGCAAAAAGGCTTGTTTCAGTGGTGCGCTCCACGCGTGCGCGCTACCGCCTGTCTCCGCGCACCAATCTTGGCGTGGCGGTGCGCACGTCAAGCCAAAATGTCGCTATTTTGGAGGACCAGCGTGACTTCATCTCGAGCGTAGGCAAGATCAGCCATCTTACGGTCGGGGAAAAGACCACTAAGCCATCCGGCTCCGTCTCTGTTGTTGACGGCGACCTAGAGATCTTTGTTGCTCTTGGGGGCCTCATCGATTTTGAGGCAGAAGCCGCCCATCTCAGCAAGGAGCTTCAAAAGGCGAACAAGGAGCTTCTCTCTACGAAGAAAACCCTTGCGAACGCGGGCTTCATGTCCAAAGCATCGCCTGAGATCGTGCAAAAGAAGCGTGAGCGCTCTGTCGAGCTCGAGCAAGTCATCCAACAGCTTAATGAGCAGCTTGCCGATCTTCGCTGACATTTTTGCTACAGGATCGTTATGCCAAACGAGCGTGTGACGTATTGCTGGGGCGAGGCGAACAGCATTCCTTGCTTGCGTTCGAAGACATCGTCTTCGTCGGTGCGTGTTGCCGTGCCGCACCAAGGCTCGATTGCGAGGAATGGGGCGTTGCCTGCCTTTCCACCGGCTGACCATATGCCGAGATAGGGGAAGCCACCGAAGTCGACTCGAAGGAGCGGGCGGCCGTCGTTGTGCGCAAGGACGACAGTTGCGTCCGGCGTATCCTTGAGTACCAGCGTGTCGTGGGCAAAGAGCGCGCGTCGCAAGGGAAGACGATCCGCATCCGCAAGAACGTGGACTTTAGTCGAATAGTCCCAAAGGCCCTCTGCTGTGACGGCAGCTGATTTGCATGTCCATGGACGCGAAAAGACGAGCTCGTAGTCCTCCCATCGGCCCTCGCTGCGGAAAGGCACATTAAACGCAGGATGACCTCCTAGTGAAAAAGGCAGGTCAACGTCGCCCGTGTTGGTTACGTCGAAGCGTTGGCAAAGCGTGCCGGTCGCCTTGTCCTCTGCAGCCTTAAGCGTATAGGTAACGGCAAGATCGAATGCGTATGGGTAGGCGCGCAACGTCTCTTTGTCTGCATCGAGTCGCAGCGTCACACTTTCAGGGCTGGTCCGTTCCCTTACGAATTCCCTTTCACGAGCAAAACCATGCCTGCTCATGTGGCAGATGCCGGCCGAGCAGCTAGCCTTGTCGTTTCTCAGCGTGCCGACAATTGGAAAGAGGACTGGGGCGTGACGTCCCCAAAATCTCGGGTCGCCTTGCCAAAGGTATTCATCGTCATCTCGCTTCAAACTATGAAGCTCCGCCCCCAGCGTGGAGACCTGAGCTTGAAATCTACCGCTTGACAACGTGATTAGCTCGGACATCGAGACTCTTTTCCCCTTAATGCATACCGAACTTCCTTCAGCAGTATGATCTAGTCTGCTTGAATGTGTTAAGACAATCGCTTTGGGGTACATGAACGGCGTAAATGCTCTTTTAAAGTCATACAAGCCGTCATGAAAGTGTCTATTTTTTATGAGACTAAGGAGAGGTGTCAAGATGTCTGAGGGATTTTCAAGTTTCTATGCACAGCTTCATCATGCCGCACTCGTCCCCATTGTGAGAATCTCTTCGGAAGACGATGCCTATAAGCTGGCGGACGCTCTGGAAAAGCGCGGCTTCGATGCGCTGATCGTATGCTATGAGGGCGAAAAGACGTTGTCGATAGTCAAAGCGCTTGCTACGCTGCATCCAGAAATGCTTGTCGGCATTTCTGAAATCGTCACTACCTCGCAACTTGACGCCGCGAAGGATGCGGGGGCCTCTTTTGTCACGGTCCCCAATTATACGCAGGCCATCTGCGAGCACGGGCTGGCCGTGGGCGTCCCGGTGATCTCTGTCACGGTGGACGAGGGGGGCATCTTCCACTCCAACAAGCTTGGCTTGACGCTCACGGGCATCATGCCAGCAGGAGATGCGCCAACATTGCCCTCCGCTGAGCTGTTTGGCGCAGCATTCAAGGGCAGCACGTACATGCCGATGGGTGGTGTAAGCCCACAAGATGTCACACGCTACCTTGCTTCCCCTTACATTGAAGCTATCGGTGTAACTGATTGGATGGTAAAGCCGCAGCTTCTTGCCAAAGGGGACTTTGCCGAGATTGAGAAAGACCTTGATCATGCGCATGAACTGCTGCAAGCTACTGGTCGTTAGGATCGAGCGATGAGCAAAGACAATGAAATGAGATTGAGCGCTCCTGCGAGCGTGTGGCTTTGGATCAGTGTCGCAGCAGCCATAGTCGGCGCTTTCATGCTCTTTCCGATCGGCACGACGCCTCTTAACGTCATCTTCGTCGCGGTCAAGGCATGCATGGTTATCGGCCTGGCGGTGGTCCTTTTTGCCCGTAGGCTCTCAGGCTTTGTGCTCTGGTCAGTTGCAAGTGCCGCCGCTGTCGTGATGACCATCATCAAATGGGTTCTTGCAGCGAGCTTCGAGCCAGTTTTCGCTTTAGCTCTCGTCGTCGATGTCGTAATGCCGACCGTGGCCTGGAGGCTGCTGCACGCTCAGTGACGATAAGGAAAGCAGCTTGGGAAGCTTTTGTGGAGCTCTGATCAACCGCGCCGTTGCTTTGCCCTTGAGGGTGCTGCGCAGTCTATGATGGGATGTATCTGGCATAGATGTATTGAGTGACAACCATAGGCTCGTGACAGTGGAAAAGACCTTGGGAACAGAGATAGCCGATGCAGCACAGGTGCGCAAACTGCAGCTCCGCTGTCATTTCAAAGCCGTTCGCCAGGCAATGGCCTTGGCCGACCGTGCGTTGGCAGATCAGCGAGTTGCGCAGAAAGTCGCATGCTTGCCGGCGTGGAAGTCTGCCTCGATCGTCTTGAGCTATATCTCAGTGGGTGAAGAGGTTGACACGCATGCGCTGGTTCGGCTTGCATGGCGTAGCGGAAAGACCGTGGCTGCTCCCCGCGTCGTGGCTCATACGCGACGCCTGCAATGGTATCGGATACAAGACTTCAATCATCTGGAGACACAGGCGTTTGGCATCAAGCAGCCGCTGATGAGTGAAAAGAATCGCATCGATGCCTTGAGCGCACATGCCGCCTCTCTTGCGCTCGTGCCAGCCCTTGCATTTGATGAGCTTGGGTATCGTCTTGGGTATGGCGGAGGCTTTTATGACGTCTTCCTCGCAGACTTCCCGGGCATTTCCATCGGGCTTGGTCGCCAAGCTCAGATGGTGGATGATTTTTCCGCCTGTGGCGTGCGGCAGGCCTGTGACGTTCCCGTTGACCTTGTTGTCACTGAAGAGGGCTTGTTATAGGTGGCTGCTGTTAATCCGGTCCTTTTGCTGGGCTTTCTAGGAGCATGATCTGTTTGGAGACGCTTTGCGCGGTTGATGTCTGCGTGTGCCCGGCGCAAGATGTGCATGAGAACTATAGTGCATGCTCTGAGCATGTCGCGCCCCGCTTTGCCAGTCGGGCTGAGAAGCTGATGGCACAAGGAGGGTACACTTCTGAAAAGAAGGCGCTTTGTGAGCTCGGCTGTGGCGTGATGCTGGCAGGGCTAGCAGGCGTCAGACAGGATTTTCAGCTCGTCTACAACCCGTATGGCAAGCCCGAACTCGCCAAGGGGAAGCCTCACATTAGTCTTTCGCACACAGACGGACTGGCGGTCTGTGCGTTGGCGCAGCAGGTCGTAGGCGTTGATGCTGAAGCGATTCCAGCAGCTCTTTCTCGCTATCAGATTCTGGCTTTGGGTCGCGCTCTCGGCTTTCCCCATGAAAGATGGGCAGATCCTACACCTGAGCTTATGGAGCGCGCGAAGACCCCCGAGGCATGGGCGCACGAGTGGACGCGTGTGGAAGCGGTCTTGAAGGCGATAGGCACAGGGTTTTCGCTGGGGCCTAATCAATACCTACCCCTTATAAAGCAGTGGCGCTGTGCTTGGGCGAGATGTGGTGACACTATTATCTGCTGCGCTACGCAAGCCACTCCTCGTATTGCGTTAGCGACCTTTGACCTTGGCAGGTGGTTGGAGTGCGTTGAGGGCATCAGTCATCCGCCCTGCAGCTAGCCATTGGAGCGGCGGTATGTCCTTGGGTCGAACGCCTCGGTGCTCAGTCGCCTTATGACTGAGAGAGGAACATGGCAATAGCCTCCAGGATTTTTGACAAGGTAATCTTGGTGGTACTGCTCTGCAGGGAAGAACTCCCGCAGTGGCTGGGCTTGCACGCGAAAGCTTCCCGCTCCATGCGCTTTTTCACAGCGTGCGCGCTCTATGCTGAACACGCGCAAGACATCGGCCTCGAGCTGCCGATCTTCCGGCGGCCAAAAGGCGGCAGCTTGGTACTGCGATCCGATGTCATTTCCCTGCTGATTGGTCAGGGTGGGATCTATGATGCGAAAAAATGCGTACAGCAAGGCATCTGAAGAGGTCTTCATTGCGTTGAAGCTAACACGGCAACACTCGTGCAGCCCAGTGGTGCCCGTGCATACCGTCTCGTATCTCGCCTCCGCCTCAGTGATGTTTTGGCGGCCATTTGCATAGCCGACACAGGTGTCAAAGACACCAGGCATTCGTCGGAAGAGAGCCTCGACTCCCCAGAAGCAGCCGCCAGCGAGATATAAGGAGCATGCCGTTATGTTAGTATTCAACTCGTTTTCCTTCCGATCGGGCGACAAGAGGCGCAGGGGGACTGCGAATGGCCTTCTATGGTAGTTGAATCTGTCTCTTCTGATACCGCAGGCATTGCACGATGGGGAACGTTCTGCGTGTAAGGATCGCACATGACCTGCAGCACATGCCTGGAGCTCTTTTGCGTTGAGAGGCTGTGTGCAAAATGTTCTTGCTGTGGTTGAGTTGTCAACGTCAGGCAAAGTGGTGAAAGGGGCCCTGTATGGCAAAGACTGACATTGAAATCGCACAAGGAGCAAGGATTTTGCCAATAGCGCAAATTGCCCAGAGACTCGGTCTTAACGAGGAGGACATAATTCCATACGGCCGCACGATGGCAAAGGTGGACACTGCGCACCTAGAAAGCAGGCCATCGCGCGCCAAGCTCGTCCTTGTCACAGCAGTCAATCCAACGCCTGCAGGAGAGGGCAAGACCACCACATCGGTAGGCCTTGCTGACGGCTTGAACCGCTTAGGCAAAAGGGCTGTCTTGGCCCTGCGTGAGCCGTCGTTGGGCCCGGTTTTCGGCATAAAGGGAGGGGCTGCTGGCGGAGGCTATGCGCAGGTTATCCCGATGGAGAACATCAACTTGCACTTCACGGGGGACTTTCATGCCATAGAAAATGCCAACAACTTGCTTGCCGCCTTGCTAGACAACCATATAAAGCAAGGAAACGAGCTCGGGATTGATCCGCGCCGCATTGTCTGGAAGCGCGCAATGGACATGAACGACCGCCAACTTCGCCAAATAGTCGATGGCCTCGGCGGCGTAGCGAATGGCATGCCGCGGCAAGACGGCTTTGACATTACCGTGGCCTCCGAGGTCATGGCCGTCTTTTGTCTGTCGGCTGATCTTGCCGACCTCAAAGCGCGCCTCGGCCGCATGGTCGTCGCCTACACCTATGATCGCAAGCCTGTGACCGCCCATGACCTCAGGGCTGAAGGGGCCATGACAGCGCTGCTCAAAGACGCGATCTACCCCAACCTCGTGCAGACGCTCGAGCACAATCCAGCTCTGATACATGGGGGGCCCTTCGCCAACATCGCCCATGGCTGCAATTCCGTCATAGCGACGAAGACGGCGATGAAGCTTGGCGATTACGTCGTCACGGAAGCCGGCTTCGGCGCGGATCTCGGTGCTGAGAAGTTCTGTGACATCACCTGTCGCATGGCAGGTCTCAGGCCCGATGCCTGTGTCGTAGTCGCCACCGTGCGTGCCCTCAAGCATCATGGCGGGGTTGCGAAGGCCGATCTCAACAAAGAGAATCTCGAGGCACTCAAAGCTGGCCTTCCGAACCTCATGCAACATGTAGAGAACATGAGAGGAGTCTTTGGCCTGCCAGTTGTCGTGGCGATCAATGCGTTTCCTACGGACACTGCCTCTGAGCTTGAGCTCGTCCGGAAGGCATGCCGTTCTTGCGGAGTTGAGGCTGTCATCTCCGACGTTTGGGCCAAGGGAGGCGCGGGAGGAGAGGACCTCGCCCGTGAGGTATGTCGTTTGTGTGATGCGCCAAACGATTTTCACTATGCCTATGAGCTCGGATCGATAAAAGGCGAAATAGGCGCTGTGGCGCAAAGGGTGTATCACGCATCTGGGGTCGACTATACCCCTGCAGCGGAAAGGCAAATACGGCAACTCGAGGAGCAAGGCTTCACAAACATGCCTGTTTGCATAGCAAAAACGCAATACTCCTTCTCAGATGACCCACATAGGCTGGGCGCTCCTAAGGACTTCCGCATCACGGTCCGCAATGTGAAGGTATCCGCTGGCGCAGGGTTTGTTGTTGCGCTGACAGGCGACATTATGACTATGCCCGGCCTCCCTAAACATCCTGCTGCCGAGACCATCGACGTCGATGAAAAAGGAAAAATTACGGGTTTGTTTTAGGGCTCTGGGGGTTGATGGCCTCCTTGAGACCTGTCCTTTGGAAGGTCAGGTTGTGGTTTGTCGACGTGTCGTTTTCGGTGACATCGAAGGAGCGTGCATGGGTGAAGCATTGACAGAGATGAGTTGCAGGAGCTTTTCAAGTGAGCTTGCCGCGAAAACGCCCACGCCGGGAGGAGGAGCGACGTCGGCGCTGGTCGGCGCTCTTGCCTCATCTCTTTGCTCCATGGCGGCCCAGTTCACCGTTGGGAAAGAAGGCTACGGAGATGTTGAGGCAGACATGCGGCGCCTCATCTCTGAGGCAGCAGACCTAAGGTTGCACCTGTTGGATCTCGTAGAAGAGGACGCGGCAGCGTACGCATCTCTTTCGGTCGTCCTGCGCATGCCGAAAGACGAGCCAAAGAAAGTATCTGAGCTCGAGGACGCTCTCAAAACAGCAGCAGCCGTGCCTATTGACACGATGCACAGCGTATGCAGGGTCATTGAGCTTCTCGAAGAGGTGGGAGAGAAGGGGTCGCGCCTCCTGTCGTCTGATGTTGGCTGCGGGGCCTCGTTCGCTTCTGCTGCACTCCAAGCGGCCAGCCTGACCGTTTTTGTCAACACAAAGATATCGATAGACTGTCAATGGGCGAAGCAACTGGAATCGAGCTGTGCGCTCATGATCAATGAATACGTGCCGCGCGCTCAGCTTGTCGTTGAGAAGATGGCTGATCGCGTCAGAAGGAGGGGATAGGAATGGCGCGTCGGCTCAGTGGCGCTCCTGTCGCTAAGGCGTTGACAGACAAGCTTGTTCTGCAAGTGTGTGCTCTTAAGGAGCGGGGAGTGATCCCTGCGCTGGCGCTTGTGCGTATCGGCGCGCGCAGCGAGGACCTCTCCTATGAGCGCAGCATTGCTGCACGTGCTCAGAAGGTGGGCGTAGCCGTACAAAGCATTAAACTGTCTGCGTCCTGTGCTCAAAGTGAGCTCCTTCACACGCTCGAGCGCATCAACCACAATCCGACCGTACATGGCTGCTTGGTGTTTCGACCCCTGCCACCCTCAATTTCTGAAGCGACTGTTTGCGCGGCGCTGGGGGCAGCAAAAGATGTAGATGGCATTACGCCGCAGTCTTTGGCCGGCGTTTTTGAGGGACAGGCAGTTGGCTACCCCCCTTGCACAGCTGAGGCTGTCATGTGCCTACTACGTTACTACGGCTATGATCTTGGGGGGGCTGACGTGACGGTGGTTGGCCGCTCACTGGTTGTCGGCAGACCGCTGGCATTGATGCTGCAAGCCTCTGACGCTACCGTCACACTCTGCCATAGCAAAACTCGTGACCTCTCGTTTCATTGCAAGCATGCTGATGTCCTTATTGCTGCTACAGGGCAGAGGGGCCTCATCGGCGCGCAGTCTGTGCGCTCGGGGCAGACGGTCGTTGACGTTGGCGCCACTTGGGACGCGAAGCATGGCCACCTTGTCGGCGATGTTGCCTATGATGAGGTGGAGCCCCTCGTTGCCGCTGTCACTCCTGTGCCAGGCGGAGTCGGCTCTATCACTACGTCTGTACTTGTCAAACATGTAGTCGAAGCTGCGAGGAGAGCGGCTGAGGATGGGAGAGTTGCTCGATGACCGAAGAGCGTTGCGCACAGTCGCAGAAAAGGGTAAGTCGCATAGACAAGCCAAGAATTGAAGCTGCCGTTCGTGAGATATTAAGTGCTATAGGGGATGATCCAGATCGCCCCGGCTTGCAAGGTACGCCCGAGCGTGTGGCGCGCGCCTGTGAGGAAATATTTGGTGGCATGCAAGATGATCCTGCCGCTTACCTGCGGAAGCAGTTCCATGAAGACCATAATGAAGAGATGGTCATCGTGAGGGACATCCCCTTTCACTCGATGTGCGAACATCATTTGCTGCCTTTTATCGGGCATGCCCATGTGGCCTACATACCTCGCGCAGGCCGCATAACCGGCCTCTCCAAGATTGCGCGCTGCGTCGTTGGCTATGCGGCCCGACCGCAGCTTCAAGAGCGCCTGACTTCACAGGTCGCAGATGCGATGGTCACTGAACTCAACCCATTGGGCGTGATGGTCGTCCTCGAAGCCGAGCACAGCTGCATGACGATGCGGGGTATCAAGGCGGCGGGGTCCCTGACGGTTACCTCAGCGGTGAGAGGTTGCTTTAGAACTGATGTGAAGACTCGTGAGGAGGCCTTGCGCCTCCTTGGCGTGAGCCGCTAATACCCATATAGGTGCGTAGGTGCGTTGCAGGCGCCCAGATGCTCTGAGATGCTTCTTTCAATCTGGCGTCGATGCTTTTGCAAAAGGGATGTGCGTGGAGGGAGAAACCCTGTGGGATGGCAGCTGCCCTTTGAGGTTCCTAACTGGAGTTACGCTCAGGCGGTAAAGCAGTTGCGCTCGGCATTGTGCTTCGGGATACAGCCGATGCTCGAAAGCGTGGAAGACATGTTGGCAGAACTCGGAGACCCTGACCTCGCCTTTGAGAGCGTCCAGATTGCAGGTACCAATGGCAAAACCTCTACGGCCCGCTACACAGCGGCGATTCTACGCGGAGAGGGGTTGTCCGTCGGCCTTTATACATCTCCTGGCCTTACCAGCTATACAGATCGCATGGAGCTGGAAGGAAAACGCGTAAGCGCAACCGGCTTCGCCCATGGCGTTGCAGCTGCGGCGCAAGCTGCTGCTCGGATCAATGCGCAACGTCGCAAAAGTGGGAAGACCCCCTATGACATCACGGAGTTCGACCTTCTGACGGTCGCTGCTGCCGTTGTCTTTGCGGAGTCTGGCATAGACGTCGCTGTTCTTGAGTGCGGCATGGGCGGTCGATGGGACGCGACCTCGGCGTTTCGCTCGATCAAATCTGTCGCCGTGACCGGCGTGGGCTTAGATCACATGCGTATACTCGGCGACACGCTCGAGAAGATTTCGACGGAGAAGGCAGCGATCATAAAAAGGGGCCGAAGCTGCGTACTAGGCGTAGGCACCGCCACGCCCGATTCTGTCGAGGACGTCTTTTTGCATCAATGTGAGGAGCAGCTGGTTCGCCCCACGCTGCTGAGGCCGTTGCATCTCGACGACGCTCGCGGCGAGATTCATCCCGGTACGCCAAGAAGACACGAGGACTTGCCTTTTGCCTGCTATGAGATCGTAAGAAGACCTCGGCGCCTTGGCGGCTCCCTCATTCTTGACGTGAAGACTCCACAGGCGCGGTATACGGAAGTCTCTGCCTTGAAGCCAACATACCAAGCAGCCAATATCGCCTGTGCCATTGTTCTTGCGGAAAATTACCTCAAGCGCGCGCTTGATTCGCGCGCGCTATTCAACTCTGTGGCCCTATGCCCAACGCCCGGCCGCTTTGACGTGCGCCGGGCCGATCCTCTCGTCCTTGTCGATGCCTGCCACAATCCCCAATCGGTTGCCACCTTTCTCTCTTCCGTGAGGCAGATAGTTCCGACCCTCGACATGCGTCCCACGCTCATCTGCGCTGTTCTCGCTGACAAGGATGTCGACGGCATCGTAAGGCTGCTGGCCCCGGAATTTTCTCGCGTTGTCTGCACCCAAACCGTGTCGCCGCGAGCCCTAGCCGCAGCGCGTCTGGCGGATGTTTTCAGGCGGATGGGCGTAGAGCCTGTCGCGACCTGCCCTTCCGTCGAACAGTCGTTGGACTTCATCACGCGCCAAGGTCGAGCGTGCGTGGCTTGCGGATCAATTACGACTGCAGGAGAGGTCACCGCCTTGCTGGGGTAGCCGTCGTGAAGTGATGCCGTTGCGTTTATGTGGTCTGGGTACCAATGTTTCCCTGTCGGTTCAACGTCCTGTCGTTTTGCTATGATAGAGCGCGTCTGAGACTGCAATGGAAAGGCCAAGGTAGATATGTCCGACCTTCTGAACCAGATTATTACACCGGAAGTTCGTTTGGTGCTCTATCTGATAGTTGCTTGCATTGTAATGCTCTACATTCTTTCCATCGTTTATGTCATCCGCGACGCTCAGCGCCGTGGTGCTGAGCCATGGTGGCTTTGGGCAATCATCTCGGTTATCCCTGTGGTGGGCCTTCTTGCGTATGTGATCTTGCGGCCAAGCTCCTATCTCGTGGATCGCGAGGAGCAGGATCTTGACATTGCGCTGCGTGAGCATCAGCTCTCGCACTATGGTATCTGCCCGAAGTGTGGGGCCCCCATTGATCGTGACTTCATCGTGTGCCCGATCTGCAACACGCAAGTTCGCAATGTGTGCCCGACGTGCCATCGCCCGCTCAACGCTGATTGGAAGGTGTGCCCCTACTGTCGAACACGCATTCAATAGGCGTTGGCAAAAGGCCTATCTCGCCCGCTTCGCCAAAAGAAGGTGGCGGACGGGCTTTTGTTCTATATGGATCGCATCTTAATCACAGGGAAGGTAGCAGCATGAAGGTTTTGTACAACGACGGTCATGTCGAGGAATGCGCAAAAGATGACGAGTTGCACGTCATTCGTCACACAGCGGCGCACGTTTTGGCTGAGGCGGTCAAGCGCCTGTATCCAGATGCGCACTTTGGCTATGGCCCGGCTACCGAGAAGGGGTTTTACTATGACATCGACCTCGGTGACGTGAAGCTCTCAAAAGAGGACCTTCCTGCCATCGAGAAGGAGATGCACAAGATAACCAAGGCAAATGAGAAGATCACGACCTTCGAGCTGCCACGTGCGAAGGCCATTGAGCTCATGTCCAGCCGAGGAGAGACGTATAAGGTTGAGCACATTGGCGATCTGCCGGCAGACGCTCGCATCACATTCTATCAGCAGGGCGACTATATCGACATGTGCGTCGGGCCCCACCTAACCTACACGAAGGCCCTCAAGGCTTTCAAGCTCACTGGCCTGTCAGGAGCGTATTGGAAGGCTGACAAGAACAACAAAATGCTCACCCGCATCAACGGCGTCGCATTTCGCAGCAAAGAAGAGCTTGACGCATGGCAGCATATGATTGAGGAGGCTGAGAAGCGCGACCATCGCAAGATAGGCAAGGAAATGGGCCTGTTCATGATGGCTGACGAGGGCCCGGGCTTCCCGTTCTGGCTTCCCAACGGCATGCTGCTCAAGAACGCCCTGATGGACTATTGGCGGGACATGCAGACGGCGTATGGCTATGACGAGGTCCAAACGCCCATAATCTTGTCTCGCAAGCTTTGGGAGACCTCTGGGCATTGGGAGCATTACAAAGAGAACATGTACACCACCAAGATTGACGGTGAAGACTATGCCGTCAAGCCGATGAACTGCCCAGGCGCCTGCTTGATTTACAAAAGCAAGCCGCGCAGCTATCGAGACCTGCCCTTACGCCTTGCTGAAGCAGGTCTTGACCACCGCCACGAGCTTAAGGGCGCCCTGCATGGGCTGTTCCGCGTCCGTTCGTTCACCCAAGACGACGCGCACCTCTTCATCCGCCCCGATCAGGTCACTGACGAGGTTACCAATGTCGCACACCTCATAATGGCCTACTACGAGCAGTTCGGCTTCCCTTATCGCGTGGAGCTCTCGACGCGACCGGACAACTCGATGGGTTCAGACGAAGACTGGGACAACGCGACGGAGGGCCTCAAGAAGGCGCTTGAGGTGTTAGGCATGGATTACAAACTCAACGAGGGAGACGGCGCCTTCTATGGCCCTAAGATCGACTTCCACCTGCAGGATTGCCTTGGTCGCGAGTGGCAGTGCGGAACCATTCAGCTCGACTTCCAGCTTCCGCTGAACTTCCAGCTAGAGTACACCGACGCTGACGGATCCAAGAAGCGGCCGATCATGATTCACCGCGCCGGGTTTGGTAGCTTTGAGCGGTTCATAGGCATGCTCACTGAGCAGTATGCAGGGAAGTTCCCCACATGGCTTGCCCCCTGCCAAGTAAAGGTGCTGCCAGTGTCAGAGAAGACTCGCGGCTATGCCCATGAGGTTGCCGATAGCTTGCGTGCCGCAGGCGTACGCGTGAAGGTTGACGACCGCGACGAGAAGATCGGCTATAAGATTCGCGAGGCTCGCAGCATAGATAGGGTTCCCTATATGTTGATCCTTGGCGAGAAGGAGGCGGACGCGCACAACATCTCCGTGCGTGACCGCACCAACAAGACCGTCCAGCGCGATCTCAAAGGCTTTGTCAGCGACATCTCTGTTGAGATATCAGAGCGCCGAGGATAGTGGCAGGTACGGGCAGCGGCGCATGGCGGCCAATGTCGCAGCGGCTTTGCCTAAAGTTGCCCCTGCCATTGCAGGGCTTTCTGACGGCCGAAGGGGAGGGATATGGCGAGAAGGGTCAGGACGCGAGTTGGCGCGGCATCAACCGATGAGGTAGAAAATACCGCAAAGGCCCGAAAGGGCGCCCTCTTTCTCGCAGTAGTTGTCATTGTCTACATCCTTTATCTGGTCTTCTCTGGCCAGATGGGCACCTTTGCAGCGGCTCTTTCCACAGTAGAGGGCAATTGGGTGTGGGGTGCGGTGCTTTGCTATGTCCTGTACTTCGTCTTCGGCGTAAGCGCCTATGTGATTGCTGTGATACTTGACCATGAATCCCCCGTGGGCATAAGAGACTTGATGAGCGTGGAGGCGTCAGGAGTCTTCTTCGGCAATCTGACGCCGATGCAGGCAGGGGCAATTCCGTCTCAAATCGTACGCCTGACAAAGACGGGACTTGATCCCGGAGAGGCAGGCGCGACGCAGTTTACCCGTTTTATCATGTTTCAGCTTGGCGTTGTGCTGTTCGCTGCACTCATGTTGCTCACCAAGTTTAGATTCTTCCTAGCGAGCTATGGAGACATAGTCTTCTTGAACCTTGTCGTCTTTGGCATCCACCTGCTTGAGCTGATTAGCTTGTTCATCGTGTGCCTTTGCCCGGTGTTCGTCAGGCATATTGGCAACTGGGCCATACGCTTTGCAGAGCATCATAAATGGATGAAAAATCCCAAGCACTGGCGTGAGGTAGTCGACGTGCAGGTGCAGGAGTTCTCGGATGCGTTCAAGCGGGCTGCGAATGACCTCCCATCTATGGGGCTCACCTTGCTCGTCACAATGGTGCAGCTCGCATGCCTTTACATGATCCCCTGGTTTGTCCTGCGCGCCTTTGGGCGGGACGCTGACTTTCTTGAGTGCCTCGCAGCTGGGTCAATGGTCCAGATGGTATCGTCCGCCGTTCCCCTGCCAGGAGGGACTGGTGGCGCGGAGGGAGGCTTTGCCCTCTTCTATGGCCCCCTCTTTGGGAGCACGGCCACGGCGGGCTATTTGGTTTGGCGCGTTATCACTTTTTTTGCCCCCACCCTCCTTGCGGTGCCGCTCCTTGGCATCTCCTCGAATTCGAGTGTGAGCCTGTATCATCGTTGGATGAGGCTTACTCGGCGCGAGAGCGCGGCTGCCACGATAAAGGGCTCAAAAGCTAAGCAGAGAAGGCACCTGAGCACCGGGCGGTTTGGGCGGCGCGCTGCGGTCTCGGTTGATCCCCAAGAGCTGAGGCGGCATAAGGACCACTCCAAGCGTTCGTAGGCCTTTGCGCGAGGGGCTAAGAGTCGCAGGCGTCGCAAAGGGCACACAGTGAACGTGCACTTGCGGCTGAGGGCTCGGCAGCGAGTCCGCCAAGCGCTGTTTCGCGCAGTGTCGCTGGCAATGACTGCCCGACTTTTTGCATTGCGTCAACGACCTCATCGAACGGAATAGGATCCCGTACTCCAGACAATGCAAGTTGAGCGGCGCTGAACGCATCAACGACACCGATTACATTACGGTTTTGGCAGGGATATTCAACGAGGCCCCGCACGGGATCACAAACAAGTCCGAGTAGATTGGCCAAAGCAGTCGAGGCGGCGGAAAGCGCGGTCTGTGCGGTCCCGCCCAGCAACTCGACGAGCGCGGCGGCGCCCATGGCTGCTGCTGAACCGACTTCGGCCTGGCAACCTCCCTCAGCGCCTGCAACAGAGGCGTTTCGCGCGAGAAGGGCTCCGATGGCGCTTGCGCACCAGAGGGCTTGTAGCATCTGGTCTTGTGTGGCGTGCGTGGCCTTGGCGACAGCCCGTACAGCTCCAGGGACGATACCGGCAGAGCCTGCCGTAGGCGCGGCCACAATCACGCCCATTGATGCAGAACGCTCTATTGTGGCCATTGCATATGTGACGGCCTGGCTCAGGGTGGTGCCCAAAAGCGCAGCGGAGTAGCAGGAGGCTGCCTGTGCGACGCTGCGGGCCTGGCCTCCTATGAGGCCGCCGAGAGAAAGCTTAGGCTTTTCGAGCGCGGCGGTGGTCTCTGTGCGCATGGCGTCAAGTACACGGGTCATCTTCTTGGTAGCCAGCTGCTCAGATCGCGTGTCCGCGCCCAGCAGCTCGACCTCTCGAGCGCGCATCAGCTTCCCAATGGAGATATGCTCGCGCTTGCAGGCGCCTAACAGCTCACTTCCCGTATTGAAGTCAAACTTTCGTGCAGAATCTGGCCTGAGCTGAACAGTGCCGGGAATGTCGACTTTGCTTGCCATGACCACCTGAGGCAGCAATTGGATCCTCGTGAGGACACTGCTTGAGATCGGTTCGTCCGCCTCAATGATGGTGTAGGCGAACCCGCCGCGTTCCTTTCGGAACGTGTGGATGGACGCAATGTTCGTGTTTGTCGCTGAAAGCGTTCCTGTGATTGATGCAAGAGCTCCGGGCCGATCGCGCTGCACTATGAAGAGTGTGGGGTAGTCTCCCGTTAATTCAATGTTGACATCATCAATGCTGCTGATCCGTATGCGTCCGCCGCCAAGAGACTCGCCGGTAACGCTTGTCCTTTGTCCATTTCGACCAAGCATGTTGACGCGAACGGTATTCGGATGGCGGCCAACTCCAGCCTCCTTTGAGGCAGGGGAGAACGAGAAGGCAAGCCCAGCTTGCTCGGCGAGCGTGAAAGAGTCGCGCACACGCCTATCGTCAGGTGCAAGTCCGAGAATGCCTGCTACCAGTGCCCGATCGGTGCCGTGGCCCTTGTAGGTCTGGGCAAAGGAATTGTAGAGCGTGAAGTCCACTTGAGCGAAAGGGCGAGGCCCTAGTGAGCGAGCGACCAAAGCAATGCGCAGAGCGCCAGCCGTGTGCGAGCTTGACGGACCAACCATAATCGGCCCGAGGATCTCAAAGGCGGACGTGCGCATGGCAACTCCTTCTAAAGGGTTAGGGGCAAGGTATTATCAATGCGGGCGAGTGCAGTATTGCGACCAAGCAGCTCGAGTGAGACGCCAAGCGGGGGTGAGACTTGGTTGCCGCATACTGCCACCCTGAGTGCGCCGTAAAACCTGCGTTTCGTGGTCATGAGGCGCTCTGGCAGAGGAGCAAGAGCGGCTTCTATGGCAGAGGCCCTCCAGTCTTCTTGGGAAAGAGTCGCAAGGACGTCACGCGCAGCCACGAGAAAGCCGTGCGTGCCTTCTTTTGCGAGATTTTTTGCCACTGACTTTTCTGATCTAAATTGCTCCCAATCCATAAATTTTTTTGTTTTAAA
>ENA-UOOI01001569-UOOI01001569.1-fermentation-metagenome-genome-assembly--contig:-NODE-1569-length-23138-cov-4.368973_pt1 | contig 23138 bp, 19 predicted proteins | sample MGYA00245779_ERZ724027 | MGnify/ENA primary metagenome ERZ724027 (study PRJEB28704, sample SAMN03018318) | fermentation metagenome | biome: anthropogenic terrestrial biome; feature: soil; material...
GCGGAGTAATCCGTGTATCATAGGGGTCAAATTACTTTTGACCCCAACATCTTTTAAATGATACCAGGGTCAAAAGGTTATCAGAATTGTAATTTGATTTAAGGAGGAGTAGATCTGATGGCACTGAAACAGAAAATATTGATCGTCGATGATGATGCCAATATCGCAGAGCTTATATCGCTTTATCTGACAAAGGAATGTTATGAATGTAAAATCGTATATGACGGGGAGGGCGCCATCAAAGAGAACGAGCTTTTTCACCCGAATCTGATCCTGCTTGATCTGATGCTTCCCGGCATGGACGGCTATCAGGTCTGCAGGGAAATTCGGCAGAATTCGAATGTACCAATCATCATGCTCTCCGCAAAAGGTGAGATCTTCGACAAGGTACTGGGCCTGGAGCTTGGTGCTGATGACTACATCATGAAGCCTTTCGATGCAAAAGAGCTGGTGGCAAGAGTTAAAGCAGTTCTCCGCCGTTTCCAGCCCTCTTCCATCCCTATGTCTGTCTCTCAGACGAATGGAAAATGCGTGGAATATCCCGACCTGATCATCAATCTCACCAACTATTCCGTTATTTATAAAGGAGAGACTGTTGAAATGCCGCCCAAAGAGCTGGAACTGCTTTATTTTCTGGCTTCCTCCCCTAATCAGGTGTTCACCAGAGAACAGCTTCTCGACCACATCTGGGGATATGAGTACATCGGGGACACGCGGACCGTGGACGTACATATTAAGCGTCTCAGAGAAAAGATCAAAGATCACAAAAGTTGGGCGATCAGTACCGTGTGGGGAATCGGATACAAATTCGAAGTAAAGGGGTAAAAAAGAAAAGCTCATGAAAAACAGACTCTACTCAAAGTTCTTAATCGTCTATGGAATGCTGGGAATTGCATGTTTCATTCTGATTTCCACTTTTGGCTCCCATCTGATTGGTCAAAAAGTGACGAATTCTGTCAGCGCATCACTCTATAAAGAGGCAGCGAAGATTGCAGAAAATCAGGGCTCACGCTATTACAAAGATAAGGATAGTCTGTCAGATACCTATGAGACTCTGAAATCCCTAAGTAATTATCAGAATTCACAGATCTGGATCCTCGGAACGACAGGTGACATCCTTCTGAATACCGAGATGCCTCTCGACGAAGAACATCTCGAGCATATTGACCATTTTGATCCTCTGGCTTTAGGATCCGATTTCTATTCCACGGGCCGCTTTTTTAATTACTTTGATCAGGAAATGCTGACTGTTATGATGCCGATCACCTCGAATCTTGTGACGAGAGGATATGTCGCCATACATACCGACATGGATGAGATTTACAGACAAAGGGAATCGATTCTCGCCGTCGTCTATCTGCTGTTCCTCGTGATTTATGCACTGTTCTTTCTTATTCTATTCCTGTTCTCTGTCTCTGTTTACCGGCCGTTGGCTAAGATCACGACAGGGGCAAGGGAATATGCAGACGGCAACCTCACCTATAATATTCCGGTCAGATCAAACGATGAGATGGGTTACCTTGCATCCACACTGAACTATATGTCTGACGAACTCAACAAGACGAATGAATACCAGCACAAATTTGTGGCGAATATCTCTCACGATTTTCGTTCTCCTCTGACCTCCATCAAGGGATATGTCGAGGCGATCAAGGATGGGACAATCCCTCAGGAAATGCAGGGAAAATATCTGGACATCGTACTTTTTGAGACAGAACGCCTGAATAAACTCACTAAAAGCATGCTGACGTTAAATGCCCTTGACCGCAAAGGCCAGTTTCTTGACATTACTTCTTTCGATATCAATGCCGTCATCAAGAATACCGCTGCTGCTTTTGAGGTTATCTGCACAAGCAAACGCATCACGATACAACTGCTGCTCGCGGCACAGACACTGTATGTATCTGCCGATATCGGAAAGATCCAGCAGGTTTTATATAATCTGATCGACAATGCAGTGAAATTCAGCGACAAAGACTCGACGATCTATGTAGAGACCACCGAAAAGCATGGTAAAGTGTTCGTATCCATCAAAGATACCGGGATGGGAATACCCAGTGAAAGTCTTCCAAAAATCTGGGATCGCTTTTATAAGACCGATGCTTCCCGCGGAAAGGACCGGAAGGGAACCGGACTAGGTCTTTCCATCGTAAAAGAAATCATCAATGCCCACAATCAGAACATCAATGTGATCAGCACCGAAGGCGTCGGAACCGAATTTGTTTTCACTCTTGACAAAGGAAAAACGCCCTCGATCGGCAGTCGGGGCGCATCATCATAGGTCATTTCCATCTATAGCTGCGAAGCTGACCTTCCAGTTTCATATGATCGAAATCATGCTGTCTTAGTGCCTCATAGAGAACAATGGACACAGAATTTGCAAGATTTAATGATCGAGTCTTTCCAATCATTGGAATCCTGATGGCAGTTTTCTGATTGTCATACAGGATGTCCTCAGGAATTCCTGCACTTTCTTTTCCAAACATGATGAAACAATTGTCTTCGTAATGTACATCCGAGTATACGTGAGGCCCTTTTGTCGTCGCATAGTAAATCACTGCACCTTCATTCTTCTTCAGGAAGTCATCATAATCCAGATATATCCTCACATCTAGCTCCTTCCAGTAATCCATCCCGGCACGTCTGATGGATTTTTCATTCAGCTTAAATCCCAGCGGTTCAATCAGATGAAGCGTGGCCCCTGCCGCCACACAGGTCCTTCCAATATTCCCCGTGTTTGATGGAATCTCTGGTTCATGCAGTACGATATTCATGTGTGCCATGTCTTATTCCTTTCTAATGTGAAGTTCTTTGAAGTACTTTTTCCATCTCCCCAAACTCCGGACGATTCAGATAGCGAAGTTCGGATCCATTTTTTAGGATTTTATCTTTCCCCTTTGTCGTGCGCCCTGCAACGGCCGCAGGAATTCCCCTGCTGTCCAATTCAGATACCAATTCATTTCCATCCTCTGAAACAATCAAAAGAGATCCTTTCGAGGAAATCTGATAGGGATTTACGTCAAAATATTCGCAGATTTCCACCGTCTCCTGACGAATCGGAATTTCCCTTAAGTTCACAGTAACTCCTGTCTTTCCCTCCTGTGCCAGCTTCCAGAGGGCTGCAAAAATACCGCCTTCTCCAAGTTCACAGACTGTAAAAGCACCGAATTCATCCGCGACCTCGCGCTCCGTATCGACTGAGAGATACTGTTCAAATTCCTTCGCAGCACGAATCAGGGCAGGGGGAAAAACTTCGAGGAGTTCGGCCTCTTTATTCTCTGCAAGGATGCAGGCGGCGCTCAGACCAATCCACTTGGTAATCACCAGATCCCGATGGGGAGCAATTGTTCCCGCGTTTGAATCATTAATTTTTATCGCCATATCATTATCATTCTTCATCAGACCCTGCTTTCGGTAAACTTGCACTCTGATACTGAGCCAAGACTTCATCCACCCGCTCGGGATCATTTGCGGTGATTGCATTCTCCAGCTTTTTAATCGCCTCTGTGCTGCCGCCTTTGATGCCCACACTTGTGAGATTCGGGGTCATGTTATAGGTACTTTCATTCACCTGCTCCCTTGTCTCTTGCCCATTTTCACTTACTATTTTCCAGAGCACAGCCTCTTTACCGATATGTCCGTCACGATACTCTTTTTGTCCAAAGGGAAGTTTACTGTCCTCACGAACTTGCGTATTGGGATCTGTAGTCTTTGTCGTCTCACTCTCAAAGGTAACTGTCCGGTTTTCACGATCCCTCGTCTCATGTCCGTAGACCAAGAAACCAAGTTCACCGTTTGATGCATAACCTTGAATGTAAATAGGTGCGTCTGTATTATTTTTAAATTTAAAATCCTTACTTCCCTCGGCGATCGCCGCATCCATGGATGGCTTTACATAATTCACCAACATAGAATGATTGAAACGCTCTGTCACCTCAAGTTCAGAACGTAAAACAGCCAGATACAATGTCGTTGAAACCTGGCAGATTCCCCCGCCATATGTGTCTACTACGCTTCCCATCTCATAAGAAGGTGCAGCTGCATAGCCGCTTTCCTCGTCAAACGGAGTAACTGATTCCAGAACCGAGAGCTCCTCTCCGGGATATAGAACCTTTCCGTTGAGCTTTTCCGTGCCGTTTTCAATATTGGTTCTCCGGTTTTCCAAACTTGATGAATAATCCGTGCTGCTCTCACCTAGGACATCTTTAACCTTAGAAAGCTGATTCTCATCCCCTTGTGCCGGTTTAATATCTGCATCCAGGGTGATCTGGGCATCCCCGCCCCTCCACTCATCAGAGAAAAAATTCATCACAGTTTTCACAGCTTTTTTCTCATTGAGTATAGCTCCGTCCTGCCCGGGAATCGGTGTAAATGTGCCATCTTTTTCACGTCTCAGTGACATGTTGATGGCAGGATGACTAAGCTGGCTGCACTGATCGGCTATCATGCTTTTCACTTTATCTTGATCAACCTGATACTGGATTTCAAGGACCAGCGGACCTTTTTTCATCTGACGGCCGGTCTCGAATCTTTCAAGGACATTTCCTCTTTGTCCGAGATCAACTGCACGTCGTGCGATTTTAGTGTCTTTCGCAAAAAGGCCTAGATCCCCTGCCATAATCGTGGTCCCATGCTTTCCCACATATAACTCAATCCTGCATTGTGAAAGTTCATCGATCTTTGCCTGTACAACTTGATCAATATCTTCCTCGGACATGCCAGAAATATTCACATTTTCAATATAGATGCCATCTAGAGCAGTCTGCTTGTCCGCTGTGGTATCCGCCTTAACAGTAAGGGCAGCTGTGATACACAGGCATACAGATATAATCAGACTTGCAATCCTTTTTTTCATTCGTGCCTCCTTTATATTTGTTTGTTGGGGCGCGAATTTTACAGTAAAAAGCTTAGTACCATTGGTACTACCATCGCCACTACCAGAATAACCGCCATTACGCCGGTGATTATTTTACGTCTCTTTGGATTCATCATGTCTTGCACCTCTCTATTCTGATTTATTTTCGAATTAATTATCGTTGCTTACATCTTATCTGTCACATCAATTATCCGTGCACTCCCATTGATTGGGTCTCTCTGCCGATAATCAAACAAAAAGGCCTTTGGCTGATCATAGATGGAAGTTACGACTTCCACATGCGTCATTTTCATCAACTGTTTCGCATCATAATTCTTATAATCGGGAAGGAGTTCTCTTGTCTCTTCCTCTTTTTTGAACAATTCTCTGAAAAAACGTTTGTATTCTTTTTGATCGGTGGCAAAGTCGGGACGACTCTTCGCATTTTCTCTGGCATAGATATCCAGCACGGCTAGTTCCTTAATGATATCTGTCTCTTTAGGAAAATGTTTCTGTAAAAACGCCATCAGAATCTCATAACGGCGGATTCGCGTGTGGGATGCGGCAAAGAAACCATGTTCTTCATAGTAGCTTCCCAGCTGCTCAAAGAAATAGAACATATTGTCGTACTTCTTTTCGATTCTGGCGAGCAGATTTGTGTACTGTCCGCTGTTGTAATAAACTTCTACCATTTCCTCGACCTGCTTTAAGCGGAGCACATCAAAGTAAGGAAGCCATCTTGTCGACAAAATCTCATAAGGCTCTTTCGCATGATATTTTCCCTCGTATTCCTCGATATGTGCTCCCATATAGGATCCTTTCAGCACTTTCAAAAAGCCAAGCTGCAGCTGTTCCGGATGCAGACGATATACATCCTGAAACGAGTTCGCAAAGCTGTCATAATCTTCATAGGGAAGACCTGCGATCAGATCCAGATGTTGATTGATGTTGTGGTATTTCTGGATCTCAAGAACCCGGCCGGCTACCTTTTGAAAATCCATCTTTCGGTGTATCTCTGCAACGGTTTCGGGGTTCGTCGACTGTACACCAATCTCAAGCTGTATGAGTCCCGGACGCATCCTCTTGAATAGCTGCAGTTCCTCTCTTGTGATTAGATCCGCCGCAATTTCAAAATGAAAGTTTGTAATGCCATTGTCCTGCTCAAGCAAAAACTTCCAGATCTCCATGGCATGCTCGCGATTACAATTGAAGGTCCGGTCTACAAACTTGACCTGATGCACTTGTCTGTCCAGAAAAAACCGGAGCTCTTTCTTCACCAAATTCACATCCCGGAATCTAAGTCTCTTATCCACAGATGACAGACAGTAGCTGCAGTTAAACGGACAGCCTCTGCTGGATTCATAATAGATGATTCGATGGTCGAAATAATCCAGATTCTCATACGGAAAAGGGACATCACTTAAGTCCATAATCTCGCAGTCAGGGTTTCTATAGATTTCGCCTTTCTCGCCCATGTAAGTAAGTCCACTGATATTTTCCAGCTTTTTATTACTCTCTTTACTTTTACAAAAATAAGCAGCCAGCCTGGCAAAAGTTTTCTCGCCCTCGCCTCGCATCACACCGTCAATGGCCGCATTCTCCTGCAGCACCTTGTCTGCATCAAAAGATACTTCAGGCCCCCCGACCCAAATCTTTGTCTTGGGAAGCACCTTATGAAGATCCATGATCAGCTCTCTCACAAATGAAATATTCCAGACATAGCAGGAAAAGCAGAGCAGATCCGGCTGATACTGAAAGATTCCTTTCATTATTTCATCTTTTTGCTGATTAATCGTGTATTCTGCGAGATCCACCGGTATCCCTTTGGTCTTTGCATAGGCCTTCAGAGAATAGACCGCCAGATTCGAATGAATATATTTTGCATTTACCGCGACAAGCAGTATTCGTCTCATGTTTTAAATTACCTCACTTCTTGCCTTATTCTATCACAAACGCATGGACGGGACAAGAAAGAGTATGAGAACCCACCTCCAAAAGCAGCCGGTCTTTACTTTTCTCTTATTTTTTTAACTGCAGTTCGAAACTTAATTGGGTTTCCATACATCAGCGTTCCAAATCGGAAAATTTTCGATGCGAGCATGCCGGTGAGCACACAGGAGACTCCAAGTATGACTGCGGATATCAGAACTTCAAGCTTTGATACAGTTCCCATGGCGACCCTGATAAACATACTGTTACAGGAAGTAAATGGCACAAAGGAGGCAATTTTCATCATCATGCTGTCCGGCATGTTCATTCCCATCACGGCGATGAGGAAGGCTACTATATAAATCATCATGACTGGCATAGAGCTTTTGCTGATATCTTCTGTCTTCGAGACCAGTGCTCCGAGCATCCCGAAGAGAAATGCATAGAGCAGATATCCCAGAATTCCGAATATAATAAATATCGCCCAGACATTTTTCGGAACGTCAAGCAGGAAATCCAGCTTATTATTCCACGCATCATGAAAAAAGCGATAAGAGAGCAGTCCTGCCCCTATGATAATTCCGCCTTGGAGCAAACTTGCAATCGCGCCTGCGATGACTTTCCCAAAGATCAGACTGTCGCTGTTGGTACTGGTTACCAGGATCTCGATTGCCCGATTGCTTTTTTCACTTGTCACGGAGGTAGCAATCATCTGACCATAGAAGATCACCATAATATACATTATGAATACCAAAACATATGTATATGCATAGTTCTTCGCACTGTCTTTTCCGAGAATCACTGTCTTAGATTCCAAAGGGGTATCAAATAACCTCTCAACTTCCGCGGCATCGATTCCCATCTTTGTCAGAACCTTCATCCGGTAATTACGGTTCATGGAAGTCTCAAAATCCTCCTGAATCGTGTCCGTCACAGATCTGTTTTCTACCACATATTGATACTGATTATCGTCAAGTATAATAAAACCAGCCTTCGCTTTACCTTTTCTCACGGCATCGTGCAGCTCCTGCTCATCGGAACAGTTGACCCAGTCATAATTCGGCATGGAATGTTCGAAATCATCGAGTTCACCAAGAGATTCATGTGTATCGAGAAGTGCAAGTTTAGTCTTATTGTCCTCCTCAGGATCTGCCTTTTTATTATTGTTACCCATAAAAAAGGTGGGGACAATGACAATTCCCGACAGGATAATTGCAAGCGCAAAAGTGGTGATAAGAAAACTTTTATTTTTCAGATAATTTCCAATTTCAAATTTCAGGACTACAAAAAACTGTTTCACATTATGAATCACCTTATTAATCACCTGCCTTTTTTACATCCAGTCTCATATTCGCACCTCCTGTTTATCTTCGTCTACTGAAGCGAAACAGCCAGTTTTTCCATCAGACTGCTCACTTTGATATGCTGCGGACAGGCTTTCTCACATTTGCGGCACTTTACACAGGCATCTGCCTTTGTTTCCAGTTCAGCGTATTCTTTCTTGGCCTTATCTTCCCCTGTGACAGCCGTGCCGTTATAGATGGCAAAGATACCCGGGATATCGATTCCGGACGGGCAGGGCATGCAATATCTGCACTTTGTACATCCGACGAGTGCCATGGTATCGAAGATTTCTTTCGCCTTCGGGAATATTTCTCTTTCTTTCTCACTGAGCATACCTGCAGAAGAACGACTGGCATATATCAGATTATCCCGAACTTGCTGCTCATTGCTCATACCACTTAAGAGCAGACTGACTTCCGGCTGATCCCACAGGAAATCGAGTGCCCATTCCACGGGCTTTTTCTCCACTTTAAAGGTCTCTGCCAGATGTGGTGCCACATCTGCTAGTTTTCCGCCGCGCAAGGGCTCCATGATCACTACGCCTAGTCCTTTATCGGATGCATATTTGAGGCCTTCTCTTCCGGCCTGATAGTTTACATCGACATAATTATACTGAATCTGACAGAATTCCCACCCATCGTAATAATCGATGATATCTTTAAAGGTATCCAAGTCGTCGTGAAAGGAAAATCCCAGATGTTTGATCTTTCCGGCCTCTTTTGCCTTTTGCATGCGGCCAGTCAGGTCAAACTTTTTGACAAGTTCTTCAAACCGTGGGCGATCCAGACCATGGAGCAGATAGAAATCAATGGAATCCACTCCAAGCCGCTTAAGCTGCTCATCCAGCAGTGTGTCAAAATCTTCGGCTTTTTTGATCAGCCAGACTGGAGATTTATCCGCTATATATACTTTGTCGCGATAGCCGTCTTTTAAGGCATTTTTATATAGTATTTCGCTCTCTCCATTGTGATAGGAATAAGCTGTATCCAGATAATTCACCCCTCCGTCAATCGCCGTGCGAATCATCCCAATCGCACGCTTTTGATCGATAACCTCTTTATCATTCACCTTTTTTGTGGGAAAACGCATTCCCCCCACTCCGAGTACAGAGACTTCTGCCCCTGTCTTTCCAAACTTTCGATATTTCATTAAGATGTTCTCCTCTCTTTCATCATCATTGTGCCTGTTTCTGAATCCACTGTTCCAGTATCGGTTTTGTCTTATCTACGACATAACCACTTCCGCCTCGGTCTTTGACATCCTGTACCATCGTGATCAGCAGGATTGGCTCTTTCAGGTTTGGATCGGTGGTAAAGACATCAAACCATCCAAGTTCTGTGCCGGAAGTGTCTTCCTTTGATTCTTTGATCTCTGCCGTTCCGGTCTTTCCGGCAAGTGATATGCTGTCCATCCGCGCTGCATGTCCCGTTCCGGCAGGGTTTTCGATGACCTGAATCAGGTCATCCTTTACTGTATTCGCGGCCTTGGGTGTAAATGCCCCTTCCACCCACTTTTCTGTTTCGAGTGACTCAGAAAACTCAAGTTTCGGCTTGATCATATCTCCCTCATTGGCAAATGCCGAATACATCGATGCCATATGAAGCGGGTTCACAAGCATCTGCCCCTGTCCATAGCCACTGTCGGCCAGAGTTACCTCATCGCTTAGATCTTCACCTTCATTTGCATACTGCGAATGTTTCATCACAATCTCAAATGGAATATCCTGCCCAAATCCCAACTTATCCAGCGATGAAGTCAATGTATCTTGTCCTGTCTTTAGTGCAGCTTTGGCAAAATAGATATTGTCCGAATAAATCATTGCATTTTGCAAGTTGGCTGGTCCGTCATAGGTATGTAGTGTGGTGATTTCGTAATTTCCCCAGCTGTCGTCTTTCTTCCAACTTGAAACCGATGGCCCGAGATCCTCGTCTGCCAAGAGCGTCCCGGTGCTCAGGCCCACACCGGCTATGATCGGTTTGAGGGAAGATCCCGGAACCCAGGAGGCACGAAAGCGGTTATACATCGGCTGTGCCGGGTCATCATTTATCTCTTTCCACTTCTCTTTTGACATTCCAAGGATGAAATCATTGTCATCGTATCCGGGAGCACTCACCAGAGCCAGAACTTCTCCCGTATATGGGTTCATTGCAACACTGGTACCTTGATCTCCCTGAAACGAATCATAAATCTGACCTTGCAGGTTAGAATCAATTGTAGTCTTGATGTCTTCTCCATCCTTTACTTCCTGTGAAACCAGGGTTTCCTTATTGTCTCCATTTTTATCGGCAATCCATATCTTGCATCCATCCGTGCCGTGAAGCCGATCCTCATAGAGAGTCTCAAGACCGCTTTTTCCGATCTTGCTCTGTGCCGTATAGCCTTTTTGGGAATGTTTTTTGAGGTCTTCGGCCGTGATGTTTTGAATATATCCAATCAGCAGAGAAGCTTTCTCACCCAGCGGATAAACCCGATCCTGGGCATCCGTTATCATCACTCCGGGAATTGCCAGAAGCTCGCTTTGCAGGGCAAAGTCCGGCGACTTCTGCTGCTCCTCCTGCGGCATGAGGGGTGAGAGTTTCTTGATATTCTTTACAGGAACAAAGCTGCCCGGAGTTACCCAGTTCTCTTTTAACTTCTTTTGAATCGTCTCGACGGGTATCTGAAGAAGATCGGATATATTCTGAAGATCTGCAGACGGATCGGTACTCATCTTTTCCGGCACGAGTCCTACGGACGAAACTTGCCCGTCTCCAGCCAGAAGTGATCCCTCCCGGTCAAAAATATTCCCACGCTTTGCGGCAACCGAGGAAACCCTAACGGTATCATCTCTTAAAAGATCTGGAAATATGATCTCATCATCCCACTGCAGATAGTATTTCCCGTCTTTTTTTGTAAAAGATGCCTGATTTTTAAAGTTCAGCTCTCCGGCCACTGTCTTCATATGTGTATCATACTGCAGTGCCTTGTCCTTTTCATCTTTTGTGACTTTAATTTTAATATCAGTGGCCTCAATTCCCTCATAGATATTCTGGCTTCGTCTGACAAAATCATCTTTTTTAATGTATGACTTACTCTGATCATCGAGCATCTCATACATCTTTTCATAATCGTGTTTTTCTATGTTTTTCATATAAGCTGTCAATGCCTGCGATCTTGTCTGTGCATACATGGTCCTGTAGCCAAGGTACCCTCCTGTGACGACACAGACGGCGATGGCCGCGATCCCCACTGACAGTATTACTTTTTTCTTCATGGATGCCTCCACAATCCTTCCATCTCATGTTGTCCGGACCCAAATGCATGCTTTTTTATGCAAGCATAAAACGCATGTATTTTTGACCCTTTGTTATCATTCTATCATGAAATTGGAAAAAAAGGAACGGGCAAACCGTTCCTTTTTCGTGTTTGTATATATGGTTTTTCCGCTTGGCATTATGCTGTTACGATGCGGTAATATGCCTTGGCTGTGAGTTTATAGACGACTGCATAGAAGACTGCGAAGATTATATAACACAGACCTGTCACCGTCATGTATAGTATTGGATTATTGAGCCCCAATACCAGAAGTAGTCTTCTCATGAGTGGAAAGGCAAATACCGTGTGAACCCCTGCCGTGATCAGCGGTAGGAAGAATACCATCAGTACCTGTGAATTGATTGAATGTTTTATTTCGCGCTCATCCATACCTACTTTCTGCATGATTTCGAATCTTGCACGGTCATCGTATCCCTCTGAGATTTGTTTGTAATAGATGATCAAAACCATGGCAACCAAAAACAGTAAGCTTAAGAAGATTCCGATAAAATACAGCCCGCTGTACATTCCGATAATATTATTGCGCCCGCTTTCGCGATCCTCCATCCTCTGTCCTGATTCTGTCAAACCTTCCTGTACTTGTTTTTGAAAGGCTGTCTTCTGACTCTTAGTCCCTTTCACATTGATACCATAAAAAGCTTTCATAGCTTCGAGATCGTTTACACTGGAATCTTCCAATTCCTTTTCCCGAAGATCAGTCAACTGCCGCATGACAGACGTATCTTTTACAATAATCACAAAGGTGTTTCCGATTTCATCCGATATCTGATCTCCGTGTTCTACAAAACTTTTTATATGTTCTTTAATATTAAAAGGTTTCCCGAGCAAGATAAGCATGTCTTCGTCATATGACTTTCCATCTGCATAGAGGAGGATCTGTCCATCTTCCAGCGTCTTATTGCTTTTGTTAATTCGGTTATAATCCTCAAGTGTTACAATACCGACATACCGCTCGTCCTCGCCTGTTCTCGTCAGCCTGGTGTCTAGTTTGTCCCCCTCTAATGCTCCATTCATAGGAAGATAATGATAATAGAACAAATCACTTGTCTCGACGCCACTTTTTTTGGCGGCTGTCCCGAAAACCTGAAGCATCTGTTCGGTATCATTCTCACCAGATTTGTATACAGAAAATACCGTATAGTCTCTCGGATAACGATTATCAATAATATTACTCATATCAGCGTATAAGGACACCGTGGTCGACACCATAAGCAGCACACCCGTGGAGAGGATTGCGATATTTGCAAGTCCAATCGCATTTTGTTTCATGCGAAAGATCATGCCGGATACAGGGACAAAGTGTTTTGTCTGATAGTAAAACTTCTTATTCTTCTTTAATCTCTTTAAAAAAGCAATGCTTCCCGACGTGAATGTAAGATACGTACCAGTCATAACGAGGATGATCGCGATCATCAGGATAAAAAATGCTGCCAGTGGGTCTTTGGTGGACACCGCAAGATAATATCCCCCCGCCAGGCATGCAAATCCGACAACTGTCATTAAGACCTTTGTATTAGGCTCGCGCTCTCCCACATTTCCTCCACGTAAGAGTTCAATCGGATTCGCCGTAAACACCTGGCGAAATGCGTTGAAAAAGATCAGTACCTGAATGACTATAAAAAAGAGAATTGTCGATTGAATTGCCCCTGCCGGTATCTCAAATCCCAGCAGTATGTCACCGTGAAGCATATTGGCGAGGAACAAAAACACAAGTTTATTGAGAAGAATGCCAGACAGAACACCTCCGATAATACTGATTCCCCCGATGGTAAAGTTCTCCCAGAAAACAATTTTTCCAATATGTCTTTTTTCCATACCAAGGATACTGTAAAGTCCAAACTCTTTCTTTCTGCGTTTCATGATAAAGCTGTTAATATAGAACAAGAAAATAAGAGCAAAGAACCCGACGATGACAGATCCGAATCCGAGCATTTCTCCCAGATAAGTACCGCCTTCCATTTTCTGCAGACTCTTTGAGAGCGTCAGGCTGCGAAGAATATAAAACATCGCAGTGATAAATGTGCTCATCAACAGATAAGGGACGTATATTTTTCCATTTTTACGTATATTCTGTGCCGCAAGTTTAAAATAGAATCCTCTGGTCATGATTTCTGGCCTCCTGTTGCAAGCAAGGTCAGTGTGTTGGAAATGCTCTCATACATTTCTTCGTTGCTCATGTCTCCTTTATAGATCTGATGATAGACAACGCCATCTTTGATAAACAGTATGCGATTCGCGTGACTAGCTGCTCTCGTACTGTGGGTGACCATCAATATCGTCTCACCTTTCCTGTTGATCTCTTCGAAAATATCGAGAAGCTGATCAGAAGATTTGGAATCCAGGGCCCCTGTCGGCTCATCCGCCAGGATAATCTGTGGATTTGTGATCAGTGCACGCGCAACCGCTGTCCTCTGCTTCTGTCCGCCTGACACTTCATATGGAAACTTATCCAGAATTTTTTCTATTCCAAGTGATCGGACAAGAGACTCCAGTTGTTTCTCCATCTCAGGATATTTCTTTCCCGCCAGAACAAGCGGAAGAAAGATGTTATCTCGGATGGAAAATGTATCGAGAAGATTAAAATCCTGGAATACGAATCCTAAATTTTCCCTTCGAAAAGCAGCCAGCTGTTTGTCGGGCACGGAAGTCATCTGTTTTCCGTCCAGATATACATCCCCCGTGGTTGGTTTATCCAATGTGGCGAGTATGTTGAGCAGTGTGGTCTTTCCGGAACCACTCTCACCCATGACTGCAACATATTCTCCCCTATCCACAGAAAAATCCACATCGCTTAGTGCCTGAACCTGATTGCCGCCAAATCTTGTCGTGTATATTTTTTTTACATGTTTTACCTGCAATAATGCCATGTTTTGTTACCTCACTTGTTTGTAATTTCTGATTTCACGAATTGCTTTGCATTTCGTGTTCCCGCAATTCTTTAATCATTATAACTTAGTAAATTCTCCCATTCCATAGATTTGGCTTACATAATCCTTACATTAACGTAAGTTTCCAAATAAAATCCATCTTGAATCCTTTCCAGACGAATAAAGGCACCGATTTCACCAATCGAAATCCCGTGCCTTGCACAACCACATCTTATTCCATTCTTTTCTGTGTCAGATAAAGCGTTACTTTTGTCCCCCTTCCAGATTCGGATTCTATTGTGATTCCGTGTCCAAGCATGTCCAGAGTATCTTTACAGAGTGCAAGTCCGACTCCCGTCGCCTTTTTATCCATCCTGCCATTTGCCCCGGTGTATCCCCATTCAAAGATACGGGGCAGATCCTCTTTTCGGATTCCAATCCCGGTGTCCTCTATGATAAGTGTCTTGTCGGGCTGCATCGTCCCATGGATGTCGATCTGCCCTCTACGGGTATATTTTACGGCATTGCTGATCAGCTGCTCGAGAACAAAGACAAACCATTTCTCATCCGTAATAATACTAAAATCAAGGTTATATGTCTTGACTGTCACGTCTTTTTTCGTGAATAAGGCCTGTGTATGGTCAAGCGCCTGCTCTGCCATATTCTTAACCGAATAGTCTTTTATCAGCAGATCATTTGTCGTGGCATGGATTCTCTGATACTGAAGAGCTGTTTCGACATACTGTTCAATTCGATAGAGTTCTCTCTTAAGAGATGGCTGATCCATCTCCTCTTCTTCCATCAATAGCCGCATACCGGCAATCGGCGTCTTAATCTGATGAGACCACTTTGTATAATAGCGGTCAGCGCGATTTAAACTCTCCTGAAATTCCTGCTCACTCTTTTCACATCGTTCATTTAGAATTCCAACCAGACTTGTGTACAATTCTTCCACGTAATTCTCGGAATTTGGGAGCTCGCTGACTACCGTCCTTGCATTTTTGAGTGCACTTTCGAGCAAACCGCATGTTTGTTTATATTTCACGTATCTTATCGTCTCCAGAATAGCTACGGCGGCCTGAAGAAGAACCACTGTATAAATCGAAATTTCAATCGAAACATGATAGGCAGCACACAGCAGGAAGAACAAGCCCGAAGCTGCCGCATCCACGATCCACACTGCTCGTTCCTTCCTGAAAAACCCCTTCATTCGTCCTCCTTTTTTGCAATACGATATCCAATTCCTTTTTTTGTCTCGATAAAATCAACAACTCCTGCTTCTTCCAGTCGTTTTCGAAGCCTGGTCACATTAACAGTCAGTGTATTGTCATCGATAAAATGATCCGTATCCCACAGTTCCTTCATAATTTCATCACGGGACACAATTTGTCCCGCTTCTTCCATCAGAATTTTCAGAATCTTAAATTCGTTTTTGGTCAGTTCCAGTGTCTGCCCGTCTTTTGAAATCGTGTTATCTAACAGAGACAGCGTGACACCTCCTGCTTCTAGTTCTTCCGCTTCCTGCGTGAAATCATACGTTCTGCGAAGCATCGCCTGAATCTTCGCTGTGATGACATCCAGATTAAAAGGTTTCGCTATAAAATCATCGGCACCCATGTTGATTGCCATCACAAGGTTCATGTCATCACTGGCAGAAGAAATAAATAGGATCGGTGTTTTGCTGATCTTTCGAATCTCGGTGCACCAATAAAACCCATTGTAACTTGGCAGAGAGATATCCATCAGTACAAGATCAGGCTGATCCCTCTCAAACTGCTCCATGACCCGATTGAAATCTTCCACCGCCAGAACCTGGTATCCCCATTTTTTCAGCTGACGTTCCAATACTTCCGTGATGGTGAGATCATCCTCCACCAGCATTATCTTGAACATATGACAACACGCTCCTTGTATCAGGTTGCAAGACCATGAATCTTATTCATAATCCGTTCTTTTTCAGTGCCCTCGGCCGGCGTCGGCTGATAGTTGTTGATTGAAGTGGCAGAAGACAGACTGCACGGAATGATTTCTTTATTGTCATCTGCTGCCACCTCGTCTCCCGTAATCGTAAATGTCTGGCGGTAGATCATCGTGTCTTTATCCGAAGGATTCTTGTTTCCGCCAAAGCAGAAATTGCCCAGACTGTAGCAAATATATCGGCCGTTGTACTCCTCCACCCCTTGAAGGACATGCGGATGGTGCCCCAAAACCAGATGTGCGCCTGCATCAATCGCCGCATGCGCCAATTCTTTTTGCACTGCTTCCGGTTCATATTCTCGCTCAATTCCCCAGTGAAAGCTGGCAATAATCAGCTGTGCTCCCTGTTGTTTTAATGAATTGATATTGTCAAGCATTCCCTGTTTGCAGCCAATTCCATCTTTTAAAACATAAGTACCCAAAAGACCTATTTTCACGCCTTTTTTTTCAACAATAGCCGTGCGCTCATAGCCGAATGTGGTGATTCCTGCTGCCTCAACATTTGTGATCGTGTCCTGAAAGCTCTGTTCCCCATAATCTTTGCTGTGATTATTCGCAAGATTAACCGCCTCCACAGATCCTCTCGTCAAAATCTCCGTGTAGGAGGGATCTCCGCGAAATGCAAACTTCTTATCGGCACGTTCACCCGCACTGCTCAAAGTTCCTTCCAGATTGACAATCGTGAGATCATCGGAAGAAAAGATATCTTTGACATTAGAAAGAAAATATCCAGGATCGGAGACTTCATTATATTTTGACACAAAATTTGTGCCGGGATCAAAATTTTCATCTGTTCCAAGCGTGCAGTCACCCGCAGCACTGATCGTGATAGTCACAGGCTCGGGTTTTGTCTGTTCCTCCATCTTGCGTGTCCCGGTATCGGTATTGTTTTCCTCTGCCCTTTTCGTTTCCCCTTTTGCTGGCTGTTTCTCTGGTTTCTTTGCTATCGTCTGTTTACTTTCCTTATACTGGTCTGCAGCCAGTGCAATGACCGCCGAAGCACATATTACACTCAGGACACAGAGGACGAAGAGCTTTCTGCGCACTTCTTTTACTCTTTGTCTCCTTCGAAGTTCCTTTTGTCTCTGATTCATAAAAATAACCCTCTCATCTTTCGTGTGAAAATTTATACACAGATTGTTACGCTCTTCGAGCTCTCACAATCTTAGTACCATCATGATGTAGGGGTCAAAAGTAATTTGACCCCTATGATACACGGATTACTCCGCACTTTGTGCTCACGTAATCCTACAAACATTCGAAATACACCCTAATCGGGTTGCTTTCTCATGTTTGTGCGGGTCCCAAAGTCATGCTTTTTCATGCAAGCATGAAAAGCATGACCTTTTGACCCTGGTACCATCAAATCAATTGTACCATGCTTTTGCATTGTGTACAATAAAACTTGCCCGCCCGGACCTTATGTGTTATCATAAAATATAGGGATTTATATTGAACTTAAACTACGATTTGTCACGAAAGGAAGGAGGCCTCCCTTGAAAGTACATGAATCTGCAGAAGATTATCTGGAAACTATATTAATTCTAAGCCAACGACAGCCCTCTGTCCGCTCGATCGACATTGCCACAGAGCTTGGCTATTCAAAGCCCAGCGTCAGTGTTGCGATGAAACACCTAAGGGAGAACGGCAACATCACGGTAGATGACGAAGGACATATCAAACTGACTCCATCAGGTCTTACAATTGCCGCAAAGATCTATGAACGACATACAATCATCTCCCAGATTCTGGAGAAGATGGGCGTTAATCCCAAAATAGCTGCAGAGGATGCATGCCGGATCGAACATGTAATCAGTACCGAAAGTTTCGCTGCAGTAAAAAAATATATTAAAGAACATAACTTATTGGAAAATACAGAAATATAATTGATACCAGGGTCAAAATGTCCTGCGTTTCATGCTCGCATGAAAAAGCATGACCTTGGAATCCGTGTATCATAGGGGGCAAATTACTTTTGACCCCAACATCATATAATTGTCTGTAATGTAAGATATAAGAGAAGAACAAGGCTTGTTCTTCTCTTTTCTTCTATTCTTTTTGATCCATCAACGATGATAATACTCGTCAACTGCATTCTGAAGTATTTCCTGAACTTTGTCAATTCCCATCGACTTTAACGTATCAAGATAAGTATCAAACCCATCCAAAGATTCTTCACCGCGGACATATTTAATGATCATTTCATCACGATATGTTATAAGTTCACTTAACAGACTGGAATATTCTCCGGCGCTTTCGGCATTTATCGTAATTTTTGGCATTTTATAATCTTTGGCGTTATTGTCGCCCCATTTTTTCAGAGCGTCTTTTTGCCGATCATCCTGATAATATTGAAGCAAATAATCCTTATCTTGGACAAAGGGACCATTACCATATGCCAGCTCATATTCTGAAAGAGCCTGCTGAGCAGTCAAACCGTCCGGATTTTTGAGGATGAGATCTGTGAATTTCGGTTTGCCATCAACCATCTCATAGCTTTTTCCTTCAATTCCAAAGTTATATAACATATGACCCTCTTTTGTATATCCAAAGTTAAAATATTTTGCTACTGTTTCCGGATCTTTACAAGCTGTAGTGATCACGTTGACAGCGCCTACCACATCTGTATTATAATGCCCATACTTTGGCGTATCGCCTTTTGTGCCCACAAGATTCTTGATTCCGGCAAGAGAATAATTCTTATCCTCTCTGTTTGTGGAAAGCAGATTTCCCATAAAACTACCTGCAGTACCCGACGAAGCGCCAGACTTTCCGGTCAGTATATTTGCTTCTACCGTATCGCTGTCCACTGTGGAAAAGTTTGGATCTAGGAGCCCCTCAGAATATAGTTGATTCAGCCATGTCAGTACATCTTTAAATTCCGGCTGCTCATATCCGATGACCACTTTTCCATCATCGACATAATTATCCGCACAGACAAGATGAAAGGGAGAAGTTATAACACCTCTCTGAAGCATTTCAATTAGTGTCTCACTTCTGATGCATAATGGAACCTCAGCACCCTTTTTGTCTTTAAAAGCTTCAAGCATATCGTAAAATTCATCGGGTGTTTCAGGAAGCTCAATCCCCAGTTCCCTGCACCAGTCATCTCTCACAAGCATCCCATATCCACCTTTTAGGATCTCGTCTCCCAGTATAAACGCAAAACCATAAATATCACCTTCGGGTGTTTTGACTTGTTTTAAAATCTCCGGATTTTCGCTGATAGCTTTCCAGTAATCGGGCGCATTCTTTTTTACAAATTCTTCGCTCATCGGATAAATCAGTCCATCTTGAATTGCTTTTGACTCATCACCCGTATAATTCAGTTGAAAATTATATCCAATTGCATCTGGAAGCTCTCCCGACGCCAACAAAAGGTTCATGGCCTCTTTGTTCTCCACGTGAACCATATCCAAGTCAAAACCAGTGCGTTTTTCAAGTTCCTGACCTAAAGGAAGCTTGTCAAATGAATCATAACGGTCACTCCATGCTCCTGTAAGCTCCATCCCATAAGTGAAATTTCCAGCACCTTTTACCGGATAACTGACTTCTTCAGATTTAGATGGAGCCGATTCTTCCCTTTGTGTTTTCGTTTTTGAACTATCGCCTGTGCCGACCGGCGTCTCCTCCTTTTCCCCACATCCCACAAGCAAGCCTGCCGCAGCTGTTCCTGCTGCCAATAACATCATACCATTTTTGAAAGATAACCTTGTCCCCATATCATTTTCCTCCTTCTTTCAAACTACAGGCAATCAATCCTCTGTTCTCCGTCTATTGTCATCTATCTGTCAGATCATTGCCTTCTGATTGTAATATGTATATCTGATCTTGATGATTTCTGAAGTGGCAAAAGGCACAAAAGGAGGACAAAATGTAGCCATGAGTAATCTCATTTACATTTTGTCCTCTTTCATGTACAATTTATCAGTTTTGCTTTTACTGTTTTATCCCATACCAGACTGGTCTTTTCCCATAGAGATTGGCCAGAGATCCGGTTACTTGAATGTTAAGATGATTCGAACCTTTATGAAGGTATTCTTTTATCTCGAATTCCTGCGGGGGCCAGAAACCCACATCAACAAATTCGCCGTTTACTGTCAACGTGGCCATTTCCTTTGCATGAATACATATCTTAATTTGATCGTGATCCAGCTCGTCGTCGGTTATCTCAAGTTTTGCATGATATGTTTTTATGACGTTTGCCTCATCTTCTTTTTCCAAAACAAAATCAGGTTTCAAGGTAATCATATTCTCAATTTTATCCGGGAGATCCTGATACTTTGAATCCTTGCATGCAAACAGCAAGAGGCTGCCGCAGACAGGAAGGTTTAGAAAATTATCTACTTTTGCCAGTTTACCGTTCCAGAGATCATAACTTGCGACTGACTGAACCGTCGGTAGTGTCAGCCGTGTCTCTATTGCCTGATCTCCTTCATTTACCAGAAGCCAGCACTCTGTTCCCAAGCGATTAAAGTGTGCCACTCTCAGATTTGGACAGGGAGGATTACAGAAACAGTCACATGCTTTATTTGGCCAAGTCAGATATTTTGGTTTCTGCGGGTTCACCACTTTTTTAAACTGGGAGATATCTCCTGCCACAAACGGATAGTAGTGATCATGATACCAAAGACCATCCTGAGTCACCTTGCAGTCGCACCAGACACTGTCAGGCAGGTACTGGAAGCCGATTTGGTGTTCGAATAATGGTTTTACATCTTCTGGTCTTAAGTCCCGGTTATGGCACAGGACTGCTGTCGAAGCGTACATATCGCAGTCTGTCATCAAAAAAGAGAGACGTTTCATATAGGTCGACCATTTTTCATAGTATTTCCACCAGATATTGTGCGGACCGACGTCCGGCGGACGCTCTTCCTTTCTCTTTCCTTCGATACTATAATAAAATGCGTGAGGGATAAACAGATTTACACCCCGCACGGCAAGCCAGTCAATATACCACTTGAGATCCTGACCCGACATCTGCCAGGGATTGCCATCCTTATTGCATGCACCAAAGCACTCATTCGAATTTCTTCTGCGTCCCATGATTCGAGCTGCATCTGCACTGCATTTTGCCATTGTGGAATTTATACCGGTTGTACCTCCTGTTTCGGGTCCAAACATTCTTAGTACCAAATCTTGTCCCGGTATATGAAAATACTTTTCGACCTCAATATCATCGCTTTGATGCGGATGTCCCATCAGCGAAATCCCATGTTTTTCGCACCAAAGTGAAAGCTTTTTGTAATAGACATCTCCCTCTCGTTCCAGAATTAATCGATCATATAAAATCGTATCTTGATTTTTTCCACCGTGAAACATCTCTATGAGATTGGCAAGATTCCCACCCGCACTTACAAAATCTGATGCAAATCCATGCGTCCATGGGAACAGGTCTTTTTCATGATTTCTTCCCAGAATACTGGGTTCATCGGTGAAAAACCCAATCACCGTATTGCCAAAATAGAGTTTCAACTCTCTATAGTATGCTTCATGAGTCAACATAAGGAATCTATCGACTGCTTTCGGATTTAAGATATCTGCACTTGGCGGCGCATTGGCTTCTCCGTCATCCTCACCCCAGTGAAGACCTCGGATCGTGCCCCTGCTCTTTCGCGCAACCAGATACTCTTTCTCATCATAAGCCAGTAATTCATCACCCTGTCTGGGTCTTGAAACAAGTGCGATGCCCTCGCTTGCAAGTTGCGGATGGTTTTCAACTACCTTTCCTCCTGCCGAGCCGGATGGGTACATTCCCTCATCATACAAGACAACCTTCATTTCCAGACGAGCTGCAGTTTCCACCGCTGTCCGAATATAGTGAAAATAAGTGTCACTCAGATATTCAACTCTTTTCGCCAGCCCCATTCTCGGATGAAGGACGACTGCATTGACACCCTTATCAGAGAAATCCTGCAGCTGACGTTCTATTTCATGATCATCTAAATCACCGTTTAAAAACCAGAATGGTATTGGTGTGAATTCCCTTGGCGGGTGTGTAAGTTTACGTAATAATTCCAATCATTTCCCCCTCTCTGCACTCTGTTTTTCCCGATAATGATGCGTGTCTTCAAGCATCATATCTTTGACCTTTAACAACCTAACCTGAGAGCTTCTCTCATTCTCATCAAGTTTCATTGAGATGTACCTTATATTTTCCAGCGTCCCAGGAATGATAATATGTTCCAGAGCATTTACGCGTCTTCTTGTTTTCTCAATTTCAGCAGCTATCAACTGACAGGTTTTTTCTTTTTCTGCCAGATTTATCATCTTGGGAAATACATCTGCAAGAGATTTCACTGCATCGTCAAGATCTCCGGATGTAAATGCATAACCATAGGAATAGATATCATTACTGTCTGCTCTTCGTGTTTCATAGTGAAACACGGGAACGTCGACACTCATGATATTTTTCCTGTCAGCCGCAAGCGATATCTCTTGCTTCGGTGACATCAATGCAGTGTGAAGTGCTTCCTTTGACATCGCAGAGCCGGCAATTACAAAATTAGTATTCGCTCTTTTTATTCCCGCCTCCACCTGATTCCGGAGCTCCATATTTTCTTTGACTAAGATCAGAAACTGACGCATTAATTCATCCCGTTTGTCTTTGAGAAGTTTATAGCCTCGATTCGCGGTACTCAGTTTCTTCTTTTGTCTTGTCAATTCCATTCTGGTCGGATTTACCTGGGTTTTTGCCATATGACCTCACCTCGTATCATAATATGATGTTGGGGTCAAAAGTAATTTGACCCCATATGATACACGGATTACTCCGCACTTTGTGCTCACGTAATCCTACAAACATTCGAAATACACCCTAATCGGGTTGCTTTCTCATGTTTGTTCGGGTC